>Ga0310695_10003021_pt1 | contig 33946 bp, 25 predicted proteins | sample RumenRJG_04DNA_FD_203882 | JGI IMG/M metagenome (GOLD analysis project Ga0310695, IMG submission 203882) | Bovine rumen microbial communities from Lethbridge, Alberta, Canada - RJG_04 (v2) (version 2) | ecosystem: Host-associated > Mammals > Digestive system > Stomach > Rumen | place: Canada... | reverse complement strand
CACCATCGTCGATGCGCTGTTCATTATGCTGGTCGGAAGCGTGGCCGGCATCGTGCCTGTGCCCGGTGGTTTCGGAGCTTTCCACTACCTCGTGGCGCTGGCTCTCCAGAGCCTGTACGCCATCCCGTTCGACACGGGCATTATCTTCGCCACTCTCTCGCACGAATCCCAGGCCGTCGCGATGATACTCTGCGGCCTCCTCTCCTACGCTCACCAGACTCTCTTCCGCCGTCGCCGGAAAGCGGACTAGGCGAGAGTGAGCTCCACGGGACAGTGGTCGGAGCCGAAAACGTCATTGAGGATGTCGGTGGATACGATATGGTCCTTGAAGTTGTCGGAGACGAGGAAGTAGTCGATGCGCCAGCCGACGTTCCGTTCGCGGGCGCGCATGCGGTATGACCACCATGAATACTTGACTTCCTCCGGATGCTGGAAACGCCAGCTGTCGACGAATCCGGCTCCCAGGAGTTCAGTCATCTTGGCGCGTTCCTCATCGGAGAATCCGGCATTGAAGTGATTGGTAGCGGGATTCTTGAGGTCAATTTCCTCGTGGGCGACGTTCATGTCACCGCAGATCACGACTCCTTTGCGCGCAGCCAGGCCGGAGACATAAGCCCGGAAGTCATCCTCCCAGCGCATACGGTAATCCAGGCGGCGAAGGCCGTCCTGGGAATTAGGGACATAGACGCATACCAGATAGAAATCCTCCAACTCCAAGGTGAGAACGCGGCCTTCATGGTCGTGTTCATCCACACCGATGCCACGTGTCACGGATAAGGGCAAGTGCTTGGTATACACCGCGGTACCGGAGTACCCGGCCTTGTCTGCGTAGTTCCAGTAAGAGGTATATCCAAGGAACTCCAGGTCTATCTGACCCTCCTGCAGCTTGGTCTCCTGAAGGCATACGAAATCGGCGTCGAGCTCTGCGAAAATGTCCGCGAAACCCTTGCCTGCGACTGCGCGCAGGCCGTTTACATTCCAGCTGATGAGTTTCATTCCAGTGTCCATTCTGCTCCGTCCTGGGTATCCTTGACCTTGATGCCGAGGGTGGCGAGGGCTTCGCGGATGTGGTCGCTGGTCGTCCAGTCCTTGGCGGCCTTGGCCGCTGCCCTGGACTCCAGCACCATGTCCATCAAGCCCGAGATGGTCTTCATGGCCTTGCCGCTCTCTTCCTCATCCTGCAGTCCGAGGACACCGAAAACGATGTCGTCGAAAAGCTGGACCAGAGTGTCGATATCACCCTTGGAAAGCTTGACTTTCTTGTCCTTGGCGGTATTGATGATGCGGATTGCATCGAAGATGTGCGAGAGGGCGGTAGGAGTGTTCAGGTCGTCGCAGAGTGCGTCGTAGACGCCCTCGAAGACGGCCTTCACCTCCGGGTTGGTGGCCGGACAGCTGTCCGGCGCCACCCCCGGCGTGTACTCGCCGTAGGCGTAGCGCGGCGCGGACTTTCCCGCCATCGCGTAAAGGTCCTTCGCTCCCTGCAGGATGCGTTTGAGGCCCTTTTCCGAGGCCTGCAGGGCCTCGTTGGAGAAGTCCAGCGTCCCGCGGTAATGGGCCTGGAGTATGAAGAAACGAACTGTCATGGGGCTGTAAGCCTGGTCAAGCTTCGGATGGTTGCCGGAGAAAAGCTCCGGCAACGTGATGAAGTTGCCCAGGGACTTGCCCATCTTCTGCCCGTTGATGGTGATCATGTTGTTGTGTACCCAGTAATGTACCCCCTGTGTGCCTCTGGAAGCTACATTCTGGGCGATTTCGCACTCGTGGTGCGGGAACATCAGGTCCATGCCGCCGCCATGGATGTCGAACTCGTTTCCGAGGTACTTCTCTCCCATGACCGAGCACTCCAGGTGCCATCCCGGGAAACCCTCGCTCCACGGGGAAGGCCATTTCATGATATGCTGCGGCTCGGCTTTCTTCCACAGGGCGAAGTCGAACGGCGCGTGCTTGTCGCCCTGGCCGTCCAGCGAGCGCGTCCCTTCGAGCGTCGCATCCAGGCTGCGCCCGGAAAGGACGCCGTAGCGGTGGTCTTCGTTGTATTTCTGCACGTCGAAATACACGGAGCCGTTGCTGATATAGGCATAACCGGCATCAAGGATCTTCTTGACGGCTTCGATCTGCTCGACGATGTGCCCTGAAGCGCGCGGCTCGATCGAAGGCGGCGCGACATTCAGCTGGCGCATGGCCTCGTGGTAGCGCAGAGTATAGGTCTGCACTACCTCCATCGGCTCGAGTTCCTCCAGCCTGGCTTTTTTCGCTATCTTGTCCTCACCCTCGTCGGCATCGTGCTCGAGATGTCCCACGTCGGTTATGTTCCTGACATAGCGGACTTTGTATCCGAGATGACGGAAAAGCTTCTGCAGAACGTCGTACGTGACTCCCGGCCGGGCATGACCGAGGTGTGCGTCACCGTAAACGGTGGGGCCGCACACATACATTCCGACATGTCCGGGATTGACCGGGACAAAGAGTTCCTTGCGGTGCGAAAGGGTATTGGTAAGTCTGATGTCTCTCATTTTCCGAAAATGACTAATTCGTGCTAAGTTAAGCATTTTGGCGGTATAAAAAAAGTCCCGCGCAGGAACTGCGCGGGACTTCTACAGTCAAAACGGAATCCTAAAGTTCGTTCAGGTCCTGTGCAACCTCGTCCTTACGGCCGACGATGATGTCCTGGTAGTCGATGAGACCGGTACCTGCTGGAATGAGGTGACCGCAGATGACGTTCTCCTTCAGGCCCTCGAGATAGTCGACCCTGGCGCGGATCGCAGCCTCGCTGAGCACCTTCGTGGTCTCCTGGAAGGAAGCCGCGGAGATGAAGCTGTTGGTGCGGAGTGCGGCGCGGGTGATACCCTGGAGGACAAGCCTCGCGGTGGCGGGGCAGGCCTCGCGGACGACCATCATCTTCTGGGAATGGCGCTCGAGGGAGGCGTTTTCGTTGCGCATTTCGCGGGCGCCGATGATGTCGCCCTGCTCATACTTCTGCGAATCGCCCGGATCCATCACGTAGTACTTGCCGTAGATGGCGTCGTTGGCGTCCATGAAAGCCCACTTGTCGACGAGCTCCTCCTGGAGGAATTCGGTGTCGCCGGGGTTCATGATCTCTACCTTGCGCATCATCTGGCGCACGATGATCTCGAAGTGCTTGTCGTTGATCTTCACACCCTGGAGGCGGTAGACGGCCTGCACTTCATTCACGATGTATTCCTGGGCCTTGACGGGTCCGAGGACGTTGAGGATGTCGGTAGGGGAGATACCACCGTCGGAAAGACGGGTACCGGCCCTGACATAGTCGTTCTCCTGAACAAGGATCTGCTTGGTCAGAGGTACGAGGTAGTGCTTCTCGGCACCTGTGCGGTTCTTTACCACGATCTCGCGGTTACCCCTCTTGACCTTGCCCATGATGATCTCACCGTTGATCTCGGCGATGATGGCGGGGTTCGAAGGATTGCGGGCCTCGAAGAGCTCGGTGACGCGCGGCAGACCGCCGGTGATATCCGAAGACTTGCCGATGGCGCGCGGGATCTTGATGAGGATGTCTCCTACATTCACCATGCTGCCGTCCTCGCACATAACGTGCGCTCCGACAGGGAGGTTGAACTGCTTGATGCTGACGCCATTCTCGTCCACGATGTGGATGGTGGGGTTCTTGGTCTTGTCACGGGACTCGATGATGACCTTGTCCCTGTTGACCGAGAACTCGTCGGCGATCTCCTCGCGGTAGGTGACGCCTTCGATCATGTTCTCGAAGCGGACCTTACCGGCGGTCTCAACGATGTTGATGGCGTTGTAAGCATCCCACTCGCAGATGCGGTCGCCCTTCTTGACGGTCTCTCCGTCCTTCTTGTAGAGGATGGAACCGTAGGCGATGTCGTACTGCGAATAGGTGATGCCGGTATTCTCGTCGAGGATACGGAGCTCGGTGGTGCGGCTGACGACCACATCCTGAACCTCTCCGGTCTCGCTTACTCGCTGGATGGTCCTGAGCTCGGAGTATTCAAGCTTACCGTCATACTTGGAGTCGATGGCATTGTCAGCAGCCTCACCTCCGGCGACACCTCCCGCGTGGAAGGTACGGAGGGTCAGCTGTGTACCAGGCTCACCGATGGACTGCGCGGCGATGACGCCGACGACCTCACCCTTCTCCACCATCCTGGTGGTGGCGAGGTTGCGGCCGTAGCACTTGGCGCAGACACCCTTGCGGGACTCGCAGGTGAGGACCGAACGGATCTCGACCTGCTCGATGGGCAGGGAGTTGATGAGGTCGGCTTCCTTCTCCTTGATCTCGGCTCCGGCAGGGAGGATGAGCTCTCCGGTGAGAGGGTTGAAGATGTCGTGCACGGTGGTGCGGCCGAGGATGCGCTCGCCGAGGGACTCGACGATCTCATCCTTGCTCTTGATGGCGGTGGCGATGAGGCCGCGGAGGGTACCGCAGTCCTCTTCGGTGATGATCACGTCGTGCGATACGTCCACGAGACGGCGGGTCAGGTAACCTGCGTCAGCGGTCTTGAGGGCGGTATCGGCCAGACCCTTACGGGCACCGTGGGTAGAGATGAAGTACTCGAGCACCGTCATACCCTCCTTGAGGTTGGAGATGATAGGGTTCTCGATGATCTCGTTACCGGCGCCTCCGGACTTCTGCGGCTTGGCCATAAGGCCTCGCATGCCGCAGAGCTGCTTGATCTGCTGGGTGGAACCGCGGGCTCCGGAGTCGAGCATCATGTACACGGGGTTGAAGCCCTGCTGGTCGGCCGAGATCTGCTTCTCCACGATGCCGGTGAGGCGGTTGTCGATGGAGGTCCAGAGGTCGATGACCTTGTTGTAACGCTCGTTGTTGGTGATGAAGCCCATCGCGTAGTTGTTCTTGATGTCTTCCACCTGCTTGTATCCGGAGTCGATGAGGTCGAGCTTCTCCGCAGGGATGATGACGTCTCCGAGGTTGAAGGAGATACCTGCACGGAAAGCCTGGTCGTAACCGAGGTTCTTAATGTCGTCGAGGAACTTGGCGGTACGGGTGACGCCGGTGTTCTTGATGACTTCCGTGATGATGGTTCTCAGGGCCTTCTTGCCCAGCACCTTGTTGACGTAAGGTACCTCGTCCGGGACGTACTGGTTCACGATGATACGTCCGGCGGTGGTCTTCACCATCTGGGTTCCCTTGGAAGGATCCTGCTTGTCGACGGGGAGGCGGACCTCCACGAGGGCATGCATCTCGATGACTTTCTCGTCATAGGCGATGATGACCTCCTCGGGACCATAGAAACGCATTCCAGTACCCTTGGCGCCGGGTTTCTCCTTGGTGATGTAGTACAGACCAAGCACCATGTCCTGCGAAGGAACGGTGATAGGAGCTCCATTGGCGGGGTTGAGGATGTTCTGCGATCCGAGCATGAGCAGCTGGGCCTCCATGATGGCGGCGTTGCCGAGCGGGAGGTGGACAGCCATCTGGTCACCGTCGAAGTCGGCGTTGAAAGCCGTACAGGCGAGCGGGTGCAGCTGGATGGCCTTTCCTTCGATCATCCTAGGCTGGAAAGCCTGGATACCGAGCCTGTGGAGGGTAGGTGCACGGTTGAGGAGCACCGGATGTCCCTTCATGACATTCTCGAGGATGTCCCAGATGACGGGATCCTTGCGGTCCACGATCTTCTTGGCGGACTTGACGGTCTTCACGATGCCGCGCTCGATGAGCTTGCGGATGATGAAAGGCTTGTAAAGTTCGGCTGCCATGTACTTCGGCAGACCGCACTCGTGCATGTTGAGCTCAGGTCCGACGACGATGACCGAACGGGCGGAGTAGTCGACACGCTTTCCGAGGAGGTTCTGGCGGAAGCGGCCCTGCTTGCCCTTGAGGCTGTCGGACAGGGACTTGAGAGCCCTGTTGGACTCGCTCTTGACGGCCGAGGACTTCTTCGAGTTGTCGAAGAGGGAGTCGACGGCTTCCTGGAGCATGCGCTTCTCGTTGCGGAGGATCACCTCGGGAGCCTTGATCTCGATGAGCCTCTTGAGGCGGTTGTTGCGGATGATGACCCTGCGATAAAGGTCGTTGAGGTCGGAGGTCGCGAAGCGGCCGCCATCGAGCGGGACGAGAGGTCGGAGATCCGGCGGAATGACCGGGATGACCTTCATGATCATCCACTCGGGACGGTTGACGTCCTTGGACTCCTGGAACCACTTGACCACCGCGAGCCTCTTGAGCTGCTCGGTCTTGCGCTGCTGCGAGGTCTCCACGAGCATTTTCTGGCGGAGTTCCTTGCCGAGTGCGTCGGCATCGATTTCCTTGAGGAGGTCGTAGATGCCTTCCGCACCCATCTTGGCGATGAACTTGTCAGGATCGTCGTCGGGAAGGTTCTCGTTGCCGGGGATCCTGGCCATCACGTCGAGGTACTCGTCCTCGGAGAGGAGTTCCATCTTGGGGACGTCGGTGCACCCCGGCTTCACAACGATGTACTTCTCATAGTAGATGACCGACTCGAGCTTCTTGGAAGGAAGTCCGAGAAGGGCGGAGATCTTGTTGGGGGCCGACTTGAAGTACCAGATGTGGGCTACCGGAACGGTGAGGGTGATATGACCCATGCGCTCGCGGCGGACTTTCTTCTCGGTGACTTCAACCTTGCACCTGTCACAGACGATTCCGCGGTAGCGGATCCTCTTGTACTTTCCGCAGTAGCATTCGTAGTCCTTGGTGGGACCGAAGATCTTCTCGCAGAAGAGACCGTCGCGCTCGGGCTTGTAAGTCCTGTAGTTGACGGTTTCCGGCTTCAGGACTTCGCCCCTCGAACGCTCGGTGATATCCTCGGGCGATGCGAGGGAGATGCTGATCCGCTGGAAATTGCTCTTGACCTTGTTATCCTTATTGTTGAATGTAGGCATATTCTTGTCGTTCAATTAGTCTGTGATTAATCCAAGGTGACCTTGAGTCCGAGACCCCTGAGCTCGTGGAGGAGCACGTTGAGGGATTCGGGAATGCCGGGAGTCGGCATCGGGTCTCCCTTGACGATGGCTTCATAGGTCTTCGAACGTCCGGTGACGTCGTCGGATTTGACTGTAAGAATCTCCTGAAGGGCGTTTGCAGCGCCGAAGGCCTCGAGGGCCCAGACTTCCATCTCTCCGAAACGCTGTCCTCCGAACTGGGCTTTACCGCCGAGAGGCTGCTGGGTGATGAGGGAGTAGGGACCGATGCTTCTGGCGTGCATCTTGTCATCGACCATGTGGCCGAGCTTGATCATGTAGATGATACCGACAGTGGCGGGCTGGTCGAACCAGTCGCCGGTACCGCCGTCGCGGAGCATGGTCTTGCCATATCTCGGGACACCGGCCTTGTCGGTAAGCTCGCTGATCTCGTCGAGGCTCGCACCGTCGAAGATCGGGGTGCTGAACTTGAGACCGAGCTCCTTGCCTGCCCAGCCGAGGACGGTCTCGTAGATCTGTCCGAGGTTCATACGGGAAGGCACGCCGAGCGGGTTGAGAACGATGTCGACCGGGGTACCGTCGCCGAGGAACGGCATATCCTCCTGACGGACGATCTTTGCTACGATACCCTTGTTTCCGTGGCGTCCGGCCATCTTGTCACCGACGGTGATCTTCCTCTTCTTGGCGATGTAGACCTTGGCGAGCTGCATGACTCCGTTAGGGAGCTCGTCACCGACCTTGATCTTGTCGATCTCGCGCTTGCACTTGGCAGCGGCGGTCTTCTGGGCGATGCAGTAGTTGTTGATCAGGTCGCGGATGAGGAGGTTGGTGTCCTTGTCGACCGTCCATTTTCCGGAATTGATGTTGTCGTAGTCGATGGCGCGGAGCTGTTCGACGGTGAATTTCTTGTCCTTGGGGACGATCTCCACACCGTAGAGGTCGCTCACGCCGGCGCTCTTGCGGTTCTTGGTCAGAACGGCAAGCTTCTGGATGAAGTCCTCGCGGAGCTTCTCGGAAGCCTGGTTGAAGAGCTCTTCCTTGAGCTCGATCTTGGCCTTCTGCTCGTTCTTGGAAGCTCCTTTCTTGGAGGTCGAGAGCTTGGCGTAAAGCGCTGTCTTGACGACGGTTCCGCTGAGCGAAGGATTGGCCTTGAGGGAAGCGTCCTTGACATCGCCGGCCTTGTCACCGAAGATGGCCTTGAGGAGTTTCTCCTCAGGTGAAGGATCGCTCTCGCCCTTAGGGGTGATCTTGCCGATGAGGATGTCGCCCGGCTCGATATGGGCGCCGACGCGAACGATACCGTCCTCGTCGAGGTCCTTGGTGGCGTCCTCGCTGATGTTCGGGATATCGGAAGTCAGCTCCTCCATACCGCGCTTGGTGTCGCGGACTTCTATGAGGTACTCGTCGACATGGACGGAAGTAAGGATGTCCCACTTGACCATCTCCTCGGAAAGGACGATGGCATCCTCATAGTTGTAACCCTTCCAAGGCATGAAGGCGACCATGAGGTTGCGGCCGAGTGCAAGCTCTCCGTCCTGCGTGGCATAACCCTCGGTGAGGATCTGGCCGGGCATGACGATGTCGCCCTTGCGGACGATAGGCTTGAGCATGACGGTCGTGCTCTGGTTGGTCCTCCTGTAGATGGGGAGGGTGTATACGGTCTCGACTGGCGAGAAGCTCACGAAGTTCTCGTCGTCTGTGCGCTCGTACTTGATGCGGATCTCGTTGGCGTCCACGTAGGTGACTTCACCCTTGCGGTCTGCGATGTACTGGGTCCTGGAGTCGATGCAGACCCTTTCCTCGAGGCCGGTACCCACGATAGGTGCTTCGGGGCTGAGGAGAGGAACGGCCTGCCTCATCATGTTCGCTCCCATGAGGGCGCGGTGGGCGTCGTCATGCTCGAGGAACGGGATGAGGGATGCTGCCACGGAAGCCATCTGGTTCGGGGCCACGTCCATGTAGTTGACCTCTTCCTTGGTAACTACCGGGAAATCAGCCTCCAAACGGCACTGGATGCGGTCGTCGGTGATGGTGCCGTCATCCTCCATACGGACGTTGGCGAGGGAGACGAGACGGTTCTCCTCCTCCTCGGCGCTCATGTAGTGCCAGCCCTCGTCGCTGAGGTCGACCTTGCCGTCCTTGACATCACGGTAAGGGGTCTCGATGAATCCGAGCCCGTTGATGCGGGCATAGACGCAGAGCGAGGAGATAAGACCGATGTTCGGTCCTTCAGGCGACTCGATAGGGCAGAGGCGGCCGTAGTGGGTGTAATGCACGTCGCGGACCTCGAATCCGGCCCTGTCGCGGCTGAGACCGCCGGGGCCGAGAGCGGAGAGACGCCTCTTGTGGGTGATCTCCGCCAGAGGGTTGGTCTGGTCCATGAACTGCGAGAGCTGGCTCGTGCCGAAGAACGAATTGATCACGGAAGACAGGGTCTTCGCGTTGATGAGGTCGATCGGGTTGAACTGTTCGCTGTCGCGGACGTTCATGCGCTCGCGGATGGTGCGGGCCATCCTGGAAAGTCCTACGCTGAACTGGTTGGCCAGCTGCTCGCCGACGGTGCGGACGCGCCTGTTGCTCAGGTGGTCGATGTCGTCGACGGTGGCCTTGGAGTTGATGAGCTGGATGAGATACTTGATGATCTCGATGATGTCGTTGTTGGTGAGAACCCTGACATCGTCGCCGGTGGCGAGGTTCAGCTTCTTGTTCAGGCGGTACCTTCCGACGTTGCCCAGATCATAGCGCTTCTCGGAGAAGAAGAGCTTCTCGATGACGTCCCTTGCGGTGTTCTCATCCGGCGGTTCGGAATTGCGGAGCTGCTTGTAGATGTAGCTGACAGCCTCGTACTCCGTGTTGGTCGGGTCTTTCTGGAGGGTGTTGAAGATGATGGCGTACTCGTTGGTATTGGCCTCGTCCTTCTGGAGAAGGATGGTCTTGACCTCGGTCTCGAGTATGCTCTCGATGGTCTCGTCGTTGAGGATCTCACCGCGCTCTACGATGGGCACGGTACGCTCGATCGGGATGACCTCTCCGGTGTCCTCGTCCTCGAAGTCCTCGATCCAGGTCTTGAGGACCTTGGCGGCGAGCTTGCGGCCTTCGTTGGCCTTGAGCTCCTCGGGAGTGACTTCGATCTCGTCGGCGAGGCCGAAGATGTCGATGATATCCTTGTCACTGTTGAAACCGATGGCCCTGAGAAGGGTAGTGACAGGCAATTTCTTCTTGCGGTCGATGTAGGCGTACATGACGTTGTTGATGTCAGTCGCGAACTCGATCCACGATCCCTTGAAGGGGATAATGCGGGCAGAATAGAGCTTGGTGCCGTTGGCGTGCATGCTCTGGTCGAAGAAGACGCCGGGCGACCTGTGAAGCTGCGATACGATGATGCGCTCGGAACCGTTGATGACGAAGGTTCCTGCAGGGGTCATGTAAGGGATGTTGCCAAGATATACGTCCTGGACACGGGTATCGAAGTCTTCATGCTCCGGATCGGTGCAGGAAAGGCGGAGTTTTGCCTTGAGCGGTACGTTGTAGGTCAGACCTCTCTCAAGACACTCTTCAATCGAATACTGCGGAGGATCGATGAAATAGTCGATGAACTCCAGCTTGTAGTTGTTTCTGGTATCTTCGATCGGGAAAATCTCCTGGAAAACCTGATACAACCCCTCGTTCCTGCGATTCTCGGGGGTAGTCTCGAGCTGGAAGAAATCCTTGAAGGACTTCAGCTGCACTTCGAGCAGGTCAGGATAATCCAGGATCTTAGACGTTGCGAAGTTTATTCGCTGGTTTTTTGTCTTTATGGACATATTCTGCCTTAGAAAAAAAGAAAACTTTAATACGAAGAAAAAGGTTTAGAGCCTATTGGTGGCTCTAAACCTGTTTTTGTTCCCTGGGCAGGGAAGGGGGCGAAGTTATTTAACCTCAACTTCGGCGCCAGCCTCCTCGAGAGCGGCCTTGAGCTGCTCTGCCTCAGCTGCGGAAACTTTCTCCTTGAGAGTGGCGGGAGCCTTGTCAACAAGCTCCTTGGCCTCCTTGAGTCCGAGTCCGAGAGCCTCCTTGACGGCCTTGATGACACCGAGCTTGGCGGTGCCGGCGCTCTTGAGGACCACATCGAATTCAGTCTGCTCAGCCGGGCCTTCCTCGGCTGCGCCGCCGGCAGCAACAACGACTGCTGCTGCAGCAGGCTCGATACCGTACTCTTCCTTCAGGATGTTAGCGAGTTCCTGAACGTCTTTAACAGTCAAGTTAACCAACTCTTCTGCAAGTGCTTTAACGTCTGCCATAATTGTTTTTTATTTTTAGATTGTTATTGTTTGTTTCTTATTCTGCTGCAGGTGCTTCTGCGGGGGTCTCTGCAGGCTCTGCTGCAGGTGCCTCTGCGGGTGCTGCCTTGACCTTGGCGAGGGACTTGATGAGGACGTCCTCGGCCTGGTCTTCCGCAACCGTCTGGAGAGCGGAGACGACACGGCGGATAGGGGACTGGAGAAGTCCGATGATGTCGCCGATGAGCTCTTCGCGGGTCTTGATGGCAGCGAGCTGGTCAAGCTTGTCAGCGCCGATGAAAGCGCACTCCTGTACATATGCACCCTTGACGACCGGTTTCTGCATACCGTCCTTGTTGAGCTTCTTGATGAGCTTGCCGGGGGCGTTGGGGACGTTGCAGTACATGATCGCGGTATTGCCCTTGAGGGTCTCGATGAGCTTCTGCATCTCAGGGTTGTCGATACCCTTGAGAACGTGCGCGAAGAGGGTATTCTTCACGACGGAGAGCTTGATGCCCTCTTCGAAGCAGGCGCGGCGGAGCTTGCCCGTATCCTTGGCATTCAGGCCAGCGATATCCGTAACATAGAAATTGGGATATTCCTTAAGCTGGGCTGAGATGGTTTCAATAATCTGATCTTTGAGTTCTTTCTTCATAATATTGAATTTTTATTTCTCAGCACCGTTCAAGAATGCTTTGATGTCAACTTTAACTCCGGGGCTCATGGTCGTGCAGACGGCAGCGCTCTTCATGTAAGTACCCTTGAGGGACTGAGGCTTGAGCTTGGCGACTGCGTTGAGGAACTCGGCGGCGTTCTCATAGATCTGCTCGGGGGTGAAGGAAACCTTACCGATGGCAGCGTGAACGATGCCGGTCTTGTCGACCTTGAAATCTATCTTACCAGCCTTGACCTCCTTGATGGCGTTGCCAATCTCCATGGTCACGGTGCCGGTCTTGGGGTTCGGCATAAGGCCGCGGGGTCCGAGGATACGTCCCAGGGCGCCCACCTTGGCCATGACCGAAGGGGTGCAGACGATGACGTCGATGTCGGTCCAGCCACCCTTGATCTTCTCGATGTAATCGTCAAGTCCGACATAGTCGGCGCCTGCGGCCTGTGCCTCGGCCTCCTTGTCAGGAGTACAGAGTGCGAGGACGCGGGTGATCTTTCCGGTGCCATGAGGAAGCGTGACAACGCCACGGATCATCTGATTGGCCTTGCGGGGATCTACGCCGAGGTTGGCGGAGATCTCGACGGAAGAGTCGAACTTGGTGTAAGTGATATCCTTCAAAATCCCGCATGCTTCGGCAAGCGTGTAAACCTTGGTATGGTCATACTTGGCCATAACGGCTTTCTGATTCTTAGTCAATTTGCTCATGATGCGTAGATTTTAAAGGTCCTCGGGGAATTTACCTGTGACTGTGATACCCATGCTTCTTGCTGTACCAGCAACCATCCTCATTGCGGATGCAATGGTGAAACAGTTGAGGTCCGGCATTTTGCCCTCTGCGATCTCCTTCACCTGGTCCCAGGTGATGGAGGCAACCTTCTTCCTGTTAGGCTCGCCGGAGGCGGTCTGGATCTTCGCGGCCTCCTTGATGGAGATCGCTACAGGCGGCTGCTTGACTTCAAACGAGAAGGACTTGTCGGAGTAGACCGTGATGACCACAGGGAGGACCTTTCCTGCCTGGGCCTGCGTAGCAGCATTGAACTGCTTGCAGAAGTCCATAATGTTCAAGCCTTTGGAACCGAGGGCCGGTCCTACCGGAGGTGCTGGATTAGCTGCTCCTCCCTTGATTTGGAGCTTGATGAATCCGGTAACTTCTTTTGCCATGATTTGTTATTCTTTAGTGACTTGTGTAAAACTGAGTTCCAAGAGGGTCTTCCTGCCAAAAATGACAACGATGACCTTGAGCTTGCTCCTGTCTTCAATGATGCCGTCCACTGTACCGCTGAAACCGCTGAACGGACCGTCGGTGATCTTGACCTTGTCGCCGAGGGCATAGTTGACCTCGGTCTCGGCCGCGCTGTCGGCGTTCTCGTCCTGCTGGCCGAGAATCCTCTGGGCCTCCTCCTCGCGGATGGGGACCGGGACTCTCTCTATCTGGGATCCACTAACGGTTTTCTTCTCTGTCAGGAAACCTGACATGCCGGGAATGAGATTGCGGATAATATTCTCGAGCTTGGCGCTCAGTTCGGCCTGGATAAGCACATAACCAGGGAAAAGCAGCTTGTCAACCGCCTTCCTCTTGTTGTTTTTTGTGACTATTTCCTTCTTGACTGGTACGAGAACCTGGCCTACCTGATCCTGAAGCCCGCTTCTTTCTATTTCCTTCTCAAGATAATCTTTGGCTTTCTTTTCTTTTCCACCGGCTGTCCGAAGAACATACCATTTCATTTCGCCCATGATATCAAACGGATATTACAACGTGTAAATTGCAGTCATGACAGACTGGAAAGCCAGGTCTATCACCCAGAGTGCAAGCGCGAGGATGGCCGTCGTGACCATGACCAGGATAGCCGAACTCTGCAGCTTGTCCCAGGTGGGCCAGGTGGTCTTCTTCGTGAGCTCTACGAAAGACTCCTTCAGATAGTTGATAAACTTTCTCATCTTTACTCTTAATGGACACAGTCAATTTGGAAGCGGCGACAGTGTCTGTTAAACAATTACCAAATCGTAACCTTTGATATATATTGGCAGGGGAAGCAGGATTCGAACCCACATCTACGGTTTTGGAGACCGCTGAACTACCCTTGTTCTATTCCCCTGTAAAGGGAAGCCTCCCTGCAGGAAGGCTTCCCCGGAAACATCTGACCGAGAATTACTCGATGATCTTGATAACCTGTCCGGCACCGACGGTGCGGCCACCCTCGCGGATTGCGAAGCTGAGACCCTCGTTCATAGCGACGGCGGTGATGAGCTTCACAGTGATCTCCACGTTGTCACCAGGCATAACCATCTCGACACCCTCGGGGAGCATGATCTCACCGGTAACGTCAAGGGTACGGATGAAGAACTGGGGACGATAGTGGTTGTGGAACGGGGTGTGGCGGCCACCTTCCTCTTTCTTGAGGACATAGATCTGGGCCTTGAACTCGGTGTGAGGAGTGATGGAGCCGGGCTTGGCAACGACCTCGCCGCGCTTCACTTCCTTCTTGTCGATACCACGGAGGAGGAGACCTACGTTGTCACCAGCCTCACCCTGGTCGAGGAGCTTGCGGAACATCTCGACACCAGTACAGACGCTGGTACGAGGCTTCTCGCTGAAACCGACGAGCTCGACGGGATCACCGACATGGATGGTACCCTGCTCGATACGGCCGGTAACGACGGTACCGCGACCGGTGATGGAGAAGATGTCCTCGATAGGCATGAGGAAAGGACGGTCGGTAAGACGGACCGGCAGAGGGATGTAGTTGTCGACTGCATCCATGAGCTCGAGAACCTTCTGCTCCCACTGAGGCTCACCGTTGAGGGCGCCCAGAGCGGAACCGCGGATGACAGGAGCGTTGTCACCGTCGAAATCGTACTTGTTGAGAAGGTCGCGGACCTCCATCTCGACGAGGTCAAGCATCTCCTCATCGTCCACGAGGTCGACCTTGTTGAGGAAGACGACCATCTTAGGGACGTTAACCTGCTTGGCGAGGAGGACGTGCTCGTTGGTCTGGGGCATAGGACCGTCGGTAGCAGCGACAACGAGGATAGCGCCGTCCATCTGGGCAGCACCGGTAACCATATTCTTCACATAGTCGGCGTGGCCAGGGCAGTCGACGTGTGCGTAGTGACGGTTGGCGGTCTGGTACTCGACGTGAGCGGTGTTGATGGTGATACCGCGCTCCTTCTCTTCGGGAGCGTTGTCGATCTGGTCGAAGGACTTGACCTCGCTGAGGCCCTGCTTTGCAAGCACCTTCGTGATGGCGGCGGTCAAAGTGGTCTTGCCATGGTCAACGTGGCCGATCGTGCCGATGTTGACATGGGGTTTGGTTCTCTGGAATGTTTCTTTTGCCATAATATTATGTTTTTTAAGTGTTTACAAACATTTGTAAGGTCCATTCAGACCTAAAAAAAGAGCCGATGATGGGATTTGAACTCATGACCTCATCCTTACCAAGGATGCGCTCTACCCCTGAGCTACATCGGCTTTTTGGAGCGGAAAACGAGGTTCGAACTCGCGACCCTCAGCTTGGAAGGCTGATGCTCTACCAACTGAGCTACTTCCGCAAAATTTTCGTGGGAGGTGGTGGACTCGAACCACCGAACCCTGAGGGAGCGGATTTACAGTCCGCCGCAATTGCCACTATGCGAACCTCCCATGGTGTTTTTTCTTTCGAGCCGATAGAGGGATTCGAACCCACGACCCCGAGATTACAAATCACGTGCTCTGGCCAACTGAGCTATATCGGCGGGTTCAGCGTCCTTCATTCGCTGAAAGGGATTGCAAAGGTAGACATTATTTTGGAGTTTGCAAACTTTTTTCAATCTTTTTCTATAAGATTGTGAAGTAGATGCAGTATGCCGTCGCGGTCGAGATTGCACTCGGCCCTTTCGGCCGCCTGAGTGCCCTGAGCGATGAATCTGTCGGGGATTCCGGCGCCGGCGAGACGAATGCCGGAACCGTTGGCGGAGAGGTGTTCGGCGACGGCGCCGTAGAGTCCTCCGATGAGCGCTCCGTCCTCTACTGTGAGCACGGACTCAAAGCCTTCCGTGACTTCCTTCATCATCCCGGCGTCCAGGGGTTTCAGATAACGGACGTCATATACTGCGGGGGAGAAGCCATATTCTTCCTTGAATGCCGCGGCCGCTTCAGCGGCCCTGTGCGCTGCCGGGCCGAGGGCGAGGACGGCGATGCGTTCGCCGTCAACGAGCCGGGTGGCCCGGCCCGGAGGCAGGATATCCCATCCCGCCTCGCGCCAGTCACGGCCTTCGCCGGTGCCGCGCGGGTAGCGTATGATCATGGGGGAGTCCTGGTGCAGGGCAGTATACATGAGGTTCTTGAGCTCGGTCTCGTCCGACGGGGCGGCGATGATGAGCCCGGGGATGCTCCTGTAAGCCGCGAGGTCGAAGGCCCCGTGGTGCGTCGGACCGTCCTCTCCCACTACTCCGGCACGGTCGAAGCAGAACGTCACGGGCAGATGCTGCAGTGCCACGTCGTGTATGATCTGGTCATACGAGCGCTGCGCGAAGGAAGAATAGATGTTGCAGAAAGGCCTGAGCCCGCCCGCTGCCAGTCCTGCGGAGAACGTGACTGCGTGCTCCTCCTCTATACCTACGTCAAAGAAACGCGAGGGCATCCTCTCGGCAAGGAGGTTCATTCCGCAGCCGGTAGCCATTGCGGGAGTGATACCGACAACGCGGCGGTCCGCCTCCGCGAGCTCACAGAGGACTTCTCCGAAAACGTCCTGGTAGCGGTCCGCCTTATGCTCTGAACGTATGCGTTCGCCAGTCTCTGGATTGAACCGTCCCGGGGCGTGCCATACAGTGGGGTCGGCCTCGGCGGGAGCATATCCCTTTCCCTTGGTCGTGATGCAATGCAGGATGCGCGGTCCCTTGAGTCCCTTTAGCTTCCTCAAGGTCTCCAGGACCTGGTCCATGTCGTTTCCGTCGATGGGGCCGAAATAACGGAATCCCAGGGCTTCGAAGAGGTCTCCTCCGGATCCCTTGACGATCCACGATTTCAGGCTCCTGATCCAGCGCTGTACGAACGCCCTAAAGCGGCGGTCTCCCATCTTCTCCCAGACCTTGCCCTTGAAACGGTTGTATGCGGGGTTGGTGGTGATCCTCAGCAGATGGTCGTGCAATGCGCCTATATTGCGGTCGATCGACTGGTTGTTGTCATTGAGGATGATGAGCAGGTCGGCGGCGCTGCTGCCGGCGTTGTTGAGGCCTTCGAAGGCTAGGCCTCCGGTGAGCGCTCCGTCGCCGATGAAAGCGACGGTCTTCTCATCGCTCCCGCGCATTTTGGCCGCTTCGGCCAGTCCTAGGGCCGCCGAGACGGATGTCGAGGAATGTCCGACGCCGAAAGCGTCGTACGGACTCTCTTCCATCTTGGGAAACCCGCTTATGCCGTCGCGGGTGCGGTTCTGCTTGAAAAGCTCCTTGCGGCCGGTCAGGATCTTGTGGGCGTAGGCCTGGTGGCCGACGTCGAAGACGACCTTGTCCGCGGGCGTATTATATATATAGTGGAGACCTACTATCAGCTCAACGGCGCCCAGGCTGGAAGCCAGGTGCCCGGGATTGCGGGAACAGCAGTCCACCATGTACGACCGGACTTCTGCGCACAGCTCTTTGAGCTCGTCCGCATTCAATACCCTTATGTCTTCAGGAGTGTTGACCCTGTCCAGAATCCTGTACATCACATCAAGTTTGGAAGGGCAAAGGTACGATTTTATTTCAATAATTGTTAAATTCGCAATATGGACACGATGAAAAGACGCCGTTTCCCGAACACTTACGTGATCCTCTCGATCCTTATAGTGTTGTGCGCCCTGGCCACGCTTGTCGTGCCGCCGGGACAGTATGTCACCGCGGCGGACGGAAGCGTGTCCTTCGAGTCCGTACCCCGCGCCCCGCAGACATGGCAGGTATTCTCCTCCCTTTATGACGGATTCGTCAAGCAGGCGGGGATCATCGTATTCATCCTCATAGTCGGAGGAGCCTTCTGGGTGCTCAATGCCACGGGTGCCGTGTCATTCGGCATCAACCGCTTCATCTCCAGGGCGGGGAAGTACGACCGTTTCGTACTTGCGGGGCTGGCTGTGCTGTTCTCCCTCGGCGGAGCCGTCTTCGGGATGAGCGAGGAGACCATTCCTTTCGTGGGCATAGTCGTACCGCTCGTCATCGCCATGGGTTATGACGCCATCACCGGCCTGCTGGTGGTGTATGTCGCGTCGAACATCGGCTTTTCTTCCGCTTTCCTCAATCCTTTCACGGTGGGCATCGCGCAGGAGATGTCCGGCCTTCCACTCTTTTCCGGCATGGGCTACAGGATCTTCTGCTGGTTGCTTCTCACGGCAGTGCTCGTGGTGTTCATCCTCCTTTATTCTTCCCGTATACGCAAGACGCCGCAGGCGGAACCGTGCGCTTCATCCGCGGATACCGGCCAGGATGTACGCCGTCCGGCTCTCATCCTGCTGACGCTCCTGGTCACGGTCATCCTGCTGATCGTCGGTGTCACATGCTTCAAGTGGTACATGGCCGAGATTTCGGCATTGTTCCTGGCCATGGGCATAGTCGTAGGCATTCTGGGCGGCTTCAGGGCCAACCGCATAGCCGACGAGTTCGTTGCCGGAGCAAAGGACATATTCCCGGCTGCGCTAGTCGTCGGCCTGGCGTCCGGCATCATAGTCATCCTCCAGGACGGACATGTAGTCGACAGCATCCTCCACGGACTGGAGTCCGGCCTCGGAGGAGCGGGGAAGACCGGATCGCTCGCGCTTATGTACGGCATCCAGACCGTGATCAACCTGCTCATTCCCAGCGCGACTGCCAAGGCTGCGGTGACCATCCCCATCATGGCGCCTTTTTGCAACATGATCCATCTCTCCCGGCAGGCCATGGTCATGGCCTTCCAGTTCGGAGACGGCTTCACCAACATGGTCACCCCGACTTCGGGGGTGCTCATGGCTGCCCTGGCCATGGCGAAGGTCCCATACGATAAATGGGTCAAATGGGCATGGAAATACGTTTTGGCATTGATTCTTGCAGGATTTGTGCTACTTTTGCCTACTGTGCTCCTGCCCTTGGCGGGATTCTGACGATAAAAATGATAACAAATATTGACTGTCATGACTGAAACCATCAACAAAACCACCCTCCGCGACTCCGCGGCGATGCGCTGGACGGCCCTGCTGCTGCTCGCACTCGGTATGTTCTGCGCCTATATCTTCATGGACATCCTGTCCCCGATCAAGGACCTGATGGAGTCCACCAGGGGTTGGGATTCCAAGGCATTCGGCACGATGGAGGGCGCCGAGACGTTCCTCAATGTGTTCGTTTTCTTCCTGATTTTCGCAGGTATCATCCTGGACAAGATGGGCGTCCGCTTCACTGCGGTCCTTTCCGGAGCAGTGATGCTTCTGGGCGGTTTCATCAAGTATTTCGCCATCAGCAAGGCTTTCATAGGTTCCGGGCTTGAGACCTGGTTCATGGACCATCTCAACTGGCACACCGGGATCGGCTTTATTGACGATGTCCTTCCGTTCTACCACGGCATGCCTGCATCAGCCAAGCTTGCGGCGATCGGATTCATGATCTTCGGCTGCGGCTGTGAGATGGCTGGCATTACCGTCAGCCGCGGTATCGTCAAGTGGTTCAAGGGCCGGGAGACGGCACTCGCCATGGGCTCCGAAATGGCTCTCGCCCGTCTGGGCGTGGCTACCTGCATGATTTTCTCGCCCTATTTCGCCAAGCTCGGCGGCCATGTGGAAGTCAGCCGCTCCGTCGCTTTCGGCGTGGTGCTCCTGTGCATCGCCCTCATCATGTTCATCACCTATTTCTTCATGGACAAGAAACTCGATGCACAGACAGGCGAGGCAGAGGACAAGGACGATCCGTTCAAGGTCAAGGATATCGGCAAGATCCTTTCAAGTCTCGGTTTCTGGCTTGTCGCCCTTCTCTGCGTGCTTTATTATTCCGCTATATTCCCGTTCCAGAAGTATGCGGTCAACATGCTGCAGTGCAACCTTACCCTGACCGAGCCCGCAGCAGGTTCGTTCTGGGCAGGGGAGACGGTTACCATCATCCAGTACATCATCATGCTCGTGGTGGCAGTCTGCTCATTCGCCAGCAATTTCATCAAGAACAACAAAGGACTCAAATACGGCCTGATGGCCGTTGCTGTCGTCGCTCTGGTGGTCTATTGCCTTATGGGCTTCAAGCGCGGCACGGCTGAGACCATCTTCGCCGTGTTCCCGCTGCTGGCCGTGGCCATCACTCCTATCCTCGGCAACTATGTGGACCACAAAGGCAAGGCTGCTTCGATGCTTCTCATCGGCTCCATCTTGCTGGTGCTCTGCCACCTGACCTTCGCTTTCATCCTGCCTCTCTTCAAGGGCAGCGCCGTAGGCGGCACCATCGTGGCCTATGTCACCATCCTCGTCCTCGGAGCAAGCTTCTCACTGGTTCCGGCCGCATTGTGGCCTTCCGTGCCGAAGCTGGTTGACGCCAAGGTCATCGGCTCGGCATATGCGCTTATTTTCTGGATCCAGAATATCGGACTCTGGCTCTTCCCGATCCTGATCGGCAACGTGCTCACCAGCACCAACGCCCCCGGAACTCCTCCGGACCAGCTCAATTATACCTGGGCCCTGGTGATGCTTGCCTGCCTCGGAGTAGCTGCGATGCTGATCGGTCTCTACCTCAAGGTCGTCGACGGAAAGAAGCATCTCGGACTCGAGGAACCCAATATCACCGAGTAGGATGGCTGAAGAAGTGAAACGCCGTTATTCGCGGCTGGCATGGGTAGCACTGGCTTGTCTGGTGGTACCCATGTTCGCGTCATATTTCTTCGACGACATGTTCTCGACGATCTCGTATCTTTTCGAGGATCCGTCGAGGACGGCGCTGGGCTGGGATGCAGCCGGGTACGGCCTGTATACCAGCGGTTACAGCGTGCTGTGCGTATTCGGAGGACTGGTGATCTGCGGTATCCTGCTGGACAAGTGGGGAGTGCGTATCACCGGATCGATATTCGTGGGCATGATGGCGGCCGGCGCCCTGCTGGTGCTGCATGCCATCACGGCAGGCTATGCGCCGGCCAAGTCCCTGCGTCTGGCTTATGTCGGATGCATGTTTTTCGGCCTTGGCAGCGAGATAGCGGGCACGGCCGTGACGCGGTCCATTGCCAAATGGTTCCGCGACGGGCCGATGGCGCTGGCCATGGGCCTGCAGCTGGCCATCGCCCGCCTGGGCACGGCCGTGGCCCTGGTCCTGGCGCCGCGCCTTGTCGTGGAGAATGCCGGCCATGTATACAGTCTGGCCGAGACGGCCCGCCCGGCCGTCTTCGGCATAGGGCTGATGGCTGCCGGCCTTATCCTCTGGGCCTTCTTCGTGGCGCTTGATGCCCGGAGATTCCCGGCAAAGCCGGAATCGAAGGCCCGGCGGAACGCCGTGGACTCCTCAGACGGGAATGCAGCGTCTGAGTCGAACTCGGAATCCATGGCTGATGCCGACCATTCCTCCGATGATGAGGCGTTTCGCCTGAAAGACGTCTTGAAAGTGCTGACCAACAAGAATTTCTGGTTGCTCGGCCTGCTTTGTGTCCTGTTCTACAGCAGTATCGTTGCATTCAAAAAGTTTGCAGGAGCTATCCTCATTCCTCGTTTCGGAATCCCGGCCGCTACGGCGGGGTGGATGGTGTCCATGCTGCCTTTTTCTACGGTAATCTTCGCCCCGCTTTTCGGCCTGTTGGTCGACAAACGCGGCAAAGGTACCCGCTGGATGATACTCGGTTCGATACTTGCCCTGATCGCCCATCTGCTTCTGGCATTCGCCCCTGCCGGCGTACCTTTCTACGGCTATCTCAGCATGGTGTTCCTGGGTTTCGGGTACTCGCTGGTACCCGCTGCCTTGTGGCCTTCAGTGCCGAAGATCGTGCCTGACAAGGTGTTGGGTACGACGTATTCATTGATCTACTGGGTGCAGAACCTCGGCCTGCTGTCCTTCAAGTGGCTGGCGGGCGTGATACTCGGCGCCGCCGCTGGTTCCGCAGCTGCGGTCGCGGCTGGCTCCGCCGCTGCGGCATCTTCTGCCAGCTCTGCCGCTGCCGCGTCTTCTGCCAGCTCCGCTGCTGCATCTTCCGCCGGCTCCGTTTTTTCCGCCGGCGCCCTGAGCGGCCCCGTGCGCGTCGAACTGATGTTCGTCGCGCTCTGCGTCGCCGCGGTGGTCATCGCGCTGCTCTTCGCCCGCGTCTCCCGCCGCCGTCCCGAACTCCGTCTCGACGCCCCCTCCGGCAAATAGCATTCTCCCCAGGTAGTTTATTTCTATAGATGTTTGACAGTGCTGTAGACGGTCCAGAAAATGGACCGTCTACAGCATTTTGGGGCGTTTTTGACGTAGACGGTCCACAGATTGGACCGTCTACGTCACTTTCTCCCGTATAGCAGGGCATACAAAACATCCTTCGGAAATCAGCCGAAGGATGTGCGACTACTCCGAGTATCCTTCGGAAACTTGCTGAAGGATATATGCCCTCTCCCGGGTGTCCTTTTGAAATTAGTCGAAGGGTGTATGTTCTCTCCCGGGTATCCTTCGGAAACTTGCCGAAGGATACGGTGGTCAGTTTGCCGATTGTTCGGTTTGCTGCCTTCAAGGGCTGTTGCCCGGCTTTGTCCTGCGACCTGGGTGATCCATCAGGCTCGGAACAGCTCGTAGAAGTGGTGTAGAAAGCCTTTGAGGGCAGCCGGCCGGTCCGTATAGAGGATAGAGGGATGATGTCAGAGTTTCCTGAGGGAGGCGCCGCGGGAGACCTGGATGATATCGACCTTGGTACCGGCTTCTGCTTCATAGGAGCAGGTGGATGCGCCGGTGGCCTCGATGGAGATTGTCCGGATGGCGGATACCTTGCAGTTGGCTGCGCCGGACAGCTCGACCGACACTTCCTGCGCTTTGGCGCTGCGGGTGTCGATCGATGCTGCTCCGCTGCCCTCGATGTCGAGTTCAGCCAGGGTTTCGTCAGACTCCATATCCACGCGTGCTGCGCCCGACGCTTCTATGGATACTTCCTTGAAATTGCCCTTGAGGTCGGCTCTCGCACTTCCCGAAAGTTCAGCATCAAGGTCAGAAACCTCGACGCCCATTTTGACCTTTCCCGCACCGGAGATCTCGAGCGACACTTTCGTGAACCGACCGGTGAGACCGGCCTCGGTAGCACCGCTGAGGGAGAGAATCGCAGAGGGAGCAGAGAGCGACAGACCCTTTGCGTGTGAGGCGCCGCTCATATCGAGCTGGAATGCCCTGTCCCTCAGGGTGGGGAAAGTACCCTCGGCATTGAGCGCTGCGGCTCCGCTGAGAGAAACGCTCTCCAGGAGCGGCATCTTCACTATTGCCCGTACAGCTCCGGCCCTTTCGTCGGAGAGTTTGCGGCTGATGGATTTGGGTAATTCTTTCATTCTCAGCACCAGTTGGTTGCGGCTGACCTCCACGATGATGTACGGCTCCAGATAGTCCGGAGCTTCTATTCCGACGGAGAAGTTGGAGGATGGACTCAATTCGATGTTGAAAATGCTGGAAGCCCTTATACCGGTGAACCCTGAGAGCCTGTAGTCGTTGCTGAATGTGCCGGCCAGTGCCGGGACAATGGCCAGTATGACAGCCAATGTGGTCAAAAGGATCTTTTTCATATCAATGGATTTATTTCGCGTTTGTCAAAAGGTTGTGTACTCCATCCAGCAGGGTATTGTAATGCTCACGGAGTATTGCGGATTTCTCTGCATCACCGAGCTCGTCCGGGAGAAGGTCGATAAGGGGGATGGCCTCCTCGGTCACGCTGCTCAACTGGGCAGACAGGATCTCGTCCGGGCCGGCTTTCTCCCAGGCTGCGGATACTTGCTCCATGTAGGCCAGGTAAATCCCCTCCGGGGAGTCCCCGGCGCCGCGGAGCCAGTCCGTGCTGCGACCTGCCTGAGGCAGGAGCAGCACGGCGGCGAGCGCCGCGGCCGCCGCGGCAGGCAGGACGGTCCGGAATATCCGGACCTTCATCCTGCCCGCCTCCCACTTCCGCAGGAAGCGGTCTTCCGCCCCTTCGGGCGGGAGCTCCGTGTCAAATGCCTCGGCATTGTCACGTATGAAGTCATCAAGCTTATTCATATATTTTCCGTTTTCAATTCCTTGATTAGTTTTGCCCTTCCCCGGGAATACCATGACCGCAGCGTTGCTTCCTTCTGTCCTGTCAGTCGTGCTATCCCGGCGTAATCCATCCCTTCTATCAGTATCAGGTCGAGAATAAGGGAATAAGGATGCGGGAGCCGCTCCATCGCAGTACGTATCCGCATGACATCGATGCTTTCGGGAAGCTCCTCTTCATCTTCCGCTTCGTCCGGAATCCTTTCTACAAATAGTTCCAGACCTTTTTTCCTGCGCCGCAGGAAGTCTATGCCCATGCGGATGCAGGTAGTCCTGAGCCACGCGGCTTTCCTGGCCTCCGACAGTCCCGGTACTCCTTTCGTGAAATACTTCATGAAGGTGTCCTGCATGATCTCCTCCGCCTCTTCCGGATCCCGGACTATACGCAGCGCCGTATTGTAGACGGCCTTGCTGTGGCTTCGGTAGAACTCTGTCGCTTCCTGTCTGGTCATTTCCGTGTGTCTCTGCTATAATAACGCAAAAAAGACGGTGGCGTTGCACCGTCTTTCCATCTTTTCGTTAAAATCAGAACGGCAGGTCGTCAGCCCCGTCTCCACCCATGATGTCGATCGGTCCCGGCTGAACGGGTGCCGCAGGTGCAGCGGGACGCGGCTGGAAGCCGGCTGGCTGATTGTAGCCCTGCGGCGCAGCTGGCTGCGGATACCCCTGCGGGGCCGGGGCGCCGTAGGCGCCGCCCTGCGGCTGCGCCGGCCTCTGCTGGCCATAGCCATCCTGGCCTTCGCCGCCGGGATTGTCCCCGCGCTTGCCCAGCAACTGGATATTGTCTACAACGACTTCGGTAGTGAATTTCTTTACTCCCTGCTGGTCGGTCCATGACCGGGTCCTGAGTTTGCCTTCGATATACACCTGGGTGCCCTTGCGGATGAACTTCTCCGCAAGGTCCGCTGAATTGCGCCAGGCGACGATGTTGTGCCATTCGGTATTCTCGCGGAGCTCACCGCTGCGGTCGCGGTACCGCTCAGTGGTGGCCAGTGTGAATGATGCGACTTTCGTGGCGTTCTGCACGCCGGAATTTCCTTCGAGGTAACGTACTTCGGGGTCTCTGCCAACGTTACCGATCAACATGACTTTGTTAAGTGACATAGTGGTTCGATATTGTTTACTTTAACTAAAATAGGTTTCTCTACAAATATAGCAAACGCCGTTCAAATTATCAACAGCCTTTCCCGCCCGCTTCTCCCGGTCTGCCCCGTTAACCTTCTACCGCCGGTCGAAGGTTAAAAACAGGTCGGCGAGCTGATCGGAGGATGTGTTGTCGAAATAATTGCTGACGCAGAGACCGCGGAAAGCCTCCAGAATGGAGGCGCGGTCGAAGCGGCAGCCGTCAAGGGCCGCCGCCAGCCCTTCGGCGGGCAGACTTCCAATGAAGTCCCCGCCGAAGGAGAGCCCGCGGATCTTTCCCCGCACGATGCTGCAACTTACCTCCACTGTCCCGCAGGGGAGTTTAGCGGCATGCGTGAACCCGGCTTTCGGCGAAAGGCCGTAATTCCATTCCCAGGTGGAGAATTTGGTCCTGCAGATCTCCTGTATCTCAGCCTCATCTTTTCCGCTTAGAAACACTTGGCTATCAGCGTAATCCCTTGAAAGGATCCTTTCAAGGGCCGCTTGCATTTCCTCGACACGGGAAAACTGCGGCAGATAGTCCTTAAGATTGGCTACCCTGCTACGGACGGAGGCTATTCCGGCTGCGTCGAGCTTGCTCCCCGGCACTGAAAGCGCCTCGGTCAGGCTGGCGATGTCCACGTCGTACATAAGCGTACCGTGGACCATCAGCCTGTCCTTGTAGACCCGCTTGGCGTAGCCGGAGACTTTCCGGCCCTCCACGACGATGTCGTTCCGGCCGGTCAGCTCCGCCGGGACGCCAAGCGCCCGCAGCGCATCCAGCATCAAGCGCAGATACCCCGGACAGTCCCGTTCCAGATCCCTGGAGCGCCCGACTATCGTATAGTTGAGGTTCTGAAGGTCATGATACACGGCCCCTCCGCCGGTGACCCTGCGTGCCAGGCGGATGCCGTGCGCTTCCAGGTATGGAAGGTTAACCTCTGCGTAGGCGTTCTGGTTCCTGCCGATGATGACCGAAGGACTGTTCCGCCAGAGATAGAACACGGTATCATCCGACGGGAACCGCTCCAGGCAGAATTCGTCGAAAGACATGTTGTAATGCGGGTCGGTGGAACTATTCCTGAGGTACTTCATCCTGCATCAGTTATGCTGCAAATTTAGCAAAAAGCTTCCCCGGATGTCCAATTGTTCCACCAATTTTTCCGAAGGTTGAAGATTTTTGGAAAAATAATCCTAACTTGTGACTTCAAACAGGAATCATTAACACTAATACTAATTGGATATGAAGAAAGCATTAACAGTTTTCGCCGCGTCCCTGCTCATGGCCGGGGCGCTTTCCGCCCAGGAACTCAGCAATTTCAACTTCGGAGGCCGCCAGCAGATCGTCTCTCCCGAGATAGCTGACGGTCAGGTGACCTTCCGCCTCGCCGCCGACTACGCCACCGTCGTCCAGCTCGCCGGCAACTGGCTGGAGGGAACTGTCCCCATGAAGAAGGAGAACGGAGTATGGTCCGTCACCATCGATCTCCCGTCTCCGGAGATATACACTTACAATTTCGTAGTGGACGGTGTCTCCGTGAATGACCCCCAGAACTACATGGTGCAGCGTGACGGTACCCGTTACCTGAACATGCTGATGGTCCCCGGCGAGCGTACGGCCCCGTATTTCGAGACCGACCATCGCGGCACCGTCACTTACAAGTGGTATGACAGCGCCATCCTCGGCATCAACCGCCGCCTGACGGTCTATACCCCTTACGGCTATGAGGCCAAGGCAAATGCCAAGAAGAAATACCCCGTCCTCTACCTCCTCCACGGAGCAGGCGGAGACGAGGAGGCATGGTCCTCGATGGGACGTGCTGCCCAGATCCTCGACAACCTCATCGAGCAGGGCAAGGCCCAGCCCATGATCGTCGTGATGCCTAACGGCAATCCCAACCAGCAGGCCGCCCAGACTCTCGGCCTGAAGACCTCTGACGTCAATTTCCGCGATCCGGCCTATGCCAACGCCTATGTACGCAGCCTCTGCGAGGAGATCGTCCCGTTCATTGAGAAGGAATTCAGGGTAAATGCCAAGCCCGAGTCCCGTGCTATCGCCGGCCTGTCAATGGGAGGCGGCCACACCATCTCGGCTTCCACCCTTTATCCTGCGATGTTCGACTACATCTGCCCTCTCTCAGCAGCCGGTTCCGCCAACGACGAGCAGATCCAGGCCCTCAAGAAGGCTGGTGTGAAGCTTTATTTCCTTGCCTGCGGTACTTCCGACTTCCTCTATGAAGGCTCGAAGACCCTCGACGCCACGCTCACCAAGAACGGCCTCGACCACATCTTCTATCAGTCCGAAGGCGGCCATACCTGGGCCAACTGGAGACTGTATCTCCAGACCTTCGCCCCGATGCTCTTCAAATAGGCTAGAGGAATATAAGTGAATCGATGTCAGGGGCTTCCCCTGTCATTACGGAATACCCGGAGACTGCCTGGTTCACGAGCCAGAGGTTTCCGGGTAAATATTTCGCCCCGGCGTCAAGCATCCGGGCACGAAGCAGCCCCGAGAAAGCGGGGTCGCGGTAATTGGCCTCCAGCACGAGAGGCTTCGTGGAGAAATCCTCCGCTCCCAGTTCAGCGAATACATCCAGAGCCATAGGCAATGCATAAACGACGAAATCCGCCGAGCGGAGTTCCTTGCGGAAATCCTGGATATCCGCAACGCGGAATCCGTACTCCGGAAGGCCTTTGATGAACGCCTCCGCCTTGGCGGCGGTGCGGTTCATCACGGTCGTGGCGAAGCCGCATTCCGCCGCGGCGAGTGCCGCGGCCTTTCCGGCTCCGCCGAGGCCCGCGACCAGCGCCGCCGGCCTCCGGCCGTAGCGTTCCACTAGCTGCGCCTTCACGAACTGATGAATCTTCACATGCGCCTTGCTTCCGAATGTGCCGTAGAATTCATGGATGATGCCGGGGAAAAGCGCCTCGGCCACGGTGAGGATCACTCCCGTGAAGTCGGAATTATGCGCGCTGACCCCTTCAGGAGTCTTGACCAGAATGTTGGCCGCGCCAGTCAATGCCACGGGACCGGATACGATGTCAGCCTTCTCGTAAGCCTTCTCCTTGAACGGGGCCGTGACGTTGACGGCCTTGTATCCCTTGAGGAACTTGGCGTAAGATTCTTCGAAATACTGGCCTTCGATCAGGTCGTAGCCGTATTTTCCATGGTAGGCGGTCTCGAAGAGCCTCGGGCTCTGCGAGTGTTCGATGGGATGTCCTATGAGACCGAAATCAGGCATTTCTCTGGCGTACGGCTTCGAACAGCAGGATAGCTGCGGACACCGATGCATTGAGGGAGTCGAGCTCCCCGAGCATCGGGATGCGGATATGGCCGTCGGCGGCCTTTCGCCATCCGTCGGTGAGGCCTGTGGCCTCAGTCCCGACGACGATGGCCGTGCCGCCCGTCATGTCCGTATCGTAGTACCACGACGAATCCTGAAGTTGTGCCGTGTAAATATTTATCTTGTTGTCTTTCAGCCATTTGATGGCTTCTTCCGAACTGCAGCAGACGACCTGGACGGTGAATACCGCCCCGATGCTTGCGCGGATGAGGTTGGGATTGTACAGGTCGGTCAGCGGATCGCATATCAGCACGGCGTCGGCTCCTGCCGCATCAGCGCTCCTGAGCACCGCTCCGATATTGCCCGGCTTCTCCACGCCCTCCAGCACCACCACAAGGGGATTCTCCGGCAGTTCCAGGTCTTCCAGCCCCATCTCGCGTACCTTCACCTCCGCGATCATCCCTTCAGTCCCTCCGCGGTACGCAATCTTCTCATATATCTCCCTCGTCACCTCCACGATCTGCCCCGCATTCTCAAGGATGGTCTGCAGCATGTCAAGGTTCGGGGATTCACTTCCCGGAAACCGTGCCACCCTCGGCATCGTAAGAGGGGGGGACCCAAGCTTGCTTGGGGGGGGTCCGAAGGACGTTTCAGGGAGGTGAATCCCCGAACAACCTGCAATCTCCGGACAATAAAAAAGCGTGTCGATCTCGAAGCCGGCGCGGATGCAGTGCCCGAGCTCCCGGCGGCCCTCCACGACAAAAAGCCCCATCTCCTTGCGGAGGCGGGCTTTTTCCTGAAGCGCCAGAAGCGTCTTGACCTTGCGGTTCTGCGCCGATGTCACCGACTCGACCCTCACTGCTCCTTCTCCTCTTCTTTCTTCACGGCCTTCTCAGGCTTCATCTGAGGGAAGAACAGCACATCCTGGATGGTGCTCTGGCCGGTCATGAACATGGTAAGGCGGTCGATACCCATGCCAAGGCCCGAAGTCGGCGGCATGCCGTACTCGAGCGCGCGGACGAAATCGTAATCGATGAACATGGCCTCGTCGTCGCCCTTGCTCTTGAGCCTGGCCTGCTCCTCGAATCGCTCCAGCTGGTCGATAGGGTCGTTCAACTCGGAATAAGCATTGGCCAGCTCCTTGCCGCATACGAACAACTCGAAACGCTCGGTGAGAGCGGGGTTGGAACGGTGACGCTTGGTAAGAGGCGACATCTCCACCGGATAGTCGATGATGTATGTAGGCTCTATGAGATTCTTCTCGGCATATTCTCCGAATATCGCGTCGATCAGCTTGCCCTTGCCCATGGAAGGCTCAACTTCAACGTTCAGCTTCTTGCAGGTGGCGCGGAGCTCATCCTCGTCCATGCCGGAAACATCGACTCCGGCGTACTCCTTGATGGCATCGAGGATGGGGAGACGGCGGTACGGAGGCTTGAAATCCACCTTGTGCTCACCGATCTGCACCTCGGTCGTACCGTTGACCCTGAGCGATATCTTCTCCAGCATCTTCTCCACGAACTCCATCATCCAGATATAGTCCTTGTAAGCCACGTAGATCTCCATGCAGGTGAACTCGGGGTTGTGCGTCTTGTCCATGCCCTCGTTGCGGAAATCCTTTGCAAACTCATACACGCCGCTGTAGCCTCCAACGATCAGACGCTTGAGGTATAACTCGTTGGCTATACGGAGGTAAAGGGGGATGTCCAGCGCATTGTGATGGGTGATGAACGGACGGGCGGTCGCGCCGCCGGGGATGCTCTGAAGGATAGGGGTCTCGACCTCGAGGCATCCGGCCTCGTTGAAATACTCGCGCATCGTGGCCACGATCTGGGCACGCTTGATGAAGGTCTCCTTCACCTGAGGGTTCACGATAAGGTCGACGTAGCGCTGGCGGTAGCGGAGCTCCGGATCGGAGAAACCGTCATGGACGGTACCGTCGGCGTCGGTCTTAACGATGGGGAGGACCTTGAGCGACTTGCTCAGCAGGGTGAGCTCCTTGGCATGGACGGACAGCTGGCCGGTCTGCGTGATGAACGCAAATCCTTTGATACCCACTATGTCACCGATGTCGAGGAGTTTCTTGAATACAGTGTTGTACATGGTCTTGTCCTCGCCGGGGCAGATCTCGTCGCGCTTGACGTACACCTGCATGCGTCCGGTCTCGTCCTGGAGTTCCATGAACGAAGCGGCGCCCATGATGCGGCGCGACATGATGCGTCCTGCGATGCAGACATCCTGAAGGTTTCCTTTCACCGGGTCGTACTGGTCCTTGATGCTCTGCGCGGTCTCGTTGACCGGGAACAACGCTGCCGGATACGGCTCGATGCCCAACTCTCTCAATTTGACGAGGGACTCCCTCCTCAGCACTTCCTGCTCACTGTATTCGATATTGCCCATAATTAGATGATGATTATTCAAAGTCCACAAAAATAGCATATTTAATCCGGTTTTTCTTCATTGGAGGCATTTTTCTTGATTAAATAATTCCATTCTTGAATAAAAAACCGTAACTTTGAACGAATATGGCCAGAGAGTGTAAATGGATAGTCATGGAGCAGGCCGATGCCGAAAAGGTATCGAGGCTCGCTACCGAAGTCGGCATCGACAGGGTGCTGGCCGAGCTTCTGGTGAAGCGCGGTGTCGAGACCTTCGAGCAGACCCGCTCCTTCTTCCGCCCCCAGCTCTCCGACCTTCACGACCCTTTCCTGATGAAGGACATGGACGTTGCGGTCGAACGCCTTCGCAAGGCCATCGTCACCAAGGAGAAGATCCTCGTATACGGAGACTACGACGTCGACGGCACCACTGCGGTATCGCTCGTTTATTCTTTCATCAAGCGTTTTACCGACCAGGTCGACTTCTATATCCCGGACCGTAATGACGAAGGATACGGAGTCTCCATCAAGGGCCTTGACTGGGCTGCGGACAACGGTTTCACCCTGGTCATCACCCTTGACTGCGGCATCAAGGCTATCGAAAAGACGCGTTATGCGGCTTCGAGGGGCATAGATTTCATCATCTGTGACCATCACCTTCCCGATTCGGAGCTTCCGCCCGCAGTTGCCGTGCTTGATCCCAAGCGCGAGGACTGCCATTATCCCTTCGACGACCTCTCAGGGTGCGGAGTTGGTTTCAAGCTTGTGCAGGCTTATTCGCAGCGCTACGGGGTGGCCTTCGAGACGCTGGTCCCGCTGCTGGATTACCTTGTAGTCAGCATCGCATCCGACCTCGTGTCCGTGGTGGGGGAGAACCGCGTACTGGCGCATTATGGCCTCAGGCAGCTCAATGAAGCGCCGCGCGCCGGGCTTTTGGCCATGATCACTCTCTCCAAGCTCGAACTCGGACACATCACTATCGACGACATAGTTTTCAAGATCGGTCCCCGCATCAACGCCGCCGGGCGCATGGAGACCGGCCGCCTTGCGGTCGAGCTCCTCACCGCCACCGGCATCGACGAGGCCATGACTATTGGCGAAAAGATCAACGAGAACAACAACGATCGCAAGAGCATCGACCGGGAGATCACCCAGGAAGCCCTCGAGATGGTCCAGAAAGGCGAATGCCTCGCCTGGAAGAATGCCACGGTCGTATACAATCCCAAGTGGAACAAGGGTGTCGTCGGAATCGTTGCCTCGAGGCTCGTTGAGGCCTTCTACAAGCCTACCATCGTGCTGACCAAGTCCAACGGCTTCGTCACCGGCTCGGCCCGCAGCATCCAGGGCTTCGACCTGTACGAGGCCATAGAGAGCTGCGCCGACCTCCTCGAGAATTTCGGCGGCCATGTATATGCCGCCGGACTCACCCTCAAGGAGGAGAACCTCGCAGAGTTCAGCAGCCGCATCGATGCGTTCGTGGACAGCAAGATCACGGAGGATATGCTTACGCCCGTGGTTACGATCGACGCCAAGCTCGATTTCGCGCGCATTACCCCTAAATTCTTCCGCATACTCAAGCAGTTCCAGCCCTTCGGGCCGGGCAACAACAACCCCCTGTTCCTCACGGAAAACGTTTACGACGACGGCAACGCCCGCAAGGTCGGCGCCGGGGGCGTACACGTCAAGCTTGAGCTGCTCCAGGAGTCACAGCCATATCACCAGATTCCGGCCATCGCCTTCAATATGTCGGATTTCTACGACTATATCAAGGCCGGCAATCCTTTCGATGTCTGCTATTCGATAGTTGAGAATTATTACAGGGGAAGTACCAATATCCAGCTCCGCATCAAGGACATGCACGAGCGCGAGGATATTATCTGAACCTTCCGGGACCGCCTCCTCTGGGACCTCCGAAGCCTCCCGGGCCTCCGGGACCGCGTCCGCCGCCACCTCCTCCGTTGCCACCCATGCTGTTGAACCTGTAAGCCAGGGTCACCATCACGTAGCGTCCGAAGTTGTGCGTCCACCTGTTGTTCACATAGTCGTCAGTCATGGAAGTGCTGAATCCCATGGTCTTGTTGAACAGGTCATGGACGGTGAACGAGAGTTCGACATTGTTCCTGGGACCGAACCTGAAGCCTCCGTTCAGGTCGAGGATATTGTCATTGACGGCGGCATATTCCACACCCTGCATGAAGGTCTTGGTGTAATTACCTCCCAGATACATGATCTTGAAGATATTGTTGAGCTCGAATCCTGCCCTGATGGCTTCGGTGAAGTATTCGGTGCTGGATCCGGCACTGTTCCACGAGTGGACGTAGGATCCGTTGCCGTTGATGTTGAAGCGGATGTCCCGTGAGAAAATGCTGCGGATACCCAGAGAGAGTCCTGGACGGAGGTTCTGGGTGTAGATCAGGCCGTCGTTGACGTATGACGGGGACTTGTCCCAGCTTCCGGAAAGGCCGGTGTTGAAGATGCAGCCTATGAACTTGATAGGGAAGCCGAAATTGACCGAGAGATTGGCGTTGTAGTTGTTCGCCGCGTTCTCATAGCTCGTGAACGACGCCTGCGCGGGTATCGTATAGTTGTACTTAGGCAGGTAAGTGTCCTCGGTATAATACGTACGCCTGCTCACTATGGGATTCTTTCCGGCAGTGAACGAGCCGTTGATGCTGAAGGTCGTAAGGTTGGAGTTGATGCCCCAGCCTCCCTGCCTGTTGTTCCCGCCCAGGGCCTGCCCGAGCAGGGCGTTGCGGGCTTCCTTGCCGAGCACGGTGCTGTAATTGAACCTGAAGGCATTCGACTTGCTCGCCTTGAGGTCGGGATTTCCGGCGGAGACCGAATAGAGGTTGGTGTTGTCGATCCTCGGGCGCAGCTGGTCGATGGACGGCGTGTTGCTGGAAGTGGTCCAGTTGAACTGCCAGTGGTTCATCTGCGAGTTGTTGCCAATCTGCAAGGAGGGGACGAAAGCATTGAAACTCCTGGAATAGATCGGCTCCTCCTCGGGGAACGCGTCGCCGCGGTTCAGTCCAGTCATCCTGTAATCGAGATTGGCCGAGAGGATGACCTGGTCATTGTTGAAAGTAGTCCTGAACGTGGCCGAAACGGAGTTGGTGTAATTGTCGTTGATCCTGTTGTAAGTGTTGACGCTGTCGATCA
>Ga0310695_10003019_pt1 | contig 33957 bp, 23 predicted proteins | sample RumenRJG_04DNA_FD_203882 | JGI IMG/M metagenome (GOLD analysis project Ga0310695, IMG submission 203882) | Bovine rumen microbial communities from Lethbridge, Alberta, Canada - RJG_04 (v2) (version 2) | ecosystem: Host-associated > Mammals > Digestive system > Stomach > Rumen | place: Canada... | reverse complement strand
CAGATCGCCCTTGAGGTGCAGTTCGTCGAAGATTTCAGGAGCGTCGGCATGGGACCAGACCACTCGTTGGTCTTCGGAATCAGTAAGTTTTTGTGCGATATTAATTCTCAAAGTGGCACAAATGTAGTAAAACGCAAGAAAGGGGTCAAGTGGGGATTAGTAGTTAGTAGGCGGTAGACAGTAGGAAGAAGAAAACTGAAAAACATTAGCCGTTGTCTATAGACAACCATTTATTATAGTGACAGGCAACATTTTCCCAAACAAAGGTATTTTAGCACTATATTGTCGTGCAAGGGTGTATATGGGATAATCTTTTGGTTTTGACCGACATTTCGCGGTTTCGGCGCTCAGCTATTAACGTTTTGGTGTATAAAAGCGAGCGCCGGACCGCTTTTTTTTGCAGAAAAACGCACTGTTTAGACTTGATTGTAACGGGAGATACTCCCATACATCAAAAAAATCCCGATGCAGGCACCGAGATTTTTATTGTAAAGAGAGAGAAATCTTATTTTCCGCCGACGGGGAACAGCGCAAACTGCAACTGGAAAACCTTATCGCTATTTTTATCTTCTTCGGCAATGAGCGCGATTTCTTTGCGGAAGGCATTGATGCGTTCCACGATGCGTTCGTAGCCCTCCTGGCTGATGCCGAGCGTAAGCCCAGAAACATGACGCGATCCCGGAGGGTCGCGATCGATAGAATCCGCCGCAAGCTTTAAACAATGCTGGTGGAAACCGCGCAGCGCAAGTTTTGACGTGCGGTCCCCCGTGCTAATCGCGCTCTCGGTGAGCACGTATTTGCCGTCCTCCCCTTTCTTGATGAGTTCACATTCTTCGAGCAACTTGACCGACTTTTTCGCTTCATCCGCCGTCACGTGCGGGTGGACCATTTTCGCAAGTGCTTCATAATCGCCATCAAAGCCAAACATGCCAATAAGGCTGCGAATAATCAAATGGCGCCAATGCGAATACACCATGTATTGCGTGTGCCCGAGAATATGCTGTTTCTCGGAAAAGCGCACCACCTTGAGCGCCGCCTGCATTTCTTCAAACGCCGCATTGCGTTCGTCCATCGTTTCGGCCTGATTGAACTTCACAAGCCCGACAAAAAATTCCGTTTCATGCTTGCCCAAGCGAAGTCCAGACGCGACCTTCGGGATGCTCGCGCTCGAAAGGTTCTTGTCGCCGTTCATTACGCGACTGATGAAATCCTTGGCCTTGAACCCGATCTTATCAGAAAATACTCGGAGCGAAAAGGCGGGGTTAGCCTCCTTCTTTGCGCTATAGTAATCCTTCAAAAATTCCCGGTAATCCAGGTATTCGAAGATTTTTTTCCCTAGTTTCTTTTCGCCCATGCCATAAATGTAAGAAAATTATGTTTTGCGGGGTATAAAAAAGCGACTTTAGCGTTGTCCAGAAACAACGAGAAATCCGTCTTAAGGAGAAAAGCGCTTTGAATAGCTACCAGCAGGATTTAGATTATAGATATATAAAAAGTGAGGATGAACAATATGGGTGTTAAAGGTTTTGGCCACATCGCGTTTGCAAGCGTTGTCTCAATTTTCGGAATTTCTGCATTACACGCCACAGATTCCGCTTCAATTCCAGCAACAGAGGTTGTTTCGCTCCCGTCCGACGCCGCCTACGGCGGTGGCGACAAAGTCGGTTCGCAGCTGATTGCAGCCACTTACAACGCCGGGAACGGCCCTGGCATCTGGATTGTCGCCGATGGCGGTTACAGGCTTTACCACAACGGTTCACTCCTTGCCGAAGACAACCAGGCAGGCCGCGTACGCTTCATCCCGATGACATTCTTGCCCGGCGAAAACGCAATTTCTGTCGTGGGCGTAAACGGCAAAGGCACCCCAGGCGTTCTCGTGCAAATTGACGATCTCGACAAGTCTTACTATTCCGGCAGCGATTGGAAATCCAAGCCCGTTGTTGGCAACAACTCCTGGAAAAACAAAGGGCGTGACCTCTCGCAATGGGGTGGCGCGACGACGCTTTCTTACGCAAGCAACAAGCTCCCGAGTGGCGGAGCACTCGAAAATTTCGCCCCGAATACGCAAGCCAAATGGATTTGGACGAGTGACGAATCCGACCCAACAGCAGTTTTACTTTTCACGTTCAATGTGAAAGCCGAGGGCTTCGGCGCATCAACGACAGGCGGCGACGCAGGCAAGGTCGTCATCGCAAGCGATTCCGCAAGCATCCGCAAGTACTTACAGAGCAACGATGCAGTCACGATTCTCGTGCCCGAAGGCACTTACGACTTTAGGCAGTTCCGCAACGCCGTTACCGAAGCCAAAAGCAAAAACCGCACTTGGTGCAAAACGACCTGTACCGAAAAGAACCGCGTGACGGGAAAAACCAATACCTTCTACCGCATTACATTCAAAGCGAACAGTTGCAGCGACCTCACCGAAGCAGGAGTGCAGATTGTGCAAGAAAGCGAAAACTTGCAGAAGTGGGAAAACTGGATTACCACCAAGCCGAACAAGAGTCTCGTAGGCATGGGCCGTGGCGCAAATCTCCGCGGAGCATCCATCGCCGTGCGCAGTAACGAAGGCTCCAGCAACCACATTTACCGCAACCTCGCCATTTACGACGTGAACCCGCACTTGATCGAAGGAGGCGACGGCCTTGAAACCGTAGGCACTGCAAGCAAGCATGTAGACAAGTTCTGGGCCGACCATATCAGCTACAAATGGATTTCCGATGGTATGGACATGGAATTTGTCGACAACGCCACCATTAGTTATCTCGATTTTGACGGAGCCAACGAATACAACTGCTGGGGCACCGACCCTTATATGGCACTCGTCGAAGACGCCCATTTAACTTACGCCAACAACTACTGGCACAACACTTACGGCCGCGTTCCGAAAGTCACCGGAGAAAACAACGGCTCGCAAGTTCATTTGTACAACCAATACGTCGATTACAACCGATTCTTCGTCGCAGGCGCAAACGGTCACAGCGCAAACGCGAAGGCTTACGTGCGCTACGAAAACAGTTACATCGATAACGGCCAGGGCTACCTCGCCGAATGGGGCGACAACGGCTACGTTTACTTTAGCGGAGTCTCGTTCGGGAAAGGCACCAAGCAACAGCACCGCTACAACGGCACCGTGAAAAGCGGAATCCCGCAAGCCGAAACGTTCAACCCGAGCTACAGCTTTGAAAAGCGAAACGTTGAAGACCTCCCGAAAGAAATTCCAAACCTCTCGGGCGTCGGCGGACGATACGGCAAAATGCCCGAATACAACCAGGGCTTCGGCCAGAGCAACAAGGCCGCAAGCGTAACGCTTACCGCACCTGCCGCTGGCGCAAAAATCGCCGCAAGCGCAGGCGTAACCTTAAAAGCCAACGCCAAGGATAACGACGGCTCCGTGAAAAGCGTAGCATTCTATGTCGGCAACACGCTCGTCGGGACCGCAACAGCCTCGCCGTACCAAGTCACCGTCAAGAATCTCGCCGCAGGTACGCATTCCGCAGTCGCCGTCGTGACGGACAATTCCGGGCTCACGTGGATGTCCGAATACGTGACGTTTACCGTCGAAGGCTCGGCAGAATCTAGCAGTTCAACAGTCGCTGAATCCAGCTCTAGCGAAGTTTCTTCATCGAGCGTCGCGGAATCTAGCTCCAGCGCGACACCCGCAAGCAGCTCCAGCGAAGGCACCATCGGTATTGCCTCCCCCGTGCACCACGCCACCGAAGCCGAAGCAGGTTTCTACCGCATCTTCGACATTCAAGGGCGCCCGCTATACTCCGGCAACAGCAAGCCCGCCAAAATGCCCGCCGCACACGTCATCGTGATCGAATACACCAAAACAGGCAAGACATTGCGCCACTATATCCAATAACGATTGCAATCGCGATCAATAGCCCTCCCGCTTTTCGCAAATCTTATATATATTGGTATCAATGAAGTTCTGCAAAAACATATTGGCTGTTTCGATTGCGTCTGCTGCAATTCTTGGAGGTTGTTCCTCCGACAGCCATATTGCAGGCAACAGCGCCGAGACAGGTTCTCCAGAACTCGCCGGTATTTTCCTTTTGGATAACGGCAAGCCCGCCGCATTCGCGCGCGTACACTGCGTTCCTAGCGACTTTAACGCCACCTCTGGCGAACTCCCCGCCGCCTACTCCACAGAAACAGATTCAAAAGGCTACTATAGCCTCGATTCCATCCCCCCGGGCACTTACGCCGTCGAGGCTTTCCACGAAGAATCCGGCAAGCGACTCCTCGTGCAGAACATAAGCGTCACCGAAGACGATTCCGTCGCTGTTAGCGATACTTTGCGCGATCCGGGAATCATAAAATTCGAAGGCATAGAAAATCTTTCGGACGGCGCCGCAGGTGTCGCCACCGTTTTGGGAACGACTATTCATAGAAACATCGTTGTTCACGAGCATACATTGTTTATCGACAGCTTGCCTGTAGGCAAGTTCGATTTGCAAGTGTTCATTGACGAATATTCCAGTGTAAATCCTTGGGCGTATCTAAAAGTCGATATCGTTGCGGGAGATACCGAAACGATTCTTGAGCCAAATCCGATTGAACCCGACATTGAAACTCCTCGTGATTCTGTAACCCTTACCTTTGTGGCGCCGCTAGCTCTCCCCAAAGGAATCGACACGCTGAATTCTGTTGTGACCGACATTCCGATTGCGCTTCGATTGACGGAAGACATCTGCGATTTTGATTCGCTCCAGTATGTTAATTATGGTCGTTGGGATGCTGCGCGTATTTCGAAAGACGGGCGTCACCGCAGCAATCTCCCGATTAGCTATGCAGGTTTTGACAGAGAATCAAAGGAAATGGTCATCTGGGTCCGCGTGGATTCATTAAATGTTGATGATTCGCTAGAGATTGTTTATGACGGATTGCAGTATCCTTTTTACGCATTGGACATATTCCCGACCAACCGCAGCTATTCGCTCGTGTACCATTTCGACAGCGAAACTACCTTCAAGGACGATGCCGAGAAGGGCTATTTCAACGGAATGTTAAATTCTACCGAAGCCGGTTCCAGGACTCGCACCGAGAGCCGTAACTCAGACGGTGTTCTCAGATCATCCATAGCGCTAGACGCAACGACCACCATCACCGCGACAAATTCAGCCAAGGCTGATTCGACCCGCAAAGTTAATTTGTCCTTTGGAAACGGTCAGTTCAGTTTCTCGCTGTGGATCAATCTCGAATCGCCAAAGCAGCAGACCATCTTTGAAAAAGCTGACGAATACGCGCTCCGCTACAATCCGGATCAGGGCTTTGTCGTAGAGTTCTATCACGTTGCCACCGAAAACGCAGGCGACGAAGGCGCTACGGACACCGCAAGTTACAAACAAACGTGGGCCTCCGGCACAGAAGGAATCGAAGTGGGCAAATGGATTTTCATAGCATTCAGCAAGCACTCCATTCCGCAAACAAGTTACTTTATCAATGGCACCTCAATCAAGGCCGAAGAAACCAGCAACGACTGGGATGGCAACCGCGAACTTGCAGACTTGAAAATCGGCGGATTCGCAGGAAAAATTGACGAGTTCATGCTCGGCAGCACATTCCGCGACGATTCCTGGACCCGCCTCACCTACCTCAATCAAAATCCCGAAATTTCCTGGCCAAAACTTTCCGCAAGAAAGTAATACCGTTTTCCGCCAATTCCTAATTCCGAAATCCCAATTTCGAATCACCTGCTGCCCACACGTTCAGCACCTAGTCGCTTACCATAATATTATATGCGTAAAAATGCCCCGCGATTTTGATGGTGAGTTTTAAACATTCAAAAAAACCTTATTACATTTTGCCGAAGAACAATGTTCCTTACGGTTTTGACATACGTGGCCATCGGGCTTTTGGCAATACTCGCCATCTTCTATCTCGGGTTAGAAGTGCGGTTCTACCGTGCGCTCGGGCGCGTACGCGAGGGCTTTGCCGACCCGGAACCACTCCCGAAGGTGAGCATCCTGATTGCGGCCCGAAATGAATCCGAAGGCATCCGCGAAACGCTCAGCTCCGTACTCTCGCAAGATTACGAGGGCGAATGGGAAGTCTGGGTGGCCGATGACCGCTCCACGGACGACACCCCGAAGATTCTCGCAGAATACGAAGCAAAGTTTGAACGCCTGCACGTACTCACAATCGACTCCATTCCCGAAGGAGTGAGTCCCAAGAAACAGGCCATCAGCAAGATGATCGAAGCCTGCAACGGCGAAATCCTCTGCCTCACGGACGCCGACTGCATCGTGCAGCCGTCCTGGATCAAGTACATCGTCAAGGAATTCGAACCGGGGATCGAACTTGTCGCCGGACACTCGTACATTCCGACAGACAGCAAATCGCCGTTCATCATCTGCATGCAGGCGGTCGAAACGCTGATTTACCGCATCGCAGGCACAGCAGGGCTTGCCATGCACCTTCCGCTCACAAGCACAGGCAACAACCTCGCCTACCGCAAGAGTTTCTTCCAGAGCGTGAACGGCTTTACGGGCGTCATCAAGATCCAGAGCGGCGACGACGACCTCCTGATGCAAAAACTGGCAGCCGACCGTCCATGGTCCATGCGCTACTGCATTACACCCTCCACGTTCGTCACCACAAACGGCAAGGAAACGCTCAAGGCCCTCTGGGAACAGCGCAAGCGCTGGGCATCAAAGACCATCTACTACACTCCCAAAATCGTCTTTGTGCTCTCGATGGTGTTCCTGTTCCTTACCATGCTCTGCATCACCGCAGCGCTCTCGGTTTTCAGTTTCAAGATTTTCGTCGCCACATTGATAGCGTTCTTGAGCAAGAGCGTAGGCGACATGGTTCTCATTATTCGCGGGCTCAAAATATTCAAGCAGGAACACCTCCTCAAGTGGTGCATCCCGGTTGAATTCATCCACGCCCCCTTTACCGTACTGGCCGTACTGTTCGGCCTGTTCGGACGTTTTAAGTGGAAATAAAAATGGCAACGACTAAAACTACAACTAAGGCGACAACTAAAACCACTACAAAGAAAACTGCCGCAAAAACATCAAAAGCGGCTGTCGAAGGCAAGACGCTCATCATCGCAGAAAAACCTAGCGTGGCAGCCGACCTCGTCAAAGTGCTCGGTGCAAAATCCTTCAAGAAAGAAACCGCCTATTACGAAAGCGACACGACCATCGTAAGCCATGCGATCGGTCACCTCGTAGGCATCGCCGACCCGAAAGATATCGACGAACGCTACAAGGCATGGGACATGAAAACACTCCCCATGCTCCCGGAAAAGTTCCCGCTCGTTGCCCTACCGACCACAAAAGCCCATCTCTCCGCCCTCGGCAAGCTCATCAAGCGCAAGGACGTGACGACGATTATAAACGCGTGCGATGCGGGTCGCGAAGGTGAATTGATTTTCTATTACATCGTGGACTACATCCTCAAGGGGAACTTCAAGGGCAAGACATTCAAGAGACTTTGGATGCAGAGCATGACGCCTGCCGCCATCAAGGACGCATTCGAGCACCTCCGTACCGAAGAAGACATGGTGAACTTGAGGAACGCCGCCCTCTGCCGTAGCGAAGCCGACTGGCTCGTAGGCATGAACGGAAGCCGCGGACTCACCGCCTACAACAGCTCCATGGGCGGGTTCCAGATTACGCCGTGCGGACGTGTGCAGACTCCGACGCTTGCCATTATCGTGAAGCGCGAAGAAGAACGCAACCGCTTTGTACCGCAAAAGTTCTGGACGATCGAAGCCGATTTCGACAACGCAGGTGCCGGCTACCAAGGCAAGTGGTTCACCGTCGATAAAGAAAACAACAAGGACCGCGTCAAGCAGATTTTTGACGAAGCCCGCGCTCAGGAAATTCTCGCCAAGTGCAAGGGCAAGACCGGCTCCATCGAAGAGACCACCGCCCCGAGCCAGCAGAAGTGCGGCCAGCTCTATGACCTCACCACGCTCCAGCGCGAAGCAAACAACCGCTTTGGATTCAGCGCAAAGACAACGCTTTCCATCGCCCAGTCACTCTATGAACATTACAAGGCGACCACGTACCCGCGTACCGACAGCCGTTGCTTGCCCGAAGACTACGTCGCCCCGGTGAAAGCTACACTCGGCAAGATTGAAGGTCCGCTCGCCAAGTTCGCACAGGAAGCACTCGACAAGAATTACGTGAAGCGCACACCGAAGGTCTTTGACAACTCGAAGATTTCGGACCACTTCGCCATCATCCCGACAGGCGTTGTTCCGAAGGGTCTCTCCGAAGCTGAAGAAAAAATCTACACAATGATTTGCCAGCGCTTTATCGCTGTATTCTTCCCGCCAGCGCAGTACTTGAACACGACCCGCATCACGACCGTCGAAAACGAAACGTTCATCACCGAAGGTAAGATTCTTGTGGATCCGGGCTTCAAGGCCATTTATGGCAAGGAATCCGACGAAGAATCAAACATCCCGAAGCTGAACGGCAACACCGCCAAGACGCTCAAAATTGACGCCAAGGAAGACTTCACCAAGCCGCCTGCACACTACACCGAAAGTACGCTTCTCTCGATGATGGAAAGTGCAGGTAAACTTGTGGAAGACGACGAACTGCGTGACGCCATGAAGGAACGCGGCCTCGGAACGCCAGCCACACGCGCCGCCATCATTGAAAAGCTCGTCAGCGACAAGTACGTTGTCCGCGACGGCAAGGAAATGATTCCGACCGCAAAGGCATTCGACCTCATCAGAGTCCTCTCCGCCATGAACTGCGAAGCCCTCACCAGCCCGGAACTCACCGGCGAATGGGAATACAAGATGGACCTCATCTCGAAGGGCAAGGAATCTCGCGAAACGTTCATGAACGGCATCGTCGAAATGACAAAGACGATGGTGAAAAACATCAAGGGATTCAAGGAAGAAAGCACGACCGACGAAGCAAGCTTCAGCCCCGTGAACGGCAAGAAGGTTTTCGAAACGGTCAGCCGCTACACCACCGAAGATGGCATCGTCATCCGCAAGATTATTGGTGGCAAGCACCTCACCGAAAGCGAAATCGTAGAACTCTTGACCAAGCGCAAGATTGGACCGCTCACAGGTTTCCGCAGCAAGAAGGGCGCCGAATTCTCGGCCGTCCTCATCATCAATGACGAGAATAAAGTTGAATTTGTCTTTGACGAAAAGCCCGAAGAAATCGAACTCGGCGAAGTCATCGGCAAGTCGCCTGTTGACGGTTCTGACGTTTACGAGACGCTCACAGGCTACGTCTCCGAAAGCTACGTGAAAAAGGAACCAAGCGGCATCACGCTCCCGAAGATTCTACTCGGCAAGGAAATTCCGCTCGACGACATCAAGAAACTGCTCGCCGGCGAAAAGACTTCGCTAATCAAGGGTTTCCGCAGTAACAAGACTCGCCGCCTGTTCGACGCCTACCTCACGCTCGTCAAAGGCAAGCTCAAATTCGAGTTCCCGCCACGTGAATTCAAGCCCCGCCGATTCGGTGCGAAGAAAAAGAGTGAAGAGTGATAAAGCTTGTCATTCTGAGTCCGCAAGGACGAAGAATCCAGTTAAATTTCACTGGATCCTTCCACTTTCAGTGTCAGGATGACAAATGAATTTCTGTGTCAAGAAGACACAATGAATGTTAATACATGACCTTAAGACTTTTATATACACTTGCTCTTTTCGCGGCTTGTTCTCTCTTTGCGCAAGATTATCAAATCGACCGGTATATACCGGAATCGAGTTCTTCCGAAGTTTCGATGTGCGTGATGGAATCCTCGTCAAGCGTACAGCAGATGACGCCCGCTGTGAGCAGTTCATCCGCGACTTTCGCAAAAGACTCAACGAATCTCGCGACCTCTAGTTCTGCGAACCTCGTAAAAGACTCAGCGATTCTCGCAGCCGAGAGTTCGTCCGAAATTTCAGTCAAGCATTCGGCAAAAAGCAAGCCGAATCCATACAACTTGCCCGATGAACTCATGCCTTTGTGGAATTCCATGTCCATGCGCCAAAAAGCGGGCCAAATGATCATGGTGTTCCTCACCTCGTCGCAATTCGTGATTGAAAACGAACTCGGCGGAATTCTCCTCACCGGCAAGCATCTCCGTAACATCGACAGTTACAAGGAGCGAATGACCGATATCGACAGCAACCTGAAAATTCCACTTTTCACAGCGCTCGACCAAGAAGGCGGTCTCGTTAACCGCTTAGTATCGTATTCCAAGCAATGGGATAACCTCCCGAGTGCCCGCGAAATGCGCCACATGGACTCTACGCAAATTCACACACTCGCAAAAAAAATCGGGAGCACACTCAAGAACATCAGAATCAATATGAATCTGGCCCCCGTTTTGGATCCATCCAAGGACCACCGTGGCTCTAATTCGTTCATGGAAGAAAGTCGCCGCTCCTGGGGCAACGACACTTCAAACGCCTATAAAGTGAGAGCGTTCGTCAACGGTATGCGCGACAACGGCATCATCTGCGTTTCAAAGCACTTCCCCGGCTACGATTCCTGGACCAACAGCGATTTGCAAATTGCCATCAGCGCCTCTCCCAAGGAAAAAATCGACCAGAACATCTCCTTTTTCAAGACTCTTGCAAACGACATTCCAGTAACGATGATGTCGAGCGTCCATTTTCTGCGTATTTCAAGCCGCCCCGCCGTCTTCGACGCCAACATTGTAAAAATGGCCCGTCGTGGATTCCCGGACATGGTCATGCTCACCGACGACCTCTGGGGAACATCCCTTCGCACATGGGCAAGCGGCAAAACGCAAATTGCACCACGCAAGACCTACCCGGACAAAGACTTCAAGCGTCTCGTCACCGCCATCATTGACGCGGGTAACGACATCCTCATGATTTCTTACACGTCCAAAGCCAAGGACATGCTCGACATCATGATGGACCTTTGCGAAAAAAACTCAAAATACAAGCGGCGAATCGAAGAATCCGCCGCCCGCATCTTGAAGCTCAAATATAAGATGGGATTGTTGAAGTTATAAAAGCCGGCGCATCTCGCAATAGCCATTGACTAATGACTATCGACTACCAACCAACAACTACTTGCAAAACGCCTGCTTCTTGGCAACAGATAAATTCACAACATTTTTCATCACGCCGGCCTCGCCGACCTTCTCCAGCGCCGACTTCAAAATAGCAGCCGCAGCAAGCGTATCGTCCAAGGCACGGTGATGGTTAAAGTCTGGAAGCCCCAGCGATTCCGTGAGCTTGTGCAAACTGTAGCTCGGCTGCCCCGGGAACACGCGCCGCGCAAGCTTTACCGTACAAAGTCTCGCAGGGTTGAACTTGATGCAGCAGCGCTTCAGTTCCGCCGTCATGTACTTGCAGTCAAACTGGACATTATGCGCTACAAAAATGCGGTCTTGCAAAAGCGCAGCCACATGCTCTGCAACTATGCCAAATTGCGGTTGTCCATTCACCATTTCGTCAGTGATGCCCGTCAGTTCGCGCACAAATGGCGTAATAGGCTTACCTGGGTCCACAAGTGCGTGGTACGTTTCAACAATTTCGGAACCGTCCATCAGGGCGATTCCGATTTCCATTATACGATTATCTTCACCATGTCCGCCGGTCGTTTCGAGATCGACTACCGCAAATTTTAGCAATGCAAATTACCTTACGGGAATATCGATATCGAGCGTTTCCATCCCGTCTCGTGTTTGCACTCTTGCAAGCATCACATTGGACTTGGGGTGTCCGTAAACAGGGACGACGAGCAGGTTAGAAACGCCTCTCTGTTCACTCGGAACCGCTTCGGTATCGTAAGCTGTTTTCGTAAATATAGGTTTCTTGCTGCCATCGTACAACGAGTACGTCAACTTGCGAGGCATTCCCTTCTTGATTTGAGATGTTTTCACCTGAAAATAGATATAGCCGCCCTTCGGGACCGTTCTCAGGCTGTCGCGAATTTCTTCTTCAGTCGCATAAGCGGCCTCCATCGCAAGGCGCAAATTCTTACGCACCTGCTCAGGTCTTTCGTATTCGACCATTACATTGAACCTGGCATCTTCGGGAATGGCACTTTCACGCACATCGCGAATCTTGCTGTTGTTCTGATGGTACTCCCAGCGACCATTGTCGTGTAATATTACTGTTGCGCCGTTCGAAGCCGTAGCGACAACATCATTAGCGAAAGCATTTGCTGCAAACGCAAAGAAAAGAGCCACGCAGGCCCTCGAAAGTCTCATTCCACCCATAATTACTCCAGTGTTACATCCCATTACCTCAATAATATATTATAAGAAATGCGTTTTAGAAGCAAAAAGTGAAATAAATATGTTTTTTCATAGAAATTATGTGACTTTAGTAATAATTTTACAACTTATATTTACTCCGTAACTACATTTGCACCATGTCTGGAAAAATTCGATTCGCACCTAGCCCCACGGGTTACCTTCACGAAGGCCATCTGCTTTCGGCACTTTATGTGTGGGCCGCCGCAAAAAAATGGAATTTAAAAGTCCATCTGCGAATTGAAGACCATGACCAGAGCCGTGCGCGTCCCGCCTATATCGCAGGCATTCGGGAAGATCTGGCCTGGCTTGGTTTTAAATACGATTCCGAGAGCATACAAAGTTCACGCGGACCGATCTACGAAGCAGCACTCCAAAAGCTTGTCGCAAAATCGCTCGTTTATCCGTGCTATTGCAGCCGCAAGCAGCTCCTCGCCGAAAACCCGCAAAGCGAAACCGGAGAAATCATTTATCAGGGAAAATGCAAACATCTCGTCATCCTGAGCGAAAGCGAAGGACCCAGTGAAGTTTTGAGTAGCAACTCAGCACCGCACAACTTGCGGTTTATCGTTCCAAACAAGTTCATCGACTGGCACGACCTACGTCTCGGGGACTTTCACGAAAATCCCAAGCTTCAGTGCGGGGACTTCCCCATCCGCGACCGCGACAACCAATGGACCTATCAGTTCGCCGTCTGCGTTGACGACATTGACGAAGGCATCACGCATATCGTCCGTGGCGAGGACATCCGCAACTCCACGGCCCGCCAGATTGCACTCATGGAAGCACTAGGCCGCAAAGAACGCCCCGTCTACCTGCACCACCCGCTCATCGTGGATGCAAACAACAAGAAACTTTCCAAGCGCGAACTCGCCCACAGCCTGCGCCAAGACAAAGAAGCCGGCATTTCTCCCGAAACGCTCTTTGGACGCGTCTGCTACAAGGCGCACCTGACCGAAAATGACGCACCAAGAACCCTCATTGACGCAATATCCATAATTATGGAACATCTATAGCGTCCATTTCGTTAAAAAAAATTTATATTCGGGACATGGCATCAACGTCAATGTCCGCAACCATTGAAAAAATCCGCGAAGCAGCAGCAGCCTTTGATAGCAAAGACCGCTTACTGAGCTTTTCTCAAAAAAACAAGTTTCAATCCCCGCTGCTTTTAGGTAACGGCGACCAGTTTTTTGATATCTGGCAAAACGATCCAAAGCCTCGCGCTCTTGCGCAGTTTTTCCCTGTCACTGCCAAATACGACGAAGAAAAACAAAAGGCCGACCTCGAAAAATTCCGCAAAGTCCTCAATACCAAGACCGAAGATTTCTGCAATCAGGACTTGTACCTGGTCACAGGCTTTATCAAGTGGGGCGAAAAATCGCTTGCCCCCGCGCTCCTCATCCCGCTCGATTACGATTCCGAAAGCGACACCGTCTCCATTTCGGTTCGCGCCCCCATCGAAAACATTGCTCTTCCAACGCTGGATAAGAACATCAAGTTTCCAAAGGCTTTAGACTTTGTTAAGAACGGCACCTTTGGAATCCAAAAGTTTTTCGACACGCTCGAAAAAAAAATTGAATCGAAGGCGGACTGGAAATTTACACGCAACGGTTTTTGCATCACGTTTTACAGCACCAACAGGATTCTTCTCAAAAAGAAGCTGACAAGTGAATGCTGGACAACAGCCAAAGCCGCAAACAACGATTTTTTCATCGCGACAATTGGTAACGAAGGATTCCTGCCACAGTCTTCGCTTTTTGACGATGTCCCCTATGACCACGTTTACAACCCAGCAGACCACTATTTCCCCTACATAACCGATTCACAGACAAACAAGGCTGTCATTGACGCCCTTCACGAGAAATCTTCGGTCTATGCGATACAGACGCTCCCCGGATCGGAGAAGGCCAAAGCCGCTGTAAACATAGCCGCCGACTTGATCCAGCAAAAGAAAAAGGTCTGTGTAGTATGCCGTAGGGCCATCACCAAGTTCAATTTCGAGAACGCCTGGAACCCGCCGTTCCGTTCATTCCAAGGTCCTGACCGCGATACGCTCAAGACTACTCTCTGCGATACCCGAGCAAAGCTTGTCTCGTATTACGATGCCGTTAACAATCCGCTTAAGCCAAGCGGCGCAAAGCTCACGGATTTACTTGATGAAATAGCAAAGTTAAAGCCAGTCAAGACAAAGTTTCCAAGCAGCCTTTTCAAGAATATCGAAGACGTGCGCTACAAAAAATTCAAGTCCATGCACTACAGCCTGGAACAGATGGCGCATCTTTTCTTCAACGAAAATGGCATCGATATTTACAATTCTTTCCAGGGAATCACGCTGCCCGCCGTTTCACAAGAGCGCAAGAACTCCATCGGCGAAGACCTGGAACAAGCGGCAAGTTTGTTCGAAACCATCAAGCCGTTTATCGAAAGCATCGGCAAATCCAAGCTTTATCTCGATGGTATAAAACTTTCAGACGTCATAGCCCTGGCAAACGTCCTTAAGAAAAATTTCGACAACGAAATGCCCGGCTTTGAAGAATGGGATCTCCATTCAAACGGATGGATCGCCTATCAAGACGACCTGAACGATTTACCGAATGCAGGCGCCCGCTGGTCAAGCTATCGCCGCAAAGGCTCCGACATCTTTACAGAAGACGCCATTGACGAAAACATCCTTGCCGCGCGCAATGAATTTGACGAGAGCCTAAGTTCAGCACTCAAGGCCCTGTCGGATCACTACCGCAGACCCAAGCGACTCTTACTGAGCGTTTTCAAGAATCCCAAGAGCATCACCTCGGACGACATGCTCCTTGAGCAAATCGACAAGCTCATTGAAATCCAGGATTACAGACGCAAATACAAGGATTCCTCCGTGCTTGCCGCACGTTTGTTCGGTAAAGACTGGAAATACGAAAAGACCGACTGGAAGGATCTGGCCGAAAAAATCCGCCATTACTATGTATTCCGTGCCCGCATCAAAAACAGCGACCAGCACGATTATCTGCTACAGCTACTCGCCAAATGGCACTTGTTCAAGCCGTTCGCCGAGAATTTCGACAACATCCAGGAAAGCGCCGAAAAGCTGCAAAAGAAGCTCCAGAGCATAAGCAAGGCACTCAACTTGAGCGAATCCATGGATACACAGAATGTGGACTCGTGGATTGGGAAAATAGAAAGCTGGTCCAAGCACTGGAACAAGCAGGACATTTACCTGCAACTCTCTGAGCACATGGAAAATATCAGCGATTCGCCATGTGAAAATCTCGCCCAGTTTGTAAAAGATACAAAGAACGCCAACAAAGATATCGCGATGGCGTTTGCCCGCGCCTGGACAAATCAACAGATGCAGGCGGCAACAGCAGACTGCCCAGACCTCTTCAGTCCATCTGCAAAAAACAGAAAGCAGCAAGGCAAGCAGTACCGAACACTATTGGATCCATTCAGCAATGCGAATTTCCGCATCGCACATGAGACTATAGAAAAGAATCCCGACCTGCTCCAGGTTGTCACATTGGCAAACACCTACGAACAGGATTTCGATTCGTTTGATGCAGCATTGATTCTGGATGCCGACTGCATGTCGATTGCCGAAGCCATGTCCGCGATTTTCAATTCCAGAAAAGCCATCCTATTCGGTAATCCCTGCGCACCCGCGCTCGAAATGCTCCCGATGGACGCATGCAACACGGAAATATCAACGCAGTCGATATTCTTCAAGGACAACGTGCTCTCGGCAGCACTCCGCAAGGGAATCCCGACCCGAATCATCGGCTATACAGTGCAATATGCGGACCCTGCTTTATTCAGTTTTGCAAACAGCAAGATATACAATAACGCCATATCGCAATTTCCAAATCCGGCATTAGCAACAAGCAAACCGCAAACGCTCAAGATCGTTCGCGACAAGATTTCGTCAATTGCAGAAAAAGCCGTTCAGCATGCGACAAGGAATCCAAGCCAGACTCTAGGAATTGTCGTGTTCAACCAGTCGCACATCAACGAAATTGAAGACGCGATGCAAAAGCTCCTGGAAAAGAATCCAGGCGCAGCAAAGTTCTTTGCGCAAAAAAGCATTACAAATAAGTTCTACATCAAGACTGCAGAGCGGGCCGTTGATTTGTACCGTGACGTGATTTTCATATGTGCCGACATCGACCACGCCACAAGCATTTCCGGAATTCGCAAAATTTCAATCTGTACAACACTTGCAAAACTTAGCCTCAGCCTGTTCATGACAAACGAAGACGCCGAGAAACTTGCAAGCGCCAAGCCCAACCTGTTCCAGGAATGGATCGGTTCGCTCAAAAATTCAGAGATTGCAGTACCTCAAAATAACGCCGCCGAATCCGTTCTTGACACACAAATTAAGGATGTTTTCACAAAGGAATCGATAGCCTTCAAGGAGAGCATCGCCACGGGCAACATTCCTATAGGGCCAGTCGTCATCGACGCCAACAACTCCAAGCGGTTCCTAGCGGTCGTCGAGAGCGACTGCAGCACCTCGCCCTACAAGGAATCCATTGAAGATCGAGAATACATCCGACCGAAAGCGCTTTCAAGTCGCGGCTGGAAAGTCCTAAACATGTGGCTTCCGCTTTGGAACATTTCGAACGCCGATGAAAAGGAAAATCTCATCGCAACAATCGCCATTGAACAAAGTGTCGCACCACCACCGCAAGAAGACATTCCGCTCGACGAGGCCGAGCACGTCGCAGCGGCAAAAGTCGAATCATACAGCGTAAAGCACCCCGCAAGCACAATCGACAAACCAATAGCGGAGCTTCCGGCAGAAGCGCTCATCGAGCAGCTCAAATTCTATGTGGATAGCGAATCGCCTATTCACGGAGAACTCCTTTTGCAAAGGCTCCTGGAACTGCATCATTTCGAACACACGAGCGCCAAGATCAACGCGATATTAAGCAACGCCATCAAGCAGGCGCTGCACCAGAAGCAGTTCATCAAGACCGGGCCATTCTTTTATTCCCTCACAAACAAGAGCGTAGTGCTCCGAGACCGCTCCAAGAGGCCCGACAGCGAACGCAAGATGGCTTACGTGCCCCCCGAGGAACGCGCCCTACTCAAGCTCGATGACCACAGCCTCAAGCAGATGCTTGGTGTGCTGTAGGCAGTAGGAAGTAGGCAGTTGACAGTAGGCTGTGTATTATGATGTCATGCCCCACTTGATGGGGCACCTCCTTCTTATTTCAAAAAATGACAAAGAGCAGGCGATATGCCTGCTCTTTGTGTCTTAAGAGTTTTAAAAAACTTTATCGAAGCTTTACAACAAATGCGTTAATGTTGTATGCAGAAAGCTCGCGAGCTTTATCTTCTGCAACCTTACGCTTTGTCCAGCCACCACCACGTAACTTATAGAACGGGGGGTCAAAGACAACCTGAATGGTATAGCCCGTGCTAGCAGAAAGCTGCGCCTTACGTCTCTGTGCAGCATCAAAATCGCCAACAGCTTCGAACTGGAGCATATAAAATCCATCGGATTTTTCATTCTTGCCCGAGACCTTCGCAGGAACAGCGGCGTTGCTTGTCGTATCGCGAAGCGAAGCACTAAGCTTTGGCTTGTACTCGTTACCACGGAAAAGAGAATCCATATCAGTCGGCGATCCGGCCCAAGCCATAGCGCACAAGGAAGCTGCAATTATAATCTTTCGCATGCAAGGAAATATAGAAAAAAGCCTCCCCAAAGGGAGGCTTTCTAAAGTTTTTACAAATGTCTAAGACTACTTTTTCGGTTCAGGAATAGTACCCTTGATATGGGAGTTGTGGCGAACGCCCCACATTTCAGTCTTATTGGACTTGAATGTCTTGCCGCGAGAACCGATATTTGCGTAAGCCTTGATCTTGGAAACATAAGCACCAGTACCCACAAGGCGGTTCTTGGCACCCTTCATGTTCCACACGATAAAGAAGTTCTTACGGTTTTCAACGCAGTTTGCATTCGCACCACCATAGAAGTACTTTCCGTGTTCCTTGTAGTTCTTGTTATCTTCGCAGTAGATGCGCTTGTGATTCGTCAAGACATGGGAACCCAAGTTCGTAAAGACCTGAATTTCATAGTCGAAATAAACCTTGTCGAGCTGGTAGATGACAGAATCTTCCTTAGATTCAACCATTGCGCCCAAATCAACCTTAGCGAACCAACCATGCGGGAAGAACCCATACTTACGGAATTCCGGATCAAAATCGGTATTCTTGTCGATGATGGCATTCTTGAAGTCATTTTCATCCTTGAATGCATCAAAGGTGAATACTTCCGTGATCGGGAGTGCAGTCGGATCTGTGAGATCAGACGGAACACCATCCTTTGCATCCGGGACAAGTCTTACAATGTATGCATTCACGTCACCAGAGACGAGTGCCCACGGAGACGGTACGCGATCAGTAGCATCGAAACCAGGAGCGGTATTCCACAGGTGATTTGTTTCAGCACGAATAGAATCAGCACCCGGAATAGAATCGTACATAGACCTATCCTGCACAAGGCCAACACCACCAATGCTTCTAAAGTGGATGTAGTCACCAGACTGCGGGAATACGTTCTTCTTGTCATAAGTCAAGATCAAGTTTTCACCGAGGATCTGCGGGAAAGCAATACCCGTGAGAAGCGGAAGGCTTTCATGGAATGTCGGGGTCTTGGTGTTGTTGATATAGAAGGAGAACACCTTATCACCTTCGCCAACACCCTGAGCCGTCTTCTGAACTTCTTCAGAGAACGTGATCTTCAACTGAGCCTTATCCTCATCAGTATCCGTCATTGCTCTAGCAGAGATAATAACCGGAGCAATACGGTCGTAGATGATGCCATCGTAATCCTGAGTTACAGGAGTCGTACCGCAAGTACCATCATCCTTACGTCTCGGGCAGTATGTAGCCCAGGACTTGAGCTTGCCCATACCAGAAGTCTTTATCTTCTTGGAGAGCTTGATATCCTTACCGCCGAGTGTAATTCTGGGCAAGCAGAGGGTATCAGCAGAGGCGCCCTTAGCAACACCGCAAGCAGAACCGGCAGCAATTGCAGCAGCATCAAAGACAACCGTCGTATCCGTACTCCAGGAAATTTCGATCTTTTCCGGGAGAGAGTCCTTATTGAATTCACGATGGTAGTAGACGACAATGGAGTCACCGATACCGTCGAGATAGTCCTTATTCTTGTCGAAGTACTCGAGAGGCATATTCATTTCGCCAACCGGAGCACCATAGACGTCGAAGATGTCAGCAAACTGCGGAGTCGGAACCGGCGGTTCCTGGAACTGCATGTTGTTGTAAGTAGCGACCATGAGGTTCTTGCTCGGGCCACGAATTTCAAATGTAGCGGTGCCAGAACCATCAGCCTTTCTTTCGTAGACCTTAGAAGATCTAATGGTAATCGTCACACGGCCGTTAATCAATTCGGCATCGGAAATCATGTCAACGCCAGGATCAGAGCCTTGGCCCTGCTTGAGCTTAATGTGCGAGCAGGTGGTGCAAAGGCTATCGCGATCATCAACAGCGACAACATAGAATTCATAAGCAGTGCCCTTCAAGCGCTTGTCAGTATCCTTATCGCCCTTGACTTCATCCATCGACGTTGCAGAAGCGACAAACTTAAGTCTCGGAACGAAGAACGAGAGTTCAGCCTTGCGGTTACCGCCCACAACAGAGATTTCAGCCTTTTCGACAGCTTTCGTCATACCGTCAAACGGAATCGTAACGTAGACCGTATCGATACCTGAAGCACTCGGGGTACGCTTTGCGGCCGGATCAATGCTGTTCAAGACACCATTCTTCATTTCATAGAAAAGAACATTCTGATTTGTGGATTTCAAAGAATACTGATCACCTGATTCAGACATTTCAAGAGGATCCGTGCAGGTAGGAACATTGTTACAAGGATCCGTAATAGATGCAATATAGAGCGGAATCATCTGGTCCGGGTCTGGAGTACCATCGTCCTTCAAAGTAGAAGCCATCTTGCTCGAAATATGCTTGTAAACCAGGCTCTTGTTGTTATTGCCATCAACAAAGACGGCATCGCGGTTAGCCACGTTGACAGAACCCTTGATCTGAATCAAGATAGGATAGCTATCCTTTTCAATAGTTTCAATAAGGTAGTAATTACCCGGCTTCAGGTAGTTGCGCAACGAGTCAGGAGTATACTTCGGACGACCAGGATGGGTCACATCCAAAAATCCATCGAACTGCACCGGATTCTTAGCAAATTCTTCAGCAGAGATTTTCACTGCCGTCGGATCAGTATTGGACTTATCCGTCGTAAGCACAAAGCTTGTCTTCAATCCCATTTTTTCGATTTCGTCATCACAAGCTTCAATATCCTTCCCATCCGGATCCGCTTCAGCAGCGCAAGATCCATTGCTGGATTTACTATAGCAAATTTTCACTTGGTTCGTACCAGTGGTATTCCAGTCCTTGCGGTCATATCTTTCCGTAGTTTCAATACCAGACTTCTGTTCAATGAACATGTTCGTCTTGATGTGGACGTTACTCATCGTAGTACGGCGGTCGCAGAAGAAGATATCGATCGGGTAAGAAGTACCAACTACAGCGTAGCTACCCATAAACTTGTCCAAATCAACATAGCCCGGAGCAGCAAGATGGGTACCACCAAGGTCCACAGCAAGCTTGTCGTTGATGAACACCCAAATATCGTCGTCTCCACGGAAGCTGAACTTCAGTCCCTTTTTGAAACGGAATTTTGCATGAGATTCAAAGCAGAAGTGCTGGTTACGGCCTTCCGTTGTAAGGACCTTGGAATCATCCGAACCAGAAGTCCAACGGAATTGCCCCTTAGCAGGCGGCTGATTTTTTACAGCCATTACACCAACAGAATCTTCAGAGTTTTCAGTATAGAACGTCCAACCGATCGGAGCCATCTGCTGGCATCCCCAACCCCAGCCGTCACCTTCAAAGCTCACATTAAGCTTCTTGCGAATTTGAACACCAGCTTGTTCCGTGTCCTTAAATTCTCCACCAGCGGCAAAGAGTCCTTCACAGTCAATACCGCCTTCCCAACCCGGGCCACTGCAAATCAAGTCGCTCAAAGCAACACCCTCAGTCGGGTGAATCGTACGGAGACCTTCTGGAGTCGTCGTTTTTTGATTGTTATAATCAGGGCAGAAGAATACGGGGCCTTCAGCTCGACGTTTGTTTTCGGCTGCAGGCAGGCGTTCCGAGAGCATCACCGGTTTATCTTCGCTCTTCATGCCCTTTTCGAGAGGAGGTTCTTCCGCAGGGTAGAAGCCACCGACAGCAGTCGCACCTGGACTCCTATAAGTATCTGATTCAAATTCGTACTTGCCATCAGGAGTCTGTTCAAAGGTCATGTTAAAGCAGTACTTTTCGTTCACGCCCGGCGTATAGTTGAACATGGCCTTGAAAGCGTTTTCGGCATCAGAACCGAAGCACGTCTTACCTTTAGCGGTAAGCTTCATGTATTTTTTGCCATTTCCATCACGGTAAAGCGTATCTTCGACCATGCCCTTTTTCACGCCAATACAAGGCACGACTTCCGAAGCATTCGGAACAACATTATACTTAGCAGTGCTATAGAAGCAGGCGTTGTTCTTACAAACATCAGGATTGCCATCGCATTGTGTTTCATAATGGCTACAGGTAAATGCACCGTGGAGCGAAGCATCAGTATCGTAAATGAAAGCTGCCAAAGGATAGCTACAAGTTCCCGTAACAAGGGGGCGCTCGACATACCAGCCGGGCACATCACTAGGATTTTCTTTGGCTTTTGCACCATCAGCGACGAAGAAAACGCCACCTTGGAACTTAGCATCCTTTTCAAAAGCTTTGTAAATAGTCCCCAATGCAATAGGAGTCAGGGAATCGGCCGCACCAGTTTGAGCATCACCATCCATGCCCATCATATCGATTTTATCTTCATCATCATCACGACGAATAAAAATGCTGGACGGGAGAGCTTCATCCACATAGCGCCTGAAATACCAACCGCAGTTGTCCGGGTCGATATTCATTTCGTGATCCTTGCCATCTTCAACAAGGAACGGCACGGCGCTCTTCCAAGTTTCGTTATTCGGCAAGAACACATAGAAATACTTTACGTCAGGAGGTTCTCCTTTGACATAAGGCTTGGTAGGATCGTCAAAATCAGGCTGAATCCAAAGTTCATTTGTATTCTTCCCGAAATCCTTACAGGTAAAACCATCCTTAAATTGAATGTTAGCCCCAATTAGAGTCTTAGTCATGCCTCCAGTTTGGCCGTAATCATTTAGAGCCTTTGAAATAAAGAACTCATTTTGCGGATTCGCGCCACCAATTAAAGCAGAAGAAATTTCATACCAACTTGGGTATTGCGTACTCTTTTTGAACCCAATGAACTGACCTCCAGCAACGGAATAAGCAGTCGTCCAACCTTCAGGGAGCTTGAGATAAACGGTTCCCTCGCACCCAGCCAAGGATGCCGATGCACTTTGGACACCGGCAATGAGCATTGCACAGCTCAACACCCACAATCTTAAGGATTTGATTCTGTTCTTCATTGTATTTCTATCCATTTCGGTTCTCTCCGACCACGCGGAATATCAAAAAGACCAGCCTTCTTGATAGACCACACCATGCGAAATCTACTTTTTTTAAGGAAAAAAGGAAATTTTTTCTATTAAAGAAATGTGAAAAAAAATTTATATAAAGAAATCCACAGACTTAATCACATTATTTCAACAATATTTGTATTAAATATTTTACAAATAAAAATTTAGTAACAGAAATTTTACAATCAACGTAGCATATGCCGTATCATAAGCGTATTATATATAGTTAGCTGTTTTTGATTTTAGAAGGGGGAACGACAGCACCGAAGGCGAGGACGACATTGTCAAAAGGTCCTATATTTGGACAGGGATCAACAAGGGATTTTATGGAAATTTTAAAACCGATGACCGTTCATCCGCACTTGATCGTGCTATACCCTCAAAGCGAGTTCGCAGAGCTTCCGCTCGAATTAGGGACCGTGGTGCTCGGTCGTGGGCAAGACGCCGACATCCGCTTTGAGGACGAACTGGTAAGCCGCAGGCATTGCGCGCTCACGTTCGACGGCCAGAGCGTGACTGTCGAAGACCTCGGCAGCACGAACGGAACATTCGTCGACGGCAACTACATCCACAAGCAGATTCTCGATTCGGACAACAGGCTCCAGATTGGCAAGATGGTGCTGAAGATTGCCTACAAGGATCCGAACGAGGAGGCTTTTAGCCGCGAACTTTACGAAGCGGCAACGATGGACTCGCTGACGGGAATTCTGAACCACCAGGCGTTCATGGACCGCTCGGCAGGTGAACTCGTTTGCGCCCGCCGTGTGGGCGCATTTATCCATGTGGCATTGATCCGCGTGGACGACTTCAAACGTTTCACGGATTCTTGCGGTGAAATGTGCGGTAACCTGATTTTAAAGGAAGTCGCGAGGCTCTTGAACGATGAGAAGCGCGATTCCGACCTGCTCGCACGATACGACGGCGAAAAGTTTTTGCTCCTCATGATCGGGATTTCACCCGAAGACGCAAAGAAACGCATCGAGAAGTTGCGCCTTGCCATCGAGCGCCACATATTCTCGTGGATGGATTCGAGAATTCCGGTGACGATTTCAGTCGGGCTTGTGTCGCGCCAGAGCGCCGAAGTCACGCAGACGAAAGAGCTCATCGCCGAAAGCGATGGATTGCTCAACACTGCGGGCTAGATGCGCGGGATGTTCTTGAGTTCGGCGCGGAGCATGATGATGGCGATGAAGGCCGTCACAAAGTCAGCGATAGGCTGCGCCATGAACACGCCACGAAGCCCGAAGAAACGCGGCATAATAAACAGGAACGGAATCAGCAAAATGAGCTGACGGCAAGCGTTCAGGAACATCGAACGCCAAGCCTTGCCCGTTCCCTGGAAAAAGTTACCCGACACCATACCTAGCGGTACAAACGGCATCATGCAAATGAAGGTGCGGAGCGCCTTGCACGTGAGCTGTTGCATGTTCTGGTCGTTCGGCACAAAAGGCGCCACAAACGCAAGCGTATTCGTCATCACGAGAATCCACGCAATCACGATGAACGCCGTTGCATAGAGCATGGTGAACTTGAGCGTGTCGCGGACACGGTTATTGTACTTTGCGCCGTAATTGTACCCGATAATCGGTTGAGAACCCGTCACAAAGCCCATGAGTGGCAAAACAATCATGGAGACGATACTCATCAGGATTCCGAATGCGGCAATTGCCTGGTCTCCACCCGTCATACCGTTCACTATCGGCAAGTCACGAGTACCATACGATGTGAGGCTGCGGGCCAAAATGGCGTTCACAAGGCTGTTGCTAATCTGCATGATGCTCGGCGGAAGGCCAAGAATGAAGATTTTGCGCACGTACGGGAGGCGGAGCTTCATGTAACGGCGGTTGACCTTGATAGGCGTCGTCTTTTTCACGAAGAACTGCATCACGGCAAGGCCGCCGATGAACTGGCTCAAGACAGTCGCCCAAGCAGCGCCCTCAATGCCCCAGTTGAACTTCATGATGAAAAGCCAGTCGAGAATCACGTTACTGCCAGCGCCAATCATCACGCGGGTCATGGCCGTTTTCGGGTGACCCATGCTGCGGATAAAGTGGTTCATGCCAGGGACAATCGTCTGGAAAATCGCACCGCACAAGATGATGCGCATGTAGCTCGAAGCCACTGGCAAAAGCTGGTCACTTGCGCCAAAGAGCTTGAGGAGCGGCACCATGAAAATCTGGCCGAGCGTAAAGGAACTCACCGCCATCATGATGAGCAATACAAAGGAGTTGTTGAGGATAATAGCTGCCTGCTGGTACTTGCGTTCGCCGAGGCGGATGGCAAAAAGCGTGTTGCCGCCCACGCCAATCATCATGGACATGGCCATAATGAAAAGGGCAATCGGAAAGCAGATGGTGATGCCGCCGATACCGAGGCTACCGACGCCCTGGCCTACGAAATAGCGGTCCACGATGTTGTAGAGCGCTTCGACGAGCATACTGATGATAGCCGGGACCGAAAACTGCAAGACAATCTTCGGGATGCTAGCCGTCCCCATCGCGTTAAGCTTTTTGTTGTTTATGACATCTTCCATTAAACACCCGTGAGGCCCGCAAGACGCAAATGGGTGGCGCTGGATGCGCAGAGCCGCTCAAGATAACCGCAAAATGCGGAAAACGTTGCAAAATCCTCGTTTTTTCGCGCGCAAAGATAGAAAATTTGGGGGCAATTGCCAAGTTTATTTATTAGTGCTTTTTCTCAAGAATCTGGAGCGCCTGCTCGATGATGGAAGGCGAAAGCTTGAAGATGTCGCTGAGGGTCTGCACGCGGTCGGCGGGCTCAATTTTCGTCATTTTCGAGCCTGTGCTGCTGCGAACGACGAGGTTTCCCTTCTGGTAGTAATACTGGATGCCTTTTTCGCGGTCAAGGCGGTTCAAGACCGGGTAGGTCATCATTTCGCGGTAGAAACTTTCGTTCCAATGATGCTTGAATTCTTCGACGGAAACGCCTTCGACGGGGTACTCGAAGCGGAGCTTCATCGGCGCGCCTGCGCCACCTGTCCAGAGTTCCATCGATTCGAGAGTCGGGCGAACGAGACGCACGCAGTTCGGGGAAAGCGGGAAAAACGCTTCGCCGGTGCCGAACGGCTGCGGGAGCGGCATCTGGAGCGGGTCAAAAATCAAGTAACCGGGATCCAACAGGTACGAGGTATGGGCTATGAGGTCGCTCCCTATGGTCGCTTTGGGGTATAATGCATCAAACGAGAGAGGAGAGACTAGAGACGAGAGAGGTGCATGCAGCGCAGTGTCATCCTGAGCGGAAAGCCGCAGGCTTGGAGTCGAAGGATCTGGATCGGGCAAGATAAGTGCGCAGTGGATGTTGCGTTCCTTGCGTTTGTGACCCATCACAAGGCGCGGCTTGAAACCCATGTCCGTGAGTGCCTGATACATGTGCCACGTCATGCTGAAGCAGGTGCCCCCGCCCATCCAGGAATCGATATCGTTCTGGTCACTATCGTCGAGCTTGCGAGCGCCTGTCGCACTCCCCGTCTGTTCTAAACGGATGATTTTCGTCAAGTTCTCGTAGGTGATGTTCGAAATCTGGTTGCAGAGGTCCACGACCTTTTTCATATTCTCGGGAGTCATTGTCGCACCTAGTCCATTTCGGTGGGAATGCCACCGAGCATGCTGCAAATTTCAGGGCCGATGACGCCATTTTGGATAGCGATGGTGAGCAAGCGCTGTTCAATTTCTTGCGGCGGAAAGCGAAGTCCGGCGGAATTTTCAGCAGAAGCAGCATCGGAAGAGTCTTCAAGAGTCGCGGCTTCTTGAACCAAGCGTTCGGCAAGGGCAGCATGGAGCGCAAGCGACGTATCGATGTACTTCAAATGCGTAGGCTCCTCAAGAATGAAGTTCAGCGGACCTTTAGCGTTGAGCACCTTTTCAGCGGGAACTGATTCGCCGTATTCATCTTCGACACCCATATTCGCAAGAGTCGCCTTGGTCGAGAGAAGTGCTTCTGTCAATTCCGGGGCAGCAAGGGCATTTTTGACACCCGTCGCCGTCACAACAAAATCGGAATTTTCAATCAAGGAGGCGACAGTTGCATAGTCATGGCAATCCACGACAGCCACGTCATTTTGCTCAAGGACGGCAGAAAAATCGCCTGCGGGCATAGTTTCAGGAGCCGCGGAATGTTCAGCATTTTCGGAATTCGCTGTTTGAGACTGCCCGCGTTTCAAGTCCGTCACAACGGTCACATTGCAGCCTCGGCGCACGCCTTGGAGCGCAATTCCCGAACCGACTTTGCCACTACCAAAAACCAATAACTTATTGCCTTCGAAATCGCCACCATAGCCAAGCTTTTCGAGAGCGCGGAAATAGCCATCGCCCGTGCCCAAGGAGGTTTCGATTCGCTTGACGATACCGCTATCGGCAACGTAAACCGGTTTTTCGGCATTTTTATAATAGTGTACACCCGAACGCGTGAGTTCCACAAAGCCAATTTTCGGATGGAGCACCGCAAAAGGCCCCGCACAGTCGAGCACCAAGTCCACAAATTCGCCGCGAAATTCCGCTTCGAGCATTTCGGCAGGCGTTACCACAGGCACGCCCCATTCCCTCATAAAGTCCACGACATCGGGGTCGTTCATTCCCGAAAAGCCAACGAGAAGGTCCGCACCGCCCGCCACGAGAGCACGGTATTCGGTCATAGTGTTGCGATAAATCGGGGTCGCCACCAGCACACGGAAGCCATCAAACGGGCGTGTGTGCGTCCATTCGCTTTCGAGCGCCGCAAGTGCAGGGTATTCATTTTTTTCGTAAACTTCATCCAGAACGGAGGAGAGAATCGATTGCAGGTTCATAGAGGAAAATATAGAATATTACACTGTCATGCCTGCCTCCGAGCAGGCATCTCCTATTTCGCCAAACAAGTCTTTCCATTGCGTATTAAACTTTTCAATCAATTCCATCTTCCATTTACGTTTCCAACGCTTTAGTCTTTCTTCTCGCTTTATAGCATCTGTAATATTGAAAAAGAGCTCATAGTAAACAAGACAATCTGCATTATACTTTTCAGAAAAGCCATCATTAACTTTCATTTTATGTTCAAGAGTTCTTCTATACAAATCATTAGTTACACCTGTATAAAAGACGGTCTTGTATTTATTCGTCAATATGTAAACGTAATAGTTATTATTCATTGTTTCTCCTAATGTCTACTTATTTAACACGCTTTTTTCAGAGAAATTGATTAAGATTTTTCGATAAATAAATGTTACAAGAAGGACATTCCCCATCAAGTGGGGAATGACAATGCAAAAACGCTACAAGAGGAGATTCCCGGTCAAGCCGGGAATGACAAAGTCTACCGTTGCATTACTATACAACAAAAATAAATTTAACATAGGACGCTTCCTTATATATGGAGCTAAATTATTTTCGCATAATACATATTAACAAGGTGTGGATATGAACTACAAAAAAATTTCTGTTGCCTCTGTCGCAGTTGGAATGTTCGCAGCAGGCGCTGCTTTCGCTCAGAATGCAGAAATTGCAACCTGGTCAGGTTTCCGCAAGGGCGCAGCGTCCTTTACATTTGACGATGGCGCACCGAGCCACGTGACCGATGCAGGTCCGACATTCAAAAAATATGGCTACAAGGCCACCTTCAACCTCGTTGTAAACTGGAACCCCAACTGGAGCGGATTCCAGGGTTTGGCCGACGAAGGTCACGAAATCGCAAGCCACAGCAATAGCCACGGCAATAACATGAGTGGCGAAGAAGCTTCTTCGAAAAAGAACATCGAAAACCATATCAAGCAGAAATACGGCATCGTCACTGTCGCCTACCCGAACTGCAACGTACCCAACGAAAGCGCTGTTCTCCAGAACTACATCGTGGGCCGTATCTGCAACGGTAGCTGGCAAGGCATGTCCGATGCCATGGGCAAGGACGGTCCTTCCAACTGGGCAAAGACCCCGGCAATCATGACAGGTTCCGAAGGCCAGCTCAAGAGCACAAACGACTTTACCGGTCAAATGCAGAACGTCGTGAAGAGCAACGGCTGGGTCGCATTCCTCACGCACGGATTCCAGGGCAAGACCAACGGCAATGCCAACTACTCCCCGACCGACCTCAACGCTATCGATGGAGCCCTCAAGTGGGCACAGCAGAACGACAAGGACATTTGGGTTGCCCCGATGGGCTCTGTCGCCATGTACATCAAGGAACGCAAGGCTTCTAAGATTGAACCGCAGGACGGCGGTGCAGCAAACACCATGACGTTCGAACTCAAGCACAGCATCGCAGACAACATTTCCAAGTACGACTATCCGCTTTCCATCAAGGTCAAAACCGACTGGAGCAAGGTTGAAGTCACGCAGGGTGACGCCAAGCTCGAATCCAAAGTGGATGGCGGCTACGTTTACTTCGATGCAGTCCCGAACGCAGGCAAGATTGTCGTGAAGAACGCCGACGCCGCAGCTCCGGAATCTTCTAGCAGCGCTCCAGAAAGTTCCTCCAGCGAAGCAGAACAGTCTTCGAGCAGCACAACAGGACTCTTAGAACAAGCATTTGACGGTCGTCATCTCGCCGCATACGTAGACGCTAGCGGTTACATCACCGTCCAGAACGCACAAGGATTAAATATCACCGTATTCAACAGCCTCGGAAACATCATTCGCACAACGAAAGGCATCGGTTGCGAACAGAAGGTTTACACTGGCGCGAAGGGTGTATATGTGGTAAAAATCGGCAACAGGGCCTGGTCTTTAAAGATCAAGTAAAAAATTGCTGATTAAGGAAAAACTCCCGCTCAGTTGAGCGGGAGTTTTTTTGTTTTAAGGAGTTATAGGATTATGACATTACAAGCGACAGACATGACGTTCTATTTTCTAAATTTTGAACATGAAACCGTGGAAATTGTTGAGTTCAGAATTTTTGGTGGATGCGCCGTGGTTAAAGGTCGCAAAGGAAACATGCGAGCTGCCAAGCGGCAAGGGCATCGGTTGCGAACAGAAGGTTTACACTGGCGCCAAGGGCATGTATGTCGTGAAAATCGGCAACCAGGCCAAGATCGTAAACATCAAGTAGTTCAAAAAAAGTTTGTGGTTTAGGGAAAGCCCGCTCCAATCGGAGCGGGCTTCTACGTTTTCAAGGAGTTCTTAGAGGATTTCCTCTTCGGTTTTACAATGATCAATAAGCTTTGAAACCCATTTTTTCCAATATGGATCATAATAGACATCCGTTTTCGCAAAAACTTTGCAAACAGCATTCGCTCTAAAGGTTCCATCATCAAGATCAACCCACCCTACTGCAGATTCTGAATAAGAGCCGTTTTCGATAATACAATCCGCCTTAAATTCCATCTCATCGTCAAAATCGTAAGTGTACAAGGACTTGTAAAAGACGACTCCATCCGCAGTAGCAACCGCACCAAGCTGATACAATTCGGGTCGTTTTTTTTCAAGTTTAAACTTCAAACTACATCTAAATTCTTTTAAAGAAGCATAACTTATCATTTCCACAGGCAAATGCACAACACCAGATTCTTCCTTCATCGAGACAAAAGAAAAATAGTACAGCGGATCAAGATCAGGATTATCAGCCGGACTCGGTTCGCAAGACATACAAGAATCAACAAAACCATTTTCCAAAAACGACTGAACCAATCTATTATAGGATTCTTTAGCATCAACAGAATCAATAAATTTCTGACTGCCTACGCCTCCCATAGCATACGCTTTACCAGATTGAGTTTTATAAATATCAACCATCATTTCTGGTGCTGTATTTTCCAGATTGGAACAAGCACAGAATGTCGCCATGACACTCAATGATACAATCGAAAGAAAAATGTTTTTTGAAAGATTCATAGAAATTTGTATTCAAATGAAAGCCCACTACGATAGAAGTAGGCTTCTTGTTTTATTTGATAGGGGTTAAAAACTCCCGCTCTTAAGAGCGGGAGCCTGCTTTATTTCAGGAAATGACTAATAATAAGTAATCGGATCGTCACTAACGTATGCATCGAAATCATAGAAATCATAAGGGACTTCGCAACCTTCTATAATATGCGTTGCATATTTTTTCCAATTAGGATCCTTATAAGTGACAGCACCATTTACCAATTGTGTTGTGATAAAGCAATACATTTCAGGGAAACCCGGATCCGCAAATTCCAACTTTCCATTTTCAAGGGCACAATCCTGTCTAAACTGCTCTAACAAAGTAAAATCTTCTATACGGAATGTTTTTAAAACTTCAGAGGAGTCGCTTGTGTACAAAGATACATCATAGAAGGTCAACAAATCATTTCCATGGCAATCTACAGAATAAGACCTAGGAGCATCATGCACATTCATTTTAGCTTCATGTACAACGTCATCTTCGTCTCTCATCACCGCATGAAATGCAGAATTAAAAGCAAGGCCCCAAAGCGTATCGTATTTAACAACTAATTCAGTATCACTTAACGTTACATCGTAATCAAGAATTAATTGAACAATCCCATCATAAGTTTCATGGGCAGTAACCGAGTCAATTTGATTAAAATTGTCTCCCGCCATATGAAAGACAGTTGCCGCAGTGCCTTGCGACACGCTTCTGAGAATGGTCCTAGCAGACCATTGACCCCCATGTTCATGCAAAGAATTCGAAGAGCCCGGAACCACAGACGAGCTAGAGCCTTCTGCCACAGAATTAGGCTGTTCATCAGCCCCAACCACCTTATTATCGGAACAAGCGGTAAAGGCGCCCATCACGCTCAATGTAGCGAGCGAAAGCGGAATGATTTTTTTGATATTCATGGTTTCCTCCTTATACTTTATCCGTCAGCGGGAAAAGCTGTAAATTTAAACGATAAACTTGGTTGATTTTTTTTGATTCGCCAGCAATGGCAATAACTTGTTTGCGGAAACGGTCCACCTCTCCGGAGAGGCGTATTACCGTAGCTTCGTCCACGCCAATCGTCACGCCCGAGATGTTACGTTCACCCGGAGCGATTTTTTCAATAGCTTCGCGGGCAAGATCAATCATTTGACCGTTCATGGAGCGGATCGCTAGCTTAAGCGCTTCGCCAGTTCCTGTAATGACCTTGTCCGTCTGCTCATAAACATTTTCGCCAAGAGCCTTGAGCAAATTGAGCTTTACCAAGAGCTTTAACGAATCACGGATTTGTTGCGCCGTAAACGTATGCTTGATTTTCTTGGCAATTTCACCAGGGAGCGCGCCAGGCATCAACGGCGCAAGTTCACGAACAACAGAATTCACCGCCGATTCATAATAATCAAATGCATCCGCATTCAACACTCGAGCATGCTGTTCACTTGCAAGCCCCTTCATCTTGAGGAACGCCTCTTTTTTCTTGTCATCGTCTTTGGCATTCGTGAATTCAACCATGAGCTTGAAATACTCGCATTCAAATTCATTCAGCCCCATCGCAGCAGCCACAAGCGGGACGCCCACGCGACTCAGCGAGCTCTTGCCATCACATACAAGTTTTAAGTATGATGGCGACGAGAATCCGGCGATCTTGGAAAATTCGCGCCACGAGAACGCAGAACTTCTCTTTCGCCAGTCAAAATAATCAAGCATGTACTTTCGGTAATCTTGATATTCTGTTATCGGTTTCATGTTTTAACCTCCTTACAAACTCAAATATACGTCATTTATCAGTACCACGCAATAGATAAAATGATACAAAAATTTCGATTTTTCACAGAAATAAACAAATTTCACAAATTTCAAAAAATTTTAGAATTTAATGAATCAGCAGTAGATGTAGATGAATCAGAACTCGCAAGACTTAACTGGGTCCTGCTCCTTCGAACCTAACTCCACTAAGGGGCTGAAGCCCCAAGTCTCGTATATCACTTCGTTCAGGACGACAATGCATAACGAGGGGGTGGTGCCCGCTTACTTCGACTGCGCTCAGCACAGGCTCCGGCGGGCATGACATTGTATTTTCTAAATTTTGAACATGAAACCGTGGAAATTGTTGAGCTCAGAATTTTTGGTGGATGCGCCGTGGTTAAAGGTCGCAAAGGAAACATGCGAGCTGCCAAGCGGCAAGGTCATCGACGATTTTTATACGTTGTGGCAACCCGACTGGGTCTTGATTCTTGCACGCACAAAGGAAGGCAAGTGGGTCATGACGGAACAGTACCGCCACGGAACAGGCAAGATTGCGCTCGAGTTCCCGGCAGGGATTATAGACAAAGGCGAAACACCAGAAAAGGCCGCAATCCGCGAATTACAGGAAGAATGTGGGTACGTTTTAGACGAAAGACGAGAGACGAAAGACGAAAGAGGCGAGCGTCGCGGGCATGACAATATAACTTATCTAGGTTCATTCTCGGTGAATCCGGATAGGCATCGCGGGAAATTCCATGTCGTGTTCATCGACGGTGTGGAACGCCTTGGCAAAACAAGCTTTGACGACACGGAAGATATCGAGACGTTCCTGTACACGGACGAGGAATTTCAAGCAAAAGTTGCCGACGGTACATTCAATCACCCGCTTCAAATCGCAGGCTACTTCAAGTGGAAATTATCGCAATCCACCTCCCGATCTTAATTCTCGGGCTGAACGGCGTTCCAGGCTTTGCGCTTTTTAGGCATTTCAATAAACTGTACGGCAGCGTGACCGTTCGCGAGAATGTGCCGGGCGTTATTGGCATCCGGCCGATTAAACACCCTTGCGTTTTTGGCGAAAATGTCTTCGGCGTAGATGCCGAAGAAACAGAACGCTTGGGCGAGCTTTTCAAGAAATACCGCTTTGGGACCGTCATTGATGCCAGCGGAAACTGCGCGCTCAAAGCTTGCGAATGCGACCCCGCCCGCAGCAGGCTTTTGAATTACAGCCAAGGAGTCGATGCAGCCACGTTTGCGGCCCGCTATAACGCGACACTTATCCGCATTTCAGCCGACATGGTCTTTAGTGGTGACGAGAAGACAAAGCCAAACCGCCCTTACGTCGAAACCGACCCGAAAGACCCCATCCACAATTACGGCAAGCACCAGGCCGAAGCCGAAGATGCAATTACCGCCATCAAGCCCGACGTCGTGATTCTCCGAGTGCCACTTCCAATGGACTACGCACCTGGCGGATGCGCCGGCGCCATTGACTGGATCACGTACCGGTTCCGCCCCGGCCGCCCAGCGACCTTGTTCACCGACGAATACCGCAATCCGCTTTCGGGTCCGGACCTTTGCCGCACCGTACAATACA
>Ga0310695_10003015_pt1 | contig 34004 bp, 30 predicted proteins | sample RumenRJG_04DNA_FD_203882 | JGI IMG/M metagenome (GOLD analysis project Ga0310695, IMG submission 203882) | Bovine rumen microbial communities from Lethbridge, Alberta, Canada - RJG_04 (v2) (version 2) | ecosystem: Host-associated > Mammals > Digestive system > Stomach > Rumen | place: Canada... | reverse complement strand
GACTGACTATAAGCAGCTTCCGATCGCCACCGCGGCAAATGTCGTGGCGGCTTCCGAGATCGTCGGAGGAATTATCGGAACCCTTCTGGCCGGCTGGATCACCGACAAGTTCTTCAAGAGCAAAGCCCACCATACCTGCCTGATATTCATGGTGATGGCCACTTTGTGTTTCTTCGCTTTCTGGCAGATGCCGCAGTCTAGCACCGGATGGGCGATCTTTTTCCTGATCATGTCCAGTTTCTTCATCTACGGTCCCCAGGCCCTGACCGGGATTGCGGCGTCCAACCAGGCGACGAAGAGGGCTGCGGCCTCGGCGAACGGCATTCTCGGAATATTCGGTTACGCCAGCACTACAGTATCAGGTTTGGCTTTCGGAATGATCGCCAAGTCTTTCGGTTGGAATACTGTTTTCGCTGTGGCGATCGCTTTCGGGGTACTTGGCTGCCTGGTTTTCGCAGCCATGTGGAAGGCTCCCGCGGACGGTTATGCCAAAGCCGAGAAGATAATTGAGGAATTCGAAACCAAGGCGTAAGATGGATCGGAAACAAAGGCTGGAGTCCCTTGACATCCTGCGGGGAATGGATCTCTTCCTTCTTCTCGTAGTGGGTCCTGTTATACATACTTTCTTGAGTATCAACCAGTCTCCCGTCTGGGACGGAGTCCGTCACCAGGTTACCCATGTCTCATGGGAAGGCTTTGTCCTTTGGGATATCATCATGCCCCTGTTCATGTTTATGTCCGGGGCCACGATACCGTTCTCCATGGCGAGGTATAGGGAAGGGGAGAAACCTGGGAAAGCGTTCTATCTCAAATTGTTGAAGCGCTTCGCTCTGTTGTTTTTCCTCGGCTGGATCGTGCAGGGAAACCTGCTGAAACTTGATTTCAAACTCTTCCATCCTTTCGCCAACACTCTCCAGGCAATTGCCGTAGGGTATGTTTTCGCTGCATTGGCGTTCGTGAAACTTGGAAGAAAGGGAAGTTGGATATTCGGGACCGCTTGTTTTGCCGCTTATATCCTCGTGTTCGTCATTTTCGGTCACATGAATCTCGATCCGCAAGGGAATATCGCGATGGTCATCGACAAGGCTGTCCTTGGGAGCCACCGGGACGGGGTGATCTGGAATCCTGACGGAAGCTGGTCATGGTACGAGGGTTACCAATATACTTGGATCTTGAGCAGCCTCAATTTCATAGTCACAGTCATGCTCGGTTGCTACGCCGGCTCCATGCTGAAGGACCCGACTCGTCCGAAAAAGTACAAGGGTTTTGTCCTGGCGGCGACCGGAGTGACCTTGATCCTTTTCGGGATAGGTCTTGACGCCTGGTTCCCCTGCATCAAGAAGATTTGGAGCAGTTCGATGACCCTTTATTCGGCCGGGTGGTGCTGCCTGGCTTTGGCGATTGTCTACCCGATCGTGGACGTTTGGGGCAAGAGTAAGGGCTTGAATTGGCTCAAGTATTTCGGAATGAATTCGATAGCCGCGTACTGCATCGGTGAGGTCGTGGATTTCTCATCTGTCAGCAAGTCGCTTCTGCACGGTTTCGAGCACATCACCGGGTCATATTATCCCCTCGTTATCACCTTTGCCAATGTGATGGTCTTGTTCCTGATTCTGAAGGTCATGTACAAGAAGGGAATATTCCTGAAGGTTTAGCCATGGGAGACCCACAGGTTGAGAGACATCCTTTCAAACCTTTCCTTCCGGAAGGGGCCAAGGTGCTGATGCTGGGGAGTTTCCCTCCTCAGAGGAAGCGGTGGAGCATGGAGTTTTATTACCCGAATTTCATCAATGATTTTTGGAGGATAATCGGGATCATATTCTTTGATGACAAGGAGCGCTTTGTCGATCGGGACGCCAAAAAGTTCAGGCTTCAGGAGATAAAAGAGTTCTGCTCGGAGAAGGGAATCGCGATGTTCGACACGGCCGTGGCTGTCCGGCGCCTTAAGGACAACGCTTCGGACAAGTTTCTCGAGGTCGAGGAACCTACTGACGTTCCGGCGCTTCTGCGGAGAATCCCGGACTGCCAGGCCGTGGTTGTGACAGGGGAGAAGGCTTCTGTCACTTTGTGCGGGACATTCGGGACAGAGCCTCCGGCAGTGGGGGAATATTCATCATTCACCTTTGAGGGACGCCCCATGCGTCTTTACCGCATGCCTTCCACCTCCCGGGCCTACCCCCTCCCTATACAGAAAAAAGCCGACGCTTACCGCCGGCTATTTGTGGATCTTCGGATGGTCTAGTCTATTGAGGTTATTTCTCCAGTGAGACTTTGACCTTGACTTTTTCGTGGGGCTGGACGTTCTTGATCTCGAATCCGACGAGGCAAGTGCCGGGATTGTCAGCGTCGTAGTCATGCCGAGGAGATGTAGGCCATATTCTCGGACTGGCGTAATGCTTTGTGTGGATCCTCAAGATGCGGGTCTTCCCATCCTTTTTTAGTTCGATCGCTGAGGGCCCCAGGATCCTGGCCTCTGCCTCGGTGCACATCTTCCAAATCAAGTTCTGCTTTGAGTCTCCTCCGATGAAAAAGTCTTCGACGTGGAGATTGTCTTTCCTGTCCAGATAGACTTTCCGGTAGCAGGAGTCGAGGTCTCCTCCGTAAAATGCTGTCATCGGAAGTCCGGCACCCTTCCGGGATTTCTTCTCCCAAATCTCCCGGATCGGGATCCGGGTATCGACTACCGGCCTTTTATCCTTGACCGTGAGGATGTTATGCGATTCGGCCCCAATCCGGAACACATCCCATCGCTGACTGTCCTGAGCTGATGACCAGAGGTTGACTCCCCGGCTTTCCAGTGAGTTGTAGTCCTGGCTTCCGAGATCGGCCGCCCAGCAGACCCCATCGTTCTCGAAGACGAATGATCCGGCGTCGATGTGGCCATGGTTGTCCGCGGCACGGCCGCCTTTGACTCCAAGGTATGCGTCGTCAGGACTGTCCCAGCCGCTTCGATACATGAACATCGGCTCCAGTCCCGAGCAATGGTACGTGTTGTATGAAGGGGCCTTGATGGAACTGAAATCTATTTTGGAACAACAGATGAGGAAGATGGGGAGCAAGCGGTCGGTATCACCCATCGTGAAACCTTTATCCCGGAAGAACGTTAATTCGGGATAAAGGACTGAATGGTCCCCGGTACGGGTGGCCATACACGCTTGCATTGATTGGAATATCTGTCTCCGGCCTCCGTCAAAGTAACTGAAGACCCTATGTGCGGGGGTGGACATCATGCTCATGAACTTGGAGGAGTTGTAAAAGCCCTCCTGTCCCTCCATAAGCCCCAGGTCGCTTCCGAAGGCGCTCTCCAGGACCGAGATCAGCATAATCTGGAAAGAGGTTCCGTACTCCCAATAGCTGTATCCTTCTGGATAGCAGCCCTCCCTGGAGTAGCTGGCCAGACTTATAGGGTTGGATTCCAGGCTTCTTTGGACCATCGCCCTGGCCTCGTCCGGGGCGTCTTCCCAGACCGCCAGCGCCCCGCAGACCATCCCTGCGTTGCAGACCTGGTTCCAGTTGTTGTTGGAGGTAAGGAACCATTGTCCCTCGGAGGGACGGAGTCCTTTGTCCAGAATGGCTGTCCGGATCTCGAGTCTCTGATCTTCAGATAGTTCCGGATATAGCCAATCGTAGCCGATCGAGACTGCCATGGTCATTTCCGCGACATCCAGGAAATGGGATGGGTTCCAGTCCGTAAACCGGCATACGGCGATCATTTCCTCGACAGCACGGTCAAGATATTCCCGTTTTCCGTCCAGGCGGTACATGGTCGAAAGATAAAAAACCCTCTTCAGGACTTCCCGCGACACATGAAGGAGCCTGCGGCCAGTCATCACCCGCTCGCAAGGAGGGGTTGTCAGCAACTTGTCGGAGAAAGCCTTGATGTATGAATATGCCTCTTTGGCCATCCCTCCCTTGGCAATTGCTTCCCGGACGGTGGCATCCTCTCCAGCTCTCAAGACCAGCCTCGGGTGGTCGCAAGGGGCGGGAATACTGACTTTCGTTCCAAAAACGGGAAGGGTGGAAAGGCATAATATGACTGAAATGACGATCTTTCTCATGGGCATGGCTTTTTGCTTTGCGAAAACTCTCTAAAGATAGTGAAAAATGAGTATATTTGTAGGATTAAAAGGAATTATAAGAATATGGCAAGAGAGATAAAGTTCTCCCTGGTTTACAGGGACATGTGGCAAAGTTCGGGAAGATATGTCCCGAGAGTGGACCAGCTTTGCGAGGTGGCTCCGGCTATTATCGACATGGGTTGCTTTGACCGTGTCGAGACAAATGGCGGCGCTTTCGAGCAGGTTAATCTCCTTTTTGGAGAGAACCCTAATGTGGCCGTCAGGAAGTGGACGGCTCCGTTCCACAAGGCCGGTATCCAGACCCACATGCTTGAGAGAGGACTCAACGCCTTGAGAATGAATCCTGTGCCGAGGGATGTCAGGGACCTGATGTTCAAGGTCAAGAAAAAGCAAGGCACTGACATCGCACGCTCTTTCTGCGGTCTTAACGACCACCGCAACCTCCGCGGGTCAGTGGAAGGCGCGAAGAAGGGCGGAATGATCTCACAGGTCGCTCTCTCGATCACCAATTCCCCGGTCCATACTGTCGAATATTACATGGGTATTGTGGACAAGGTCGTCGGATACGGCTGCGACGAGATTTGCCTTAAGGATATGGCCGGAATCGGCCGCCCTACCTTCCTCGGCGAACTTGTCCGGGACATCAAGAAGAAATATCCCCACATCGTGGTCCAGTACCATGGCCATACCGGTCCAGGATTCTCTCCCGCCTCGATGCTGGAGGTCGCCAGGGCTGGCGCGGACTATCTGGATGTCGCCGTGGAGCCGCTCTCTTGGGGCAAGGTCCATCCGGACGTGATCACGATCAGGGAGATGATGAAAGCTGACGGTTTCCTCGTGAAGGATCTGAACATGGACGCTTACATGGAAGTGCGCCGCCTGACCCAGAAGTTCATCGACGACTTCCTCGGATATTGGATCAACCCCACGAACTCCCAGATGAGCTCGCTCCTGGTTGGTTGCGGTCTGCCGGGAGGTATGATGGGCTCCATGATGGCCGACCTCAAGGGCTTCCAGGGTGCGATCAACGCCGCCGAAAGAGCTCATGGCCGTCCTGAGATCAGCCTTGACACCTTGATGGTCAAGCTTTTCCAGGAGGTTGAATATGTTTGGCCGAGGCTTGGTTATCCGCCCCTTGTGACTCCTTTCAGCCAGTATGTGAAGAACACGGCTCTGATGAACCTGTTGAACATGCTGAACGGGAAACCTCGCTGGACCACCATCGACAAGGACACATGGGGAATGATCCTAGGAAATATGGGACAGCTTCCCGGGCCTCTCGCGCCTGAGATCATCGATCTGGCGAAGGAGAAAGGGCTGGAATTCAGCACCGGCAACCCGCAGGACAACTATCCTGACGAGCTTCCGAAGTTCCGCAAGATGATGGATGAGGAAGGCTGGGACTATGGCCAGGACGATGAGGAACTCTTTGAGATGGCCATGCATGAGCGCCAGTACCGTGACTATAGGAGCGGCATCGCCAAGGAGCGTTTCAACAAGGATCTCGAGGACATGAAGGCCAAGGCTGGCGCTCCGATAGTCGTGACACGCCCAGTGGTCGAGATGCCCAAGTTCGATGTTGAGGAATATGCCAGGCGCTATCCTCACGCCGTGCCTGTCCAGGCACCTGTCAAGGGTCAGCTCCTGTGGCAGGTCGATGTGGATGACGATTCAGCCGCGCCTATTGTCGGAACCGCTGTCAAGGCAGGCGAGGGCATGGGTTTCGTCCAGACCTATTACGGTATGGAAGAGCTCGTTCCCGCCATTGACGGACGAGTTGTAGCTGTCCTTGGAAAACAGGGCGACAAGGTTGCGAAAGGCGAGATAGTCGCGTTTGTGGAAGGAGATTCTTCGCTTCGCTCAGAATGACATACGCTTCTCAGAATGACACGTAGGTTCCTGATACTTGTGGCTTTGCTGTCTGTCACCATGGTGGTGACGGGCTGCGATTTTTTCCGTGTGTTGGCCGGGAGGCCCACGTCGAAGGAGATCGAGGCGAAGCGGGCGGAGATCCTTCGCTCCGCTCAGGATGACAAGGTCGTCGCTCAGGATGACAAGGTCGTCGCTCAGGATGACAAGGATAGCGTCCCTCAGCAGAATCAGGACAGTGTTCAGGTGGCCAAACCGGAGACCGCGGCTTCCGCTCGTCCCGCCGGGGAGAAGAAGCGCTATTATGTGATAATGGGTGCTTTTTCCAGCAGGGAAAACGCCGAGAAATACGCTGAGCGAATCAAGTCATTCGGATATGAGCCGGAGTTTTTCGGCTTCACGGAAGGACGTACAGCCGTAGGAGTTGGAGGCACTGACGACCCTGAGGAGGCTAAAGCATTCATGAGGGAATTAAAAGGGCAGGATTTTTGCCCTGAGGGCGTCTGGATTTTAGACAGAAAGAAATAATGACCAGGAAAGCTCTCATAACTGTCGTGGCCCTTCTGCTGGCCGTAATAGTCAACGCTCAGTACAAGGCCGGATATTCGGATCTGGGTGACAGCGAGACTGTCTCTGCCTTCAAGGAACATGTAGCGACGATTTCTTCCGCTATGATGGAAGGGCGCAAGGCTGGTTCGGAAGGGGAGAAGCTCACCGCTGAATACATTACGGAGATTTTTAAGTCCTACGGGATTGATGTTATCTCTCCTGATGGCGGAGACCCTTTCGGAATCCGTCAGGAGAACGGTGACACCCTCGTCTCCAGGAATGTCTGCGGCTTTATCCCCGGAGGAGACAAGACCCTTAAGGACAATTACATAGTCATAGGTGCCAGGATGGACAATCTTGGCACTGGGTCGATGACCGTGGACGGTGTCAAGGTCAATAAGATATATTACGGAGCCAACGGTAACGCCTCCGGTTTAGCGACGATGCTTGAGCTGGCGAGGATGCTCAAGACCAACAAAGCGCTGCTTCGCCGGTCGGTTTTGCTGGTCGCTTTCGGAGCCTCCCGCGAGTCTTTCGCCGGGTCATGGTACTTCCTCAACAGGTCGTTCTCGGATGTTTCCAACATCGACGCCATGATCAACCTCGACATGCTCGGTACCGGTTCTGATGGTTTCTACGCTTATTCCGCCTCCAACGCCGACATGAACGCGATAGTCGCTACCCTGTCAAACGAATTGCAGCCGATAAGGCCGGTCATCACCGCACAGGAGCCCTATCCTTCGGATCATATAGCCTTCTACGACAAGAAGATTCCTTCTATCCTCTTCACCACCGGTCGCTATCCAGCTCATGATACGGAGCGTGACACCCAGTCAATCATAGATTTCGATACTATGGAGAGGGAACTTGAGTTTATCTACAGCTATTCTCTCGCCCTCGCCAACGGGCCTAAGCCAGCCTTCAGTCCAACGGAAGTCACGAAGTTGACAGGTGGATTGTCCGGAGCCGTGCCCTATTATGACTGTGACGTGAAACCTTCTTTCCTTGGGAGTTACGATCCCAAAGTCTTTCTTCAGAAGTGGGTATATTCGTACATGAAATATCCCGAGCAGGCTATCAAGGAAGGCATCCAGGGTCGGGTCCTGGTGGATTTCGTGATTGGTGAGGATGGTAAGATCCGGGATGTGAAGGTCCTCAAGGGGGCTGATCCGCTTCTGGATGAGGAGGCTGTGAGAATCATCAGCGCCTCACCCCAGTGGAAGCCGGGAAAGGTCAGGGGAAAGAAAGTCAGTTCGGAGATGTCCTTATATGTGGAGTTCCGCTTGGAGAAGAAGGGGACTAAGAGTTTCGGACTGAAAAAGCATGCATATTAAGAAATAACTGATAGATAATGGATTACGATTTCAGGAAAATTGAAAGCAAATGGCAGGCCTATTGGGCGGAGAAAGGTACTTTCAGGACCAAGGCGGACCCGTCCAAACCAAAGTTCTATGTTCTCGACATGTTTCCGTATCCTTCCGGTGCGGGACTTCATGTCGGGCATCCGCTGGGCTATATCGCCAGTGACATTTTCTCCCGTTACAAAAGACTGAAGGGTTTCAATGTCCTTCACCCCATGGGTTATGACGCTTTCGGCCTTCCGGCTGAGCAATATGCCATCCAGACAGGCCAGCATCCTGAGGTCACGACCGTGAACAATATCAACCGCTACCGCCAGCAGATGGACAGGATCGGTTTCTCATACGATTGGGACCGTGAAGTCCGCACTTGTGATCCCGGGTATTACAAGTGGACCCAGTGGGCATTCCTGAAGATGTTCGGCAGTTGGTATGACAACGACCAATGCAAGGCCCGTCCGATCGAGGAGCTTGTGGCCGCTTTCGAAAAAGGCGGAAGCCAGGCTGTCAACGCCGCATGCTCGGAGCATTATCCTTTCTCCGCCGAGGATTGGAAGGCATTCTCCGACAAGGAGAAATCCGACATGCTGATGAATTATCGTATCGCTTATCAAGGTGAGACATCGGTAAACTGGTGTGCCGGTCTCGGTACTGTTCTGGCCAATGACGAGGTTAAAGACGGGCTTTCGGTCAGGGGAGGCTTCCCGGTTGAGCAGAAAAAGATGATGCAGTGGCAGTTGAGGGTCTCAGCGTATGCCGGAAGGCTGCTTGAGGGGCTTGACAGGATCGATTGGACCGATTCCCTCAAAGAGATGCAGCGTAACTGGATCGGCAAGTCTAAAGGCTGTGAGGTCGTGTTCAAGTGCTTCAACGGGGATGTCGAGCATGATGTCACCATATTCACGACCAGGGTTGACACTATTTTCGGAGTGACATTCATGGTTTTGGCTCCTGAGAGCGAACTTGTTGAGGTACTTACGACCGATGGCCAGAAGAAGGAAGTAGCTGATTATCTGGCTTATGTGAAGAAAAAGACTGAACGGGAGAGAATCGCCGAGACAAAGACCGTCACGGGAGTCTTCTCGGGTTCTTATGGAGTGAATCCTTTGACAGGCGAGAGAGTTCCCATCTGGATTTCCGAATATGTCCTGGCAGGGTATGGTACCGGAGCTATCATGGCTGTACCAGCGCATGACAGCAGGGACTATGTGTTTGCCAAAAAATTCAATCTCCCAATCGTCCCGATCATCGAAGGTTGCGATGTGAGTGAGTCGAGTTTCGACGCCAAGGAAGGCAAGATGGTCAACTCCGGATTCCTGGATGGGATGGAAGTTAAGGACGCCATCCCTGCGGCTATCGATTATGTGGAGAAGAAGGGGCTGGGTCACGCCAAGGTCAACTACAGGCTACGTGACGCTATATTCAGCCGTCAGAGGTATTGGGGTGAGCCCTTCCCGATCTACTATAAGGACGGGATTCCTACTCCGGTGCCGTTCGAGGACTTGCCTCTGACTCTTCCTGAGATAGACGAGTTCAAACCAACCGAGAATGGAGAGCCGCCGCTCGCCAGGGCAAAGAACTGGACTTATAAGGGTTATCCTCTTGAGACCAGCACCATGCCTGGTTTCGCCGGTTCCAGCGCATATTATCTCAGGTACATGGATCCTCATAACGATGAGGCGCTTGTGGATAAAGACGTGGATGCTTATTGGAGGGATGTCGATCTTTACATCGGCGGAACCGAGCATGCCACGGGTCACCTCATTTATTCCCGCTTCTGGAACAAGTTCCTGTTCGATCTCGGCTATGTGTGCGAGGACGAGCCATTCCGCAAGCTCATCAACCAGGGAATGATTCAGGGACGTTCGAATTTCGTTTACCGAATCGTCGGAACCAACAAGTTCGTCTCCCTTGGACTTAAGGACCAGTACCAGACCACCGAGATACATGTGGACATTAGCCTTGTGAGGAACGACAAACTCGATCTCGACGGATTCAGGGCGTGGAGGCCGGAGTTCGCCGATGCGGAGTTTGTCCTTGAGAATGGGGAATACATCTGCGGATGGGCTGTCGAGAAAATGAGCAAGTCCATGTTCAATGTTGTCAATCCTGACAAGATTTGCGACGATTATGGCGCTGACACATTGAGGCTTTACGAGATGTTCCTTGGACCGCTCGAGCAGAGCAAACCTTGGGACACTAAAGGTATCGACGGTGTAAACCGCTTCCTCAAGAAGTTCTGGAGGATGTTCTTTGACGGTGACTCTCTCGCCGTTTCAGATGAGGAGCCTACCAATGAGGAACTGAAGGTTCTTCATAAGCTTATTGGTAAAGAGGAATACGACATCGAGCACTTCTCCTTCAACACCACGGTCAGCGCTTTCATGATAGCGTTGAATGACCTTAGTGCCTTGAAGTGCCGCAAACGCGCTATTCTGGAACCCATGACAATACTCCTGTCGCCGTTCGCGCCTCATATCGCTGAGGAGCTTTGGTTTCTTCTTGGGCATGAGGATAGCGTGACGTACGCTTCTTTCCCTGTATTCAATCCATCACTGGCCGCTGAAGAGAGTGTCAAGTACCCTGTCTCCTTCAATGGCAAGACCCGCTTCATGGTCGATCTTCCAAAGTCTATGACTCCGGCCGAAGTTGAGGCCGAGATCCGTGGGATGGAGCAGACATCCAAGTGGGTTGGCGACAAGAGCATAGTTAAAATCATAGTGGTACCCGGTAGAATTGTCAATATTGTCATAAAGTGATTCAACCATGTCCCCGAGGCTGATTAAAAGCAAATCTTCGTTCCTGAGCGTTCTGGATGACTATGTGGTTATAACCATAGGAGTGCTCTTTTACACCTTCGCATGGGCGGACATGCTGATACCCAATGGTATAGCCAGCGGAGGTCTGACAGGAGCCTGTACGATTCTGAATTTCGCCACAGGCATTCCGGTGTACTTGTCCTATATTGTTATCAATGGTTTGCTCATATTGCTCGGAACCCTCATTCTCGGGAAAGGGTTCGGATTCAAGACCCTTTACGCTATAGGACTTTCCACTCTAGGACTTGATTTCCTCGCTGGAATGGAGTTTCTACATGTGTTTTTCGACAATAAACTCCTTCTTGTGATAGTGGCCGCCATCATTGAGTCTATCGGCATAACATGCATCCTCGCTCGAGGCGGAAGCACTGGAGGAACGGATATTGTCGCCTTGATAGTCAATAAGTTCTGGCCGGTTTCATTGGGTAAGGTCTTCCTTGCTATGGATGTGTTCATCATAGCCTCGATACTCTTGATTCCCGGTAAGACCGTGGAGGATATGGTCTACGGTGATGTCGCCATGGTCATCTTCTCGGTTTTTGTGGATTGGGTGCTCCTGGGGCGGAACTCGACTTGGCAGATAATGGTGTTCTCCAATAAATACAAGGAGATAGCGGACACCGTGATTCATGATCTCAACAGGGGAGTGACAGCTCTAGATGCCCAAGGGTGGTATTCCGGGGAGAGCAAAAAAGTACTGCTCATCATGGTGCGTAAGCCCGAGCTTCATACAATCACCAAGACTGTGAAGGAGATAGATCCTTCGGCCTTTGTGACAGTCTCTTCAGCTAGCACTGTCTATGGGGAGGGTTTCGACGAGATGAAGACTGGTCTCAAATTGATGCGTAAAAAGAAATCGAACAATGGCTAACAGACAGAAGAACATCCTACGGACAATTAAGGAGTACATCCTCATCACGCTTGGAATCCTGATATATACCTGTGGCTGGACAATCTTCCTCACTCCGAACAACATGTTCGGAGGTGGAGTGTCCGGTATAAGCGCCATCATCCAATTCGCCACTGGGATAAAGATGGGTTATACCTATTTCGTGATTAACGCTTTGTTGTTGTTGATCTCGTTGTTCATTATAGGACCTTCTTTCGGAATCAAGACTGTATATGCCATATTCCTGGCATCTTTCTGCCTTAATATTGAGCAGAGCATCATCCCGGCTCAGTTTATCCAGGATTTCGCTTTTTCCAATGGCAAGCTTCTCTGCTCCATCATCGGAGGTTCGATGGCCGGTTTCGGAATAGGGATGTCCATCTCTCAAGGAGGCAGCACCGGAGGTACTGACATCATAGCTCTCATTATCACGAAGTTCCATAATATCTCTCCTGGAAAGGTGATCCTGCTGATAGATGTGTTCATTATCGCATCATCTCTCCTGGTACCCTCCTATACTGCTGATGGACAACGACTTCCATTTGTGGATAAGTTTATCACAGCCGTATACGGAATGATTATCGTCACCGTGTGCGGTAATGTTGCGGATCTTTATCTGGCTGGGTCAAAACAGAGCGTGCAGATATTCATCATGTCACACCACCATGAGGCGATCGCTGACATGATAGCCAGGGACTTCCATCGCGGTGTCACTATTCTTGACGGTAGAGGCTGGTACACCAAGCAGGAATCCTCGGTCCTTATGGTCATAACCCGAAAGACTGATGTCAATATGCTCTTAAGGGCGATCAAGCAGATTGACACGGACGCGTTCTTGTCTATTTCCTCCGTAGCGGGTGTTTATGGCAAAGGATTCGATAAAATCAAGGATAAAAAAGTGTAATTTCTGTTTTTAATAGCATATTTTGAACTCTTACCCCCGGCTTACCCCCAAGTCCGGGGGTATTTTTTATCGTTTTATTGTTAAATTCATCCTCGAAAAACTAAATCATTAATAACAACAAAACCAATCTTGAACGAAAATGTCGATAATAATTGCTTTTTCCCTTATCGTCGAATTCCTTTCTTTCCTTTTTTATGATTTCTCAAAATCCCGCACGCGCGATATCAGACATTTTGCGATCAGGGCTATGGCGGGGTGCACAGGTTTGGCGCTTGTCGCGCTTGAGATTTTTATGCCTGGACCTACCAACATGAGGTATCTGCTTCTTGACATTATGGCCGTGGTCGAGATCCTCCTCCTTTACCCTTGCTCTTTCGAGCGAATCTCATTGTCTATCGTGACGAGTATTCTTATCGTAGCGGCTGTGTCGCTCTCGTTCGTTTTCTCCTTGGTTGTCCCTTCCGGCATCTTGTCCTTCAGGTCTGAGCGGATATTCTTCTCCTATGTCATCATGCTGGTGGTCTTCAACGTGTTTTTTATGTCAACGGCTTCCAAGAGACTTGGCGGTATCAGGATGTTCTTCAGGAACGCGGCCGTGTGGCATAATCTTGAGGATTATTCACGGTTCATCTATTCCCATGGCTTCCTATGTCTCGCGCTATATTCTATCTGCGCGGTTCTCCTGCCAGGGGACGCGGGTGAGATTATGACTTTTTCCTGTGTGGCTCTTTTCATGATTCTTTACGGGATCTTGTATTTAAGGGATATGACTGGCAGGACAATGATGCTGAACCAAGGCGCTGAGAAAAGGGTCAAGGAGATAATAAAGGGTAATCTCCGGACTTCATATATCGACAAAGCGGAGGAGGACAAGAAGATGAATAATCTTTACAACCGGGTTATGGTGTATATGAATGAAAAGAAACCGTATCTGGATCCTACCTTCCGCATGGAGGATATGGCCGAGTACCTCTATTCGAATAAACTCTATTTATCGCGTACAATCAACCTGTTGTCAGGCAGGAACTTCCGTCAGTTTATCAATTATCACCGGATCCAATACGCTATATCCCTTTTCAAAAAGGACCCGAGGCTGAAGGTCGGAGAGGTCGCCACCATGTCTGGATTCAATTCTCCTGTCTCTTTCAACATGTCCTTCAAGGTGAACACCGGTAAAACCCCTTCTGAATGGCTCCAGGAGCATTCTTTGGAGAGGATGGGAAGATAATGATGTTTTTTGTATATTCGCGTTGATAATGAAACACACGGATATGAGAAGATTTTTCATCGCCATTTTGCTGAGTCTCGCGGTTATCGCTCCTTCAGCCGCGCAGAGCAGAAAAGCTGTCAAGCAGGCCAAGAGAGACACCAAGATCGAGGTCAAGCACCTAAAGTCCGAAGGCTACAAATCCCTGGACAACATCAAGCTTGAGGAGGCCGTCAACGGATATCTGACCGCTAAGTATTCTACAAAGAATTCTGTTGAGGTCATTGGAAAAGCAACCGCCAAAGATCTTAGCGCAGCGAAGGCTGAGGCGCGTTCTGACGCTCTTTACGGGTATCCCGAGGAGGATGTTCTGGATTCATTCTTCGTTTATAAGAAGACAAGGGGACGCTATGAGGTTGTTTGTTACGCCGCTCTCAAGGGACGTTCCGCGAAGGATGCCTCAAAGGACAGGACGCAGAACCGCAGACGTTCAGAGGGCACTGAGGCCGCTATAGAGTCCGCCAGAGCTGACCAGCAGGCCAGGGAGGCGAAAGCCAAGGAGGATAAAGCGCGCAAAAAGGCTGAGAGAGATGCCAAGAAGGCCGAGAAAAAGGCGGAATCAGCTCGTCAGAAGGCTGTCGAGGCCAGAGAGAAAGTGGATGACTATAAGTAAGGCTCAAGGCCTTTCCAGGAAGACGGAGGTGGCGCCAAAAGCGTCATCTCCTCTTTTTTTACGGGGTGGATGAACCGGATTTCCCTTGAGTGGAGACATATTCCACCGTCGGGGTTTGAGCGAGGCGCCCCATATTTAAGGTCGCCCTTTATGACGCAGCCCATCGCCGCGAGCTGACAACGGATCTGGTGGTGCCGTCCTGTCAATAGTTGGACAGAAATGAGTGAGTATCTGTCGGTTTTGCCGATAAGACGATAGCGCAGTCTCGCTTCTTTCGCTCCCGTCGCTCCCGGTTTTGAGATAAAGCTTTTATTGATTTTCTCGTTCCTAACGAGCCAGTCGGTCAGTTCTCCAGCCTCATTCGCTGGAGCTCCGCAGCACAGGGCCCAATAGGTTTTATGCATGTCTCCTGTGCGGAACATCTCAGAGAGCCTTGATAGAGCCTTGGAAGTCTTAGCGAATACCACTATGCCGCTGACAGGCCTGTCAAGCCGGTGTGGGATGCCCAGATAGACTTTGCCCGGCTTGGAGTCCCTCCAGGCGATATACGTCTTCAGGGTCTCGGCCAGGCATTCGTCTCCGGTCTTGTCCCCTTGGACGATCTCGCCGGGGACTTTATTGAACACGAGGATATGGTTATCCTCATATAGAATCCTCGAAGAGAGGTCCTCGTACTCTCCAGGGCCCAGTCTCCGATATTCCATGGCTTATTTCTGGATAGGAACCAGCGCGAAGGAAGGCATTCCCTTGCAGCAGAGCTTACCGTTCACCTCCAGCTTAGCCGAGCAGAAGAAGAGCTGCCCGCGCCTTTCGTCGAGACTGGCGGTCACCTCGCAAACATCTCCGGGCTTTACCGAGTTCTTGAAGCGGACCTTGTCAATGCCGGCGTAGAGGGTTATGTTGCCGGGGATCTCATCCTTTACGAGGATAGCGCAGCTTTGTGCCATGATCTCACAAAGGATGACTCCGGGGACCACCGGATTGCCGGGGAAATGGCCTCTGGTGAAAAACTCGTCCTCTTTGATGGTGTATTTTGAGTGGGCGAGACCGTTCTCGTCAATATAAGCCTCCTCGATAAGAAGCATAGGCTCCCTGTGCGGAAGGAACTTTTTAATATCTTCTTTATTAAGTACTTCTGACATGTTGGTCTGTATTATTCTGTGTAATTTTAGTCCTCACATTTGCGGAAAGCGACGCACGCGTCGTGGCCTCCAAAACCGAAGGAGTCGGAGATACCCAAAGTCAAGTCGGCCTTGACCGCCTTGTTGGGGGTGTAATCCAAGTCGCATTCGGGATCCGGTGTGTCCAGATTGATGGTAGGAGGGCAGATTCCGTCACGGAGAGCGAGCAGAGTCGCTATCGCCTCCGCGGCTCCGGCCGCTCCGAACATGTGTCCTGTCATGGATTTGATAGAGCTGATGTGGGCTTTGTAGGCGAAATCTCCGAGGGCGTTCTTGTAAGCCTGGGTCTCGGCGACATCATTCAGCTTGGTACCTGTACCGTGAGCGTTGATGTAAAGGACATCTTTCTCTTTGTCAAATCCGGCCTCTTCAAGGGCAAGCTCGATGCATCGGGCTTGAGTGGTACCGTCGGGCCTGGGAGCGGTTGAATGGTAGGCGTCGCAAGTGTTGCCGTAACCGACCATCTCACCGAGAATCACGGCGCCGCGCGCTTTGGCGTGCTCATATTCCTCAAGGATGAGGGCGGCGGAACCGTCACCCATCACGAAGCCAGCCCTGTTGGCGTTGAACGGGAGGGAGGCATATTTAGGATCCGTGGATCTTGAAAGCGCTTTGAGGTTGGCGAAGCCGGCGATACCGATCGGAATGGTGGCGTTCTCGCTACCACCGGTGATGATGGCGTCAGCATAGCCGTGCTTGATGGCCCTGTAGGCCTCGCCCATGGCGTTTGTGGATGTCGCGCAAGCGGTCACGATGTCAAGGCAGGGACCTTCGGCGTGGTTGAGGATAGCGATCTGTCCGGCGGCGATATTCGAGATCATCGTCGGGATGAAAAGAGGGGATATCCATTGTCCGGAAGGATCGTCGATCATCTTCGCCATTTCCCTGTACTGGGTAGCGAAACCTCCGATACCGGAACCGAAATAGACTCCGAACCTGAACGGATCGATGTTCTGTCCTTCTCCTTCAGAAACCAGTCCGGACTGTTTCACAGCTTGATAAGCAGCCGCGACTCCGAATTGGGTGAAGAGATCCTGCTTGCGGATAAAGGGCTTGTCCATTCCATAATCTTCAGCGTGGAACTCCTTGACTTTACCAGCGATTCGTACCGGAAGCTGCTCAGTGTCCTCGCTTTCGATAACTTCGATACCGCAGTAACCGTCACAAAGGTTTTTCCAGAATGTGGTCACATCATTTCCGACGGGGGAGATGACGCCCATGCCTGTGATAACTACTCTCTTGTCCATGTATGTTTTATTTTATTATTCTGTCAAACGGATTGCAAATATAACGATTAAAGTGGATTTTACCACTCAAGGACGGCGGCTCCTGAGAGGAGGCCGGCTCCAAAAGCGCTCAGTACTATGATGTCGCCTTTCTTGAACATCCCCTTCCTGTTGCACTCGTCCAGGAGGATAGGGCAGGATGCTGAAGAAGAGTTACCGTGGTCCTGGATATTGACAGGGAACCTGTCGGCAGGGACCTGCATGAAGTCGATGATGGAGTCGATGATTCTCTTGTTGGCCTGGTGTACCATGAACCATGACACGTCCTCTTTCTTTATTCCTATCTCGTCGAGGAGATTCTTGACCCCATTAGTGCATGCCTCGACAGCGAAACGGAAAACCTCGCGGCCTTTCATCTGGAGCGGCACGTCAACGTCAGGAAGAGTGACGTAGGGAGTGGGTATTAGCTTGCGTCTCATCCAAATCTTGTCCACATCCGGCTCGGAGTGCAGTTTCGTGCCCTTGATGTTATCCCCGGCAGTGAGCACGGCTGCACCGGCCCCGTCTCCGAAAAGCACACAGGTGGACCGGTCTTCCCAGCTGGTCATTCTTGAGGGTTCCTCAATGCAGGCTATCAGCACGTTCTTGACCTTTCCAGCCTTGTAATACGCCTCGGCCATATCCAACGCATAAACAAAACCAGGGCAAGCGCAATTAATATCGAACATAGGGCAGCTGAGCCCCACTTTAGCCGCGACGAGACAGCTCATGCCCGGGGTGTCCTGCCCGGAAACCACGTTGGACACTATGAAGAGGTCTATGTCTGAAGGTTTGAGTCCTGACATGTCAAGGGCTTTCGTCACAGCCTCTGCTCCTAGATCCTCGATTTTCTCGTCGGAAATGACGTGCCTGGATTTGATGCCGGTACGGGTGGTGATCCACTCGTCGCTGGTGTCCAGGAATTCGGAGAGCATCTCGTTGGTGACTATTTTTTTCGGAAGCGCGCTTCCTGTCCCGATGATTCTCATAAATTCATTTTCTTAATTACCGGCACGAAAATACCAATCTTCCTTTTGGCGGCAAAATAATTGTGGTGAATCTCCCCGCTTTCGCGCGTTACTCCCGCAGATGTGGTGAAGATTTGCTATTTGTGGTGAAATCCCGCTTTTGTGAATTCCCTAAAAGTGTTATATTTGTGGTTCACAAAAGACACGATGGCACCTTCATCAAAGAGATTACCCGACTACTTGCGGGGAAAATACCAGCTGATTTACACCGTGACCTTCGCGGCGTTTTTCTCCATCGTGTTCCTTCTTCTGAGCCTTCCATTCTCACACAACAGTTGGATGGCTCTCGGCAATTCCAGGTTCTTCGTGTTCACCGTCCTGTTCGCGACCGGATCGTTGACGTTGGTTGCCCTGAGCCGTTTTCTGATGTACAAGACAAGGAACGTGATCAACATGACATATCTCGGCTATGTTGCCTGGTGCGTCGCCGAGGTTGTCGTCATTTGCCTGGCGTATTCGTTCATAACGGTTCCGCTTACCGGCATCGGTTGGGATCAGTTCCCAAGAACTCTCGGCAACGCTCTCCTCTATGGAACCATCTCATTGATAATTCCTGACATCCTTGCGGGAATGTATTTCGCCCTCCAGGACAAGAATCAGACGATCCGGCTCATGAACTACGGCAACGTCGTGCTTGATGAGAATGTCCTGCCGTCGAAACTTGAGAAAATAACGCTTTTCGACAATAGCGGCAACCTTAAGCTATGCGTGAGCGCCACGAGTCTTTATTACATGGAGTCTGACGACAATTACATTATCGTCCGTTATACCGACAGCAGGGGAGAATTGAAGCGTTACATGATCCGCAGCAAGATGAAGACTGTTGAGGACAGCTTCAGGGGCAGCAGCCTCGTGAGGTGCCATCGCAAATACATAGTTAATATGGACAAGGTCAAGGTCCTCCGCAAGGAAAAAGAAGGCTATGAGCTGGATCTTGACAATGATTTGATCCCTCCCATCCCTGTCACTAAGACTTATGAGGCTGATGTGCTGGCGCGGTTTAACAGCGATGTCCTACCTCGTCAGCCTATCAAGTGACACTTCTATCAGATTGCGGACCATGGCCTTATAGTCCGGGTCGCTGTTCTTTAGGTAACGGTTGGCTATCGCGCAGCAGATAGTTCCCGCTTTGTGGCCCAGCTGCTTCGCGAGGCCGGCCACGGCGGATCCCTCCATCTCAAAATTCGTGATCCTGTATTCCCCGTAGCGGAAAGACTCGAACTTCTCAAGCATGTCCGGCATTGCCAAACCCAGACGGACAACCCTGCCCTGTGGCCCATAGAATCCCGGAGCGGAAATAGTCATTCCCTTGACGGAGCAGTCCTCGAAACGCTTGATCAGGTCGTCGCTAGCCTTGACAAAGTAAGGCGCCGGGAGATGCTTATCCCAGCCGGTGTGCTTCATGAAAGCCTCCTCCATGTCCAGGTCGGTGATCTTCTCCCTGTCCTCGTACCAGTTGAGAAGGCCGTCACAGCCGATCGAGTAGTGCGAGAATATTGCTGACCCTATCGGGATATCCTCCTGGATAGCCCCGGTGGTTCCAATTCTCAGGACTGTCAGTTCCCGGTGGTTTTTCTTGACTTCCCTTGTCTGGAGATCGACATTCGCAAGCGCGTCAAGCTCTGTCATGACGATGTCGCAGTTGTCTGTACCGATGCCTGTGGAGATGGCGGTGAGACGCTTCCCGTTGAATCTTCCCGTAGTCGAGACGAACTCTCTGTTGGCGTGGCGGAACTCGACGTCGGAAAGATAATACCCGATCATGTCCACTCTCCCAGGGTCGCCTACAAGTATCACTATGTCAGCGAGTTCCTCGGGACGAAGATGAATGTGGAAAGCGGATCCGTCGGAGTTGATTATAAGTTCTGATTCAGCTATTCTCATTTTTGAATTGATTATGTTTAGTCTTCAAATATAACAAATATCGAGGGAAATCGCTATTTTCGCGTCACTATGTGGCAAAGAATACAGACAATTTATCTCACTATCGCTTTAGGCCTCGTCGTGGCCCTTTTCTTTTGTGTGAAATCATTTACCGTTGGTGAAGGAGGCGCTCATGTCAATGAAGTCAAGTACATGGCTTTTGTTCCCTACGCCATCCTACTCGTGATCTCCGCACTTTTGCAGGTCATCGCTTTGCTCACCTTTAATGTCAGGGTGTTCCAGATGCGCACGGCTATACTTTCCGCGCTCATTTTACTCGGTCTTCAGGGCTGGCTTGTGTTTGATTACCTCACCGCGGCGGACGGAGTTATATTCCACTGGACAGCGATTCTTCCGTTGATCGCCGTTATCCTTGATTTCATAGCAGCGAGAAAAATATTGCGGGACCAGCTCCTTGTTGAGAGTGCCTCACGGCTCCGGTCCCGCAAATAGATAGGCTCTGCCAATCTAGCTTTTGCTGTTGAGGAAGGCGGCGATGTCGGACTCAATCTGCTTGCAGAATTCCTCGTCACCGCAATTCTTGGCCTCTGAGGCCATGTAGTAGATCAGCTGGCAGTTGTATTCGAACTCATTCTTGTACTGAGGATAGAAATCCAGGAACAGCGCTATTGATTGCTTTACCTGCTCATCCAGCTCAAGAGCGACCTCATGGGCCTTGTCCTTTTTCCCAAGACGGTAGTAATACTTCATCATCTCAATGGGGAACAAGGAGTTTGAGCTCCAACCGAGAAGCGAGTTATCATAGGGGTACCTGTCTGGTCTCATGATCTTCCGGCACATGTCCAGCACGGTCTCAGCCCTGTCATTCTCTCCGGCCTTGAGGAACGCGCTTGCGGATGAGATGAAGAGATTGCGTAGCGACATCACCCCAAGGAAGGTGTACATGTTCTGATAGTCAATGAGATAATCATCGCTGGCAACAGCGTCGAACTTGAACGTCTCGGTCAGTTTCTTGTAGAGCTCATCCGTGTCAACAACGCCGAGGTTGAAGGCGCTGATCTTGTTCTTGATAGGAGTGAACCTGTACGAGAAACCGTCGAACATCAGGTAATCCTTGATTCCGATATCCAGGTCACCGCCCTGGTTAAGGAAGTGCAAGGGCCTGTCCCAATTATAATTGGAGAGAAGGTCCAGGATGAACAGTTCGGGCTTTATAAGTCCGCTCTTGCCTTTAGGTATCTCAAGGACGATAGAATCGGGAATCATGTCCGCGAACTTGGGGCTTACTATCCCGTATTTCAGGCAGTTCTCCTTATTGACCGGGAGGATCATCTTCCTGGACACCCAGTAATCCATCTTGCGACCGTTCTGGGACACAACCTTGGCGTCCGGATGCTTGAAAACCTTTATGCAGTCTGACAGGCTCACGGCCTGGTCCCTCCTATCCTGGATGAACACCCAGTCGTTGGTGCCATAGAGGTACTGGTCCTGTCCGATGGAAAGAGGAATGGGGGCGGCGTTGTTGATGGCATATCTCATCTGATCGATGTGCCAGTCAGTCCCCAGGAGCGAGGTGTTGCATATCCTCACGTCATTCCTTATTCCCTCCACCTCCTGGGCGTACCACAACGGGAAGGTGTCATTGTCTCCGTGGGTTACGAGTATTCCATTGGGTCCGACTGAGTTGAGATAGTTGTAGGCGACCTCGACAGCTGTGCGGCGGTTGCTCCTGTCATGGTCATCCCATTCCTGGGCGCACATCAGCGCCGGGACGCAAAGGCAGGCCGCTGTCACCGCTCCGGCCACGACGGCGGGGTTCTTGCCCTTCAACGCGTCATTGATCCATGAATATAATGCCGCTACGGCGAACCCTATCCAGAATGTGAACGCGTAGAAGGATCCGGCGTAAGCGTAATCCCTCTCGCGCACCTGATAAGGGGCCTGGTTAAGATACATCACGACGGCTATTCCGGTCATGAAGAACAGGATGAACGTTAGCCAGCAACCTCGCTTGTCCTTATCGAACTGGAACAAAAGTCCGAGCAATCCGAGCAAAAGAGGGAGGAAGAAGAGATGGTTCTTGCCCTTGTTCTCCTTGAGCCAAGTGGGAACATTTTCCTGGTTCCCGAGTCGGATCTCGTCGATAGGCTTTATTCCGCTCTCCCAGTTGCCGGTGAAAAGATCCGCAGTGGACGCGTGGATCTCATTCTGGCGGCCGACAAAGTTCCACATGAAATATCGCCAGTACATCCAGCCGAGCTGGAAGTCGAAGAAATAGCGCAAGTTGGCTCCGAACGTTGGTTTCTTCGACTCGGCTCCGGGAACCACGATTCCCTTGCCGTTCATGTATTCTTTGTAGAACTCGATTGAATGCTCGTCGTTACTGTACATTCTGGGGAACAGCATCTTCCCGGCCGGGTCGTAAACAGGCTCGGCCGGGCTCTGCACCTTCTTGTATTTACCATTAATGGGCGCCCAGTATGTGCCATATTTGATCTCTGCCGGCGCGTCGAAATACTGGCCGTAAAGAAGCGGCACCGAGCCATACTGCTCACGGGAAAGGTACCTGACCAGCGTGAAGGCGTTGTCCGGCTGATACTCGTTTGTAGGGGTCTTGGCGCAGGAGCGGATGACTACCACGGAGAATATCGAGAAACCGATGAGGATAGTCGTGACGCAAAGTAAAGCCGTGTTCCAGAACACCTTCCCTTTCTCCAGGGTCTTGAAGAGTCCCCAGAAACAGAGGCCGATAAGGGCGAGGACGAAGAAGGCCGCTCCGGTGTTGTACGGGAGACCGAGGCCGTTGACAAAGATAAGGTCGAAATAGGCGGCGAGCTTGGGCAGCCATGGCATCATGATGAAGAACATGAAACCGATCATCACCGCGGATATGGCCAGGATCTTGACACACTCCCAGAAGGAGTATGGCTTGTCCTCCCTGATCTTGTAGTAATACAGGAAAACGATGGTCGGGAGGGCGAGCAGGTTAAGGACGTGGACGCCGATAGAGAGCCCGAACAGGAAGGCGATCAAGACTATCCAGCGGTTGGCGTATCTGCGATCCTCAGCCTCATACCATTTTGTCATGGCCCAGACGACCAAGGCTGTGAACAGGGATGACATGGCATAGACTTCCCCTTCGACGGCGGAGAACCAGAAAGTGTCTGAGAAGCAATACGCCAGCGCTCCGACGGCGCCGCTTCCGAATATGGCTATGGACTCGCCAAGGGAATAATCACCGGTGCTACCGTCAGGATTCTTTTTGGGAAGGATCAGCCTTTTAGTGAAAAAGACTATGGTCAGATAAAGGAAGAAAATCGTCAATGCCGAACAAAGAGCGCTCATGCAGTTGACAAGCATAGCGGCATGCGCGGGACCCCCGAACATGGAGAAAACCCTGGCGATAATCTGGAATACAGGGTTTCCCGGGGGATGACCAACCTCCAGCTTGTATGATGAGGCGATGAATTCTCCACAATCCCAGAAAGATGCTGTGGGTTCTATCGTGGAGAGATATGTGAACGCGGAGACGAGAAACACCGCCGCCGCGGTCAGATGGTTCCATTGTCTGAATTTTCTGCTGTCCATATTATTATAAGGCATAATTCGGACAAAGATACAAAAGGAATGCCTATCTTTGCAAAAATATCCGCTACAAAATGAAGCCTGACAACGACTGGAAACAGAGACTTGGAGTGGTCTATTCGACCAATCCCGATTTTAAGTATGAATCCGGTGAGAGTGACGAGCCCGAGACCCTTCCTCCTTCCCGGCAGCGCTTGATTGTCTCTATCGACAGGCGAAACCGAGGGGGAAAACAGGTGACGCTTGTCACCGGCTTTGTGGGCTCGAAGGAGGATCTTTCCGATCTTGGAAGGACCCTCAAGGTCAAGTGCGGGGTCGGTGGCGCCGCGAAGGATGGGGAGATCACGATCCAGGGGGATTTCCGTGACAAAGTCACCGCGATCCTTAACGAGATGGGTTACAACGCCAAAAGAGGAAATTGACGGAATGGGCACGATAGACAATCCGGTATTCTGCGGCCTGGCGGTTTTCTTCACTCTTCTTTTCCTGTTGAACCTGAAGAGTCTGCTGAAGATATTCCCGTCTCTTTGGGACTGCGTGGTAAGGTGGAAGGGAAACCTGGACCTTGAGAACAGCATCCAGCTCAGCAGGAGCCGGAACTGGATCGCCGCCATCCTGTTCGTCCCGTTTTGCATGCTGGTATATTCCTACGGGATGTACACACCGGATTTTATCGGGGATCTTCCTCCATATTTCAGGCTGGCCGCGGTCACTGGTGTCATGCTGGTTTACCTTCTCCTCAGGACCTTCCTTAACTGGCAGTTGGAGATGCATAATTACGGGACAAGCGTGTTTACCGCCGCCAACAGGTCGTTTTACAACTACTGCATAATCCTGTTCTTCCTCCTGTTTATCACAGGGGGCATCCTGACAGCATTTTCCCGCGCCGAGGTCACTATAAAGACGGTTTTGTTGTGTGAGACCGGTCTGACCTACCTCATCTACATTTACCGCCGGGGACAGATTTTCTCGTCCTATTGCAATCCTTTTTCGACATTTTTGTATCTTTGCAGCCTTGAATTGCTCCCGACAGCCGCTCTGGTCATTTCAGCCAACCTGTTGTGACACCGGCTCCCGGATTGACTTACTTATTAAGAAGAACTTTATGGCTATACGCAAGATCTTGATCTCGCAGCGCGCCCCCCTCAATGAGACCCCTTACGTCTCTCTGAAGGAGAAGTACGGCGTTGACATCACCTTCCGTCAATTTTTTCTCATCGAACCTCTGACTTCCAGGGAGTTCCGTGCGCAGAGGATAAATATCCTCGATTACACGGCCATCGTTTTCTCATCCCGCCATGCGATCGACGCTTTCTACGGCCTATGCGAGGAACTGAGGGTTAAGGTTCCTGAGACCATGAAGTATTTCTGCACGACTGAGGCGGTCGCGATGTACCTTCAAAAGCACATAGTTTACCGCAAGCGCAAGATATTTTTCGGCAACGGTACTCCCGATTCCATCATCGATCAGATCGGGACAAAACATAAAGGCGAGAAGTTCCTTATCACCCAGTCAGACTCCAATGGGAGTTCCGCTCTCACCAAACTTTTTGACGCTCACGGGATTGACTACAAGACAGCCGTGTTCATCAAGAGCGTTCCTCAGAATCTTGGGGATTTGGATCTCAAGGAATATGACATGATTGTCTTCTATAACCCCGCTGACGTTCAGTCCCTGAATGAGAACTTCCCGGGATTCGAGCAGGGTGACATCAAGTTCGTCTCTTTCGGCAAGTCCATTGTGAAAGCTATGGAAGAGGCCGGATTATCAATTGCCGTGAAGGCTCCCACCCCTGAAGCACCTTCGGTGGCGAGGGCGATAGAACTATACCTTCAAGAACAGCAGCAATAACATCACCATGGAGACATTACCGAAATCCGAGCGCCTGAACGGGAGGTCCGCGGTTTCGGCTCTGATGTCGAAGGGCCGCTGGGGACACTCTGGCGACCTTAAATTCTGCTATTTGAAGAACGAACCTGCTGGAGGGGCCAACCGGATCATGGTGTCGGTCCCCAAACGCTTTTTCAAGCGGGCCGTAAAGAGAAATCTCCTGAAAAGAAGGTTGAGGGAAGCCTACAGAACCCAGAAATCACTCCTCGCCCCTTCGTCGGTGGATATCCTTTTTCTCTACAACTCCAAAGACGTCAATGACTTCCAAGTCATAAAAGGCGATGTCGCGAATATTCTTGAAAAAATAGCGGATGAAGGATAGTTATCATATTCCCCGTTGGCGGCAAGTCGTGAGGAATGTCCTTTCGGCTCCTTTCCTTGGATTGATCTGGTTCTACAGGACCTGTATCGGGCCATATATTCCCAAGACATGCCGTTTCGAGCCCTCTTGCTCGACCTATGCGCTTGAGGCCTTCCGCAAATGGGGCCCATTCAAAGGCCTTTACCTCACGGTATGGCGCATCCTGCGCTGCAACCCCTGGGGAGGCAGCGGCTATGATCCGGTGCCGTAGGATTATCTTCTCAGCCGGACGAAGATGGAGAGGGGAAGAACTTTGCCGAATTTGTCCTTGAGCGCGAGCTCACCGGAGTCCAGGGGAGTGTCTGGCTTCAGATTAAGTGCTTGTCTTACAACGGTTTCTCCGAGAACGGCAGAGAATCCGTTGGAATAGAGGTTCAGGACCATGAAACTGTTCTCCGGGGCGAGGATCTGGCCCACGGAACGCATCATATCGAAGAGGCACTCGTCCAGTTTCCATTTCTCACCGTCAGGACCATGCCCGTAAGCTGGCGGGTCCAGGATTATCCCGTTATAGACATTGCCCCTGCGGGCCTCTCTCTTGGCGAATTTCATGGCATCCTCCACGACCCAGCGGATGCCGTCCAGACCGCTGCGGTCCTGGTTCTCATGGGCCCAGGTCACGACCTGGCGCACGGAGTCAAGGTGGGTAACGTCAGCTCCAGCGGCCCTTGCGGCTAGCGACGCTGCGCCGGTGTAGGCGAAAAGGTTCAGCACTTTCGGACGCTGCTCCATGGAAGAGGCTATTTCTGAAGTGTTCCGGAATATATATTCCCAATTCGCCGCCTGCTCCGGGAACACTCCCACATGCTTGAACGATGTCAGCCCCAGCCGCAGGTTAAAGTCAGCGCTGCCGGTGGTCTTCCCGCCACCGGTCAGATGATACTTGATCCACCACTGGTCGGGCATAGCCTTCAGGCGGTCCCAGGTGCCGCTGTCCTCCTTCCCGGCCTTCCCGAACCCGGCTCCCGGAGTGAACCTGGTATGCGTCAAACGGTCCCACTCCTGATCGGTCATATCCTTATCCCACAATGCTTTAGGCTCGGGACGGGAAAGGATAAACCCGCCGAACCTCTCGAGCTTCACGCCCCTCCCGGAGTCCAGCAGCTCGTAGTCTTTCCACCTATCTGAGGGAAACTCTGTCGCCATGATGGTGCAAAGATAAAAAAATAGTATCTTTGCCCCGGAAAAATATTGATAATAAATATTCATAACTATGCAGCAGCACATCGATTCTTACGATTTTAAAGGCAAGAAGGCCATTGTCAGGGTGGATTTCAACGTCCCGCTTGACGAGAATTTCAACATCACTGACGACACCCGTATCCGCGCCGCTCTTCCGACGCTGAAGAAGGTCCTCGCCGAAGGTGGTTCCCTTATCCTCATGTCCCATCTCGGACGTCCGAAAGGAGTGACTGACAAGTTCTCACTCAAACATATCCTCGGACATGTCTCCGAAAAGCTCGGAGTCCCCGTCCAGTTCGCTGAGGACTGCCAGAAGGCTGACGAGCAGGCCGCTGCCCTGAAACCTGGTGAGGTGCTGATGCTTGAGAACCTCCGTTTCTACGCTGAGGAGGAAGGCAAGCCCAGAGGACTGGCCGAGGATGCCACCGATGAGGAGAAGGCCGCCGCGAAGAAGGCCGTCAAGGAAAGCCAGAAAGAGTTCGTCAAGAAACTCGCCTCCTACGCCGACTGCTATATCAACGACGCTTTCGGTACCGCCCACAGGGCACATGCCTCCACAGCGCTGATCGCCTCATATTTCCCGAACGACAAGATGTTCGGTTACCTGATGGAGAAAGAGGTCAAGGCTATTGACAACGTCCTCAAGAATGCCCGCCATCCTTTCACGGCTATCATCGGAGGATCCAAGGTCTCTTCCAAACTCGCTGTCCTTGAGAACCTTCTCGGCAAGGTGGACAACCTTATCATCTGCGGAGGAATGGGTTATACCTTCATCAAGGCTGAGGGTGGCAATATCGGCAACTCCCTCCATGAGGACGATCTTATCCCTCAGGCCAAGGAGATTATGGAGAAGGCCCAGGAACTTGGTGTGAATGTGTCTCTTTCCGTCCAGACCCGCGTGACCCAGGATTTCGCCAATGACGCTCCTGAGATGGTGGTTCCTTCCCACAAGATTCCTGACGGATGGGAGGGCATGGACTGCGGTCCCGCCTCGATCGAGAACTGGGCCAGGATCATCCTCGCCTCCAAGACCATCCTTTGGAACGGCCCTGCCGGAGTGTTCGAGTTCCCGAACTTCGCCACAGGTACAGAGAAGATCGCCGAGTGTGTCGCCAAGGCCACTGAGCACGGAGCCTACACCCTCGTGGGTGGCGGAGACTCTGTCGCAGCGGTCACCAAGATGGGCTTCGCCGACAAGGTCAGCTATGTCAGCACCGGTGGTGGCGCCATGTTGGAAGCAATTGAAGGTAAGACTCTTCCTGGAATAGCCGCTATCCAGGAGTAATATTCTGAAGGCCATGGATCCGCTGGTAGTGCACTGGAACATGAATCCGGAGATATTCCGGATCGGGGGCTTCGCCGTAAGGTGGTACGGGCTCCTGTTTGTCTCGGGTTTCATCTTGGGCTACTGGATGTTCACGAAGTTCTTCGAGCGGGAGAAACTGGACAAGAACCTGCTTGATCCGCTTCTCTACACCCTGCTTCTCGGAACCCTCGTCGGCGCCAGGCTGGGGCACTGCCTGTTCTACGGATTCGACTATTATTTCACCTCTTGGAAAGGTTTCCTGGAGATATTCAAAGTCTGGGAAGGCGGGCTCGCGAGTCACGGCGGCACGATCATGCTGATCATCTGCATGTGGTGGTTCGCCAGGAAATACGGGAAGAAGAACCATTTCGACTTCCTCTGGATCCTGGATCACCTCTGCATCGCAGTGGCTTTCGCGGGAGCTTTTATCAGGCTCGGGAACCTTTGTAACTCAGAGATCTACGGTGACGTCACGAATCTCCCCTGGGGCTTTATATTCGAGCGCAGGGGAGAGACGGAACCGAAGCATCCGACCCAGATCTACGAGGCCCTGAGCTACCTTATCCTGGGGCTTTGCCTGGTTTGGCTCTATGTCAAGAAACTTGACAAGATGTACCGTGGAACCTTCATTGGACTGTTCTTCATCGGATGCTTCGGGATGCGTTTCCTCATCGAGTTCATCAAGGAGCCGCAGGAGGCTTTTGAGGAGAACATGGTCATTAATATGGGCCAGACCCTCAGCATCCCGTTCATCATCCTGGGATTATTCCTGCTGGTGTATGCCTTCAAGAAGAAGATTCCGGCAAGGGCTGTCATTCCTGACAACCGGCCGAAGAAAGCTGAGCCTACCCACTACGCCAAGAGCCTGAACAACAATTAGATGATTAAAGCCATATTCTTCGACATAGACGGCACCTTGGTGAGCTTCAAGAGCCACAGGATGTCTGACCGTTTGAAGGACTGCTTGGATGAGCTTCGCGCCAGAGGCGTGAAGCTTTTCATTTCAAGCGGCCGTCACGTGCTGGTTATGAATAACTTGGATAGCTACCCCTTCGATGGCTATATCGCCATGAACGGGGCCTTGACTATCCTGGAAGGGAAGACTATTGACAGCCGTCCGCTTCCGAAGGAGATCTCCTCCAAGGTCGCCAGGATCGCGACGGAGGTTGGTGTCCCATGCTGGTCTTTCGCTGACTCCATTGTCGGAATCAACTTTGAAAACGGGAAATCAGAGGAGGTCTCCCGGCAGCTGAATTTCTTCCCGGAGAACTATCTGGATCTTGATGAAGTCGCTCATAATCACGATGTTTTCCAGTACACGATTTACATGACCCTCGAGGAGGAAGCCACTTATCTGCATCCTGCCCTGTCAGGGGTTGATTACCAGCGTTGGCATCCGTACTTCACCGACATAGTTCCAGCAGGCTTGTCCAAGTCCTATGGAGCCTCTTTGATTCTGGAACGTCTTGGTCTGACTCCAGCAGAGTGCATGGCCTTCGGGGACGGCGGGAATGATATTCCCATAATTGAATATGCCGGGATAGGTGTGGCGATGGGGAACGCCACTCCCGACGTTAAAGCCGCCGCCGACTACATCACGGATTCCGTGGACGATGACGGAGTCATTTCCGCCCTCCGCCACTTCGGTGTTATCTGATTTGCCGCACCCAGACGCCATCCTCACCCAGACCGGGGATCACTAAAACGATAAATCGGAAAATATTGAAGAATTTTCAATGTTTTCCGGTTTGTTTTAGTATAACATTTGTAGTGTGTTTTCGGTTTTGTTTATAGAATCGAATTAAAATTTTAATATGATTACAAAAAGACTGATTGTCTCGGCCATGCTGATGGGAGTTTTCACCATGGCGTCAGGGCAGTACAAGACGGGCGAGGCTCCGCATCCGCAGGCGGACACATCAAAGGTTGTGATAACGCTTGATGACGCCCTTAAGATCGCTCTCAGCGAAAACGTGGCTGTCAAAGTGGCAGACAAGGAGATCGAGAGAAGCGAGTACGCCAAGAAGGGGACATATTCATCCCTCTTCCCTCAGGTTTCCGGTTCCGGATCCTACCAGAGGACCATCAAGAAACAGATAATGTACATGGACTCCGATAGTGGCGGAAAAGACGGAGAGGAAGGCGGCGGAGGCTTCGGCATGCTTAGCTCTCTGGCCCCTTACTTCGTCAGGATCAACGAGTTGTCCGTCATGCAGGGAATGCCGATCATTGTCCCGGAAGAAGGCGAGAGCTCCAGCTCCAACAGCGGATTCGCCGTCGGTCGTTGGAATACCTACAACTATGGATTCTCAGCGCAGATGCCCCTTATCAACGCTCAGCTCTGGGAGAGCCTCAGAATCTCCGGCCAGGCGGTTGACCTCGCCGTCGAGAAAGCCCGCTCCTCAAGGCTGGACATGGTCACCCAGGTCAAGCAGGCCTATTACGCCGTCCTTCTCGCGAAGGAGGCGTTCAATGTTTATAAGGACGTTTACGAGAACGCTGTCGAGAACTTCGTGCAGACAGAAAGGCGTTACAATGCTGAAAAAGCCTCGGAACTTGAATACACGAGGGCAAAATCAGTTGTGGCAGGGGCGATCCCCAATGTATATAACGCCGAAAGTTCTGTGATGCTTGCCTTATGGCAGCTTAAAGCCGTGATGGGAGTGGATCTTTCCAGGAATATCGATGTGGCCGGATCTCTCGAGGATTTCTCAACCCAGATGTTCCGGGACATCCACGAGAACGACGATCCTTCCCTGGACTACAACACGACCCTCCGCCAGCTTGAGATGCAGGCCGACCAGCTCGCCTCCACGATCAAGATGTACAAGGCGGCTTATCTTCCGACCCTCTCGGCGGCTTTCTCCTACAGCATGATCGCCATGACCAACGACTTCAAGTTCAGCGAGTACAAGTGGTCTCCGTATTCATACGTTGGTCTAAGCCTTAACATCCCGATTTTCACCGGCTTCAAGCGTCACTATGACGTGAAGCAGGCCAAGGTTCAGGCCGTTGAGCTGGATCTTCAGAGGATTGAGACCGAGCGGCAGCTGAAGATCGCCATCCGTCAGTATCTCAACACGATGGAGACAAGCATGAACAGCTACAATGCCGCTGCCGAGGCGGTTCAGCTGGCCAGGAAGGCTTACGACATCGCCGCGAAGTCCTACAAGATCGGTAAGGGAACCATCACTGAGATGAATGACGCTCAGCTGACCCTGACTCAGGCGAGCCTGCAGCAGAGCCAGGCCGTCTATAACTTCATCGTTGCGAAGTCCAACCTGGAGAAGACGATTGGAGGGGACTTTATCGATGAGAGTGGGGAGGTTGATTTGGAGAATATGTAGATTCTTCGCTTCGCTCAGAATGACAGTAATGCAATAAGAAATATAGAAAAGATATGAATAAATCATTCAAGACATTGGTTATGCTAGCCGCGGCCGCCGGTCTGGTCGCTTGTGGTGGCAAGAAAACGGCGGAGACCACTCCCGCGGTCGTGGAAGAAAACAGGGCCACACTAGTCTCCACCGCTGAGGCTGTAACTATGGAAGTTCCTCAGACTGAAGTGTATTCGTCAACAGTTGAGGCCTATGCGATTAATAATATCGCACCGCAGACCCCTGGACGTATCCAGTCGATCAGGGTCGATGTGGGTTCTTTTGTCGGTAAGGGACAGATCCTCGCCACCATGGATGCCGCCCAGCTTGATCAGACTCGTCTGAAACTTGTCAATGATTCCACTGAGTTGGCTCGCCTAAGGAGCCTTTACGAGGAAGGCGGAGTCTCCAAGTCGGATTATGACGCTGTCGAGATGGCTTACAACGTGAGCCGCCGCTCCTATAACAATCTCGCGGAGAACACCTACCTCCGCTCACCGATCAGCGGTGTCATCACAGCCCGCAACTACGACCGAGGCGACCTCTACGCCGGACAGCCGATCTTCGTCGTCCAGCAGATCACGCCTGTTAAACTTAAGGTCGGAGTCTCTGAGGCTGACTATACGAAAGTCAAGATCGGGAACCAGGTCGAGATTACCGTGGACGCGCTTCCTGGCCAGACTTTCAGTGGCAAGATCAACAAGATCTACCCCACCATGGATGCCGCCACACACACTTTCATCACTGAGATTCTGGTCCAGAATTCAGACAGAGTCCTTCGTCCGGGGATGTTCGCGAGGGTGAAGGTTGAGTTCGGTGTCAATAACAGCATCGTCGTTCCTGAGGAGTCCGTCGTCAAGATGCAGGGTACCGGTCAGAGGTGTGTCTATGTCCTCCAGCCGGATAACACAGTTGAGAGCTTTATCGTCAAGCTTGGACGTCACGTTGACGGCAAATATGAGATACTTGAAGGCCTGTCAGAAGGAGATGTGGTGACAGTCAAGGGCAGCACCAGCCTTAAAGACGGAGCTAAAGTGGAGGTTTCCAACAATTAATCCGCGAGGGCTATGAGTGTCATTAGATCAGCAGTGAGCAAACCGGTCACGACAGCCCTTATTTTTCTGGCTTTCGCGATATTCGGAATATATTCACTGACAAAGACTTCAGTGGCTCTTTTCCCGGATTTCGACGCCAACGTGGTGTTGGTGATGTCGTCTTATCCGGGCGCCAGTGCCTCTGATGTGGAGAATAACCTTACGAAGCTGCTTGAGAACACTCTCAACAGTGTGGCGAACCTTAAAAACCTGACTTCCCGTTCCCGTGAGAACGTGTCGATCGTGATGCTGGAATTCAAGTACGGAACGGATATAGATGAGGCGAGTAATGACATCAGGGACAAGCTGGACCTGGTCAACTCATCCCTCCCGGACGGGGCTTCGGTACCGGTGCTTTTCAAGTTCGGAATGGATGATATGCCTGTCCTGATCTTGTCCGCTACCGCCGACAAGAGCATGAACGGGCTTGACAGGATCTTGGACGACAGGGTGGTGACCCCTCTGGGACGCGTCACGGGAGTGGGAACAGTCTCAGTCGCCGGAGCTCCTGCCAGGGAGATCCATGTGTATTGCGATCCCAACAAGCTCGCGGCCTACGGCCTGAGCGTGGCGGGAATATCCCAAGTCATCGCCGCCGAGAACCGCAACGTGCCTTCCGGAAGCATTGACATCGGATCCGAGTCTTTCTCCCTGCGTGTGCAGAAGGAATTCAAGGATCCATCCGAGCTTCTTAACATAGTTGTGAGCACCAGAAACGGCCAGGTGGTCTATCTGAAGGATGTCGCCACGGTTGAGGACGGCCTTGAGGAGAAATCCCAGGAGTCATACACCAATGGCAGACAGTCCGCCATGATCGCTATCCAGAAGCAGTCCGGCGCCAACACTGTCAACGTCGTGAAAGCGGCTAAGCAGAGAATCGCCGAGATTGCCCCGACACTTCCTTCTGACATCAAGATCACGGAGGTCGTCGATAACTCTTCTGAGATTCTCAACACGATCAATTCCCTCAAGGAGACTATCATAATCACTCTCCTCGTCGTCATGCTCGTGGTTTTCATCTTCTTAGGAAGATGGAGGGCCACGTTCATCATCGTCCTTTCTATCCCTATCGCGCTGCTGGGCTCGCTGGTCTATCTGTTCGCCACTGGGAACACGTTGAATATCATTTCGATGTCGGCTCTGTCTATCGCCATCGGAATGGTTGTGGATGACGCTATCGTGGTGTTGGAGAATATCTCGACCCATTTGGAGAGAGGGGAGAAGCCAAAGGAAGCCGCCGTCCACGCCACTTCCGAGGTCGGTATCTCCGTCATAGCCTCCACCCTGACGATGCTCTGCGTTTTCCTGCCTCTGACCATGGTCTCCGGTATGGCCGGAATCATGTTCAAGCAGTTGGGTTGGATCGTGTCGATCATTATGATCATTTCCACGACCGCTGCCCTTACCCTTGTGCCTATGCTCTGCTCAAGGATGCTGAAGGCCGGACCCAAGAATGGAAAGCTTCACAGGATGATCTTCGATCCTATCGAGAACGGACTTGAC
>Ga0310695_10003014_pt1 | contig 34008 bp, 26 predicted proteins | sample RumenRJG_04DNA_FD_203882 | JGI IMG/M metagenome (GOLD analysis project Ga0310695, IMG submission 203882) | Bovine rumen microbial communities from Lethbridge, Alberta, Canada - RJG_04 (v2) (version 2) | ecosystem: Host-associated > Mammals > Digestive system > Stomach > Rumen | place: Canada... | reverse complement strand
GGACGCAAGGTCCAAGGAGGTGCCCGTCCAAACCAATGCCACTACATTCTAACAGCTTAAGCAACGAGAGGACTATACCCCCAACTGGTTGCTGGGGTGTATAACCACTACACTTTTATATTAGGAGAGGAGGTACTTTTTATCATTACCCATGATATGTTAAATATCGCCCAATGGTTTGCCCGCTTCGGATTCTACGGGGAGGAAGGAGCTCTTTCCGAAGATGATTACGCCCTTGTTTTTAACGATCTGGAATATAAGCCGGAAAAGGGTAAAGCTGCATGGCGCTTTACAAGGAACGGAGAGACCATAGATCTTTTCATAGAGGAAGAGGATGGTGTATGTAAGGCTCATACCGAAAAGCCGGGACAGGAAGGGATGAGCATTCCCATCGACAGGATCATTAAAATGGAAAACAACCAGGCTATGGAATATGCCGGATCAGAGACGGTGTCAGAAGGAAAAGGCTGGACGATCCTTTTGAATATGGATGCCCCTTCTCCCGTAGTTACCGTTATCACTTCTCCCTTGTATGAATCGGTTTTCGGAAGGCTTTATTTTCAGGGTGGAAGAGGGATGGAATATTATGCATTTTCAGATCTCTCCGGGGGAAGTGCCTTTGTCTATAACGTGAACTAAAAGGTCAGCGGTTTTGGAAAGAGAATGGTTTAAGATGAGAAAAGGACTGTACGTAATAGACGGTATTTTTCTCGTAAGGAGGCTTACGGGAATAGAGCGGTATGCTTATAACATTGTTAAAGAAATGGACGCTTTGGTAAGGCCCGGCCGTTTTATCCTCCTTGTTCCCATGAACTGTGAAAAGGAAATGGAGCTTAAAAACATTAAGCTTGTTAAGTACGGACATTTTAAGGGATATCTCTGGGAACAGACCGATCTTGCATATTTTCTCCTAAAGCACAGGGCCGGGTGTATATCCTTTTGTAATACCGTCCCTGTCCTTGCGCCAAGGGGAATAGTCTTTTTACATGATATCAGTCTGAGGGTAAATCCCGGGTTCTTTGCCACTACTTTCAGGGGGTGTCTTAGCGTTATATCCTCGTGCCTTATGTACCGGGCTATAATCACATCTGGGGTGAAGATAGTTACTGTCTCGGAATTCTCAAAATCCGAGATGATGCGTTATTATAAAACGGATAAAAAACGGATAAGTGTGATCCACAATGCCTGGCAGCATATGGAGGATATTGAAGCGGATAATGGGATCCTTCAAAAATACGGTCTTGAAAAAGGGAAGTTTTATTTTGGGATGTCTACCGCCGCACCGAACAAGAATACAAAATGGATCATAGAGGCGGCGAAACAACATCGGGACAGTATTATCGTGCTTGCAGGGCATAAGAGTGAAAAGGTATGCCCGGAAAACAGGCCGGAAAACCTGATCCTTGCAGGATATATAAGCGACAGTGAAGCGAAAGCACTGATGGGCAGCTGCAAAGCCTTTATCCTTCCGTCATTTTATGAAGGTTTTGGCCTGCCTCCCATGGAAGCGCTTGCAAGCGGAGCGGAGGGCATCATTCTTTCAGACATTCCCTGCCTTCGGGAAATATACGGGGATGTAGCTTCTTATATCGACCCCCACGACTACGATAACACCTGCCTTAATGTAAAGGAACAGACTTCCGGGGATGTTCAGAGATTTCTAAGTCGTTATTCCTGGAAAACTTCCGCAAAAGCGCTTCTAAGGCTCTTATGACGGAATAGTCATCAAAAACGACAGAATGGGCAAATCCGGTTGAATTATTATGAAAACGGCAGTGTGCGAATAATAAACAGCCGGTACCAGAAGCTGCATCACATCTACAATCCAAACTCTGTTGTGGAAGCTTTGATGAGGGGCCCCCTGGTTTCTTACTGGAAAAACACCGGTTCTTTCGGTTCCTTAAGAAAATTCATCACCCTGAATTATGCGGGGCTTAAGGAAGACGTGAAAGACGATGTCTTAGCCTGCCTCATACATATGGGATATCTCGGATATGACGCTTATACAAAGGAGGCGTTTATCCCTAACCGCGAGGTGGCGGAGGTCTTTCAGAGTGCCATAGAGACCGGGGACTGGGATGATGTGAGTGATGCTCTGGAAAAATCGGAAGATCTCTTAATTGCCACCATAGCCATGGATGAAAGGAAGGTTGCAGAGATAATCTCCGCATCCCACCAGGGCGTGGCTTTGCGGATATTGCCTTTATACCGAAAAGGGAGGGCGAGAAACCGGCCCTGATAGTGGAACTGAAGTGGGACAGAAGTGCCAGGGCTGCTCCGTATAACCGGACTGGATACCGACGACAAGGATATGATATACTGTCCATATGTTTCAGAGGTTATATAAATTCATCAGTCTTTCCATTCTGGCAGTAGTAATGTTATCACTGTCTGTCTATGCTTCCACCGAGAAGTCCACAGCGTACTTCGTGCCGGAGTATGACGGCTTCAAATCCTATGAGAGAGGTGTTCTGGAAAACGGGCACTGTATCTTTCATAAGAACACAAGGCAGTATGAGCTCCAGAAAATGGCGAAGACCACAACGAACGGCTTCAGAAGGGTAAATAAGCGCTTCCTCGTTGCTGTGGGTACGCGCTTCACGGATCAGGTGGGACAGTATATCACTATCGTATTAAAGAACGGAACCGAGATTCCCTGTGTGGTGGGTGACATCAAGGCGGATGAGGATACCGACAAAAGCAATACCTTTTCAGAGAACGGGTGCTGCTCCGAGTTTATCGTTGATATCAGGAGATTAAACGAAAATGTCAGAGATCACGGGGATGTTTCGGATATCAGGAAGTCCTGGGATTCCCCGGTTTCCATCATCATAGTCCATGATGAGAATGTCTTTTCCTGACCGGATCATTTAGATTTTTCAGTTACGTTCTGTCAGGCTTGCGAACAGGTATCCGGCCGGGTCTTCAGGTACAAGCGCATCTGGTTTTCATTCAAAGGACATATACTCCAGAAATAAGCGGTTAAATTTTTCGTCGGACGAGAGATACAGCTCTTTACTTATTTTCTTGATCCTTTCGAAAGCCGTTCTTCCTTTTTTGGGATCCCGGAGGAAGAAAATAAGGCCGGAGAGGGAGGTGTTCCCTTTTGCCTCGCATTTTCCCATTAATCCATCAGGGATCATACCGATCTCTGCTGCCTTTGAAGTGTCAAGTGAATGTCCGAAGCCCCCGGAGATATAGAGCCTGTCGATATCATTATATCCTGCCCCGTAGCGTTCGAGAAGGATCTCCAGGCCGGCTCTCACTGCGGACTTTGCCAGCTGGACCTCCCTTATATCGTCCTGTGTAAATACGATGGGCTCACCGGAAGCGTTCTTAGACAGAGGATAGCCTGAATCAAAGAACAGATCGGAAAGAAGCCCCGTTTCATCAATTATCCCATTTCCAAGAAGCTCCGCAGTGGTCTCGATAACTCCGGTACCGCAGATGCCTATTGGAGGGAGAAGACCTCCTACTGTCTCAATCCCCGGCTTTCCGTCTCTTATCGACACCTTTGAAATCGCACCTTTAATACTTCCCGTTCCCCACTTGATATTGCCGCCCTCAAAGGCAGGACCTGCCGCAACGGAGGTCACGAGAAGCTTACTCTCGGTTCCGACCGCCATTTCCCCGTTGGTACCCAGATCTAAAAATAAACAGGGCTTTTCTCTTTCCTGAAAGCAAAGGGAAAAAAGTCCCGAAACAATATCCGCTCCGACGAAGGCTGAGATCCCGGGAAGAATGGTCACGGGTATCCTCTTTAGATCATCAGGGAGCTCCTCCTCAGAAAGAAGAGTGCCAAGCAGCAGTTCCTCATGATTTATGTTAACCGGAGTAAAGGGGTAGCTTCCAAGAGCGGAGGTGTCATATCCGCGGAGGATGTGGAGCATTGCGGTATTTCCTGCTATTGCAATCCTCTTTATTTCGCTGTATTCAGATTTATTATCATTGATAAGGCCAATTATTTCCGTATAGAGCTTTGAAGAGATAAGCTTCTTTAGTTCACTGCCTGTGCCCTTTGCCGCAGCATCAATCCTTGATATCACATCTGTTCCGTATGCTCTTTGGGGATTTTCGGAGGTGCGGCAGCAAAGCACATTGCCTTGATTTATGTCAACCAGAGCAAGAGCCAGAGTCGTTGTTCCTATATCAATAGCAATGCCATATCCCGCCTTGCCGAAAACGATTTCCGGGACTGCTGTTTTTTCATTGTCCTCAGGCATACCGTCAGAGTCTGCGTTTATTCCATTATTTACAGGCATACCATCAGGATCTGCAAGGATCTCTTCTCCGCTGTATATAAGCTCAATAGTGATGTCATCATTGAGAGAGGCGCGGCAGGCAAGGCGGCAGCCATTTTCAAGCTCTTCCTCCGAAAAAACGGCTCTGTCTGCAGCAGTAATATCAAGCCTTCCGGATAAGAGCCGTACACCGCATTTCCCGCAGCGTCCCTTTCCACCGCAGACCGCAGCCAATCCTATGCCCTCACTTAGAAGAAGAGAGTATAGTGAAGCGCCCTTCTCCGCAGACAGGTAGTTTTCTTTTTCTCGTGTTATTACTGTAATATGCATAAATTGTGAAAAGATCCTTCGCTACGCTCAGGATGACAAAAAGGCTCCATAAACTGTGTCCCGGACAGATAACTGTTTTTTGAGCAATCAGCACGATTCGCTTAGCGAATCCGAGGCTTATAAATTTTGCGAGTGCGAAGGCCGCTCTTGCGATAAACAAAAAGGCGATTCAAAAAACAAAATACGCAAGAGCGGAACAGCGCCGATTCACTCCCCGCAGATCCTTTTTACGTGCTCCTGCACATAGTCGCCTCTGCGGCGGTAGAATTCCTTAAGTCCCTCTGCCTCTGAGAGAAAGTGATCAAGATCCATCCTGTCCCCGTAATAGCGCCTGTAGAAGCCCTCCATTCCGGGAGACATGGCGGAAACAAGCCTGTCAATTTCCTCATCGGTCCTCGCCGGGTCAAAAATCGTGGTCCGCAGCTCCTCCATACGCTTAGCAAATCTATCCCTGAATAAAGGGCTTTTAATAAGCGATTTCATTATGTAATTTTTATTAAGAACCTCGGACAGGGTATCCGCGTCATACTTATCCTTTTCCATGGAAACGGAATTAACGTCAAAGAGCATCCACCTCCAGCGGCAGTCACCGTAGGCACCGCCCTCCTTTTCCTTTGTGCGCCACAGGGCAAAGTTGCTTCCCGGCCAGTCATTCGTGTGCTCAATATAGATATTGACGGCGAAATAGTCGATAAGGCTGTCCATATCCACCATTTCACATAAGGTTTCAAATTCCCTGTCCTTGGAAAAATCGGTGTTTGTGATGAAGGAATTCAGCTTGTCATAGAGCTCCTTATCCTCAGGAGAACCAACCTTCACAAGGTCATTTTTAATCATAACGATGTTTTCCTCATTTACACCGTAGTGCTTAGCGATATAGTCCCGTCCGAATTCCTCCGAAAGCTGGTAAAGGCCGAAGTATTCACCGTTTAAGAAAACAAAGCAGGGCCTGCTTGCAAGAGTGGCGATGTTCGTGTCCGCGGCCAGAATGGCGATCAGAGAGTCCTTAAGCTTGGTGTTGATGTCGTCCCCGCCACTGGAAAGCGCGAGCTTTTTCTGTTTCCTGACATTTCCGGGCACAATGCTCCCGAAGTTATCCCTGCCGTAGGAGGTGCGGGCGGTAAGCTTCAGGCTTTTCTGTGCAAAGCCCCGGGAGCCGCCGCCCTTTATCCGGGCACCCGCATCCGAGTCAAATAAAAGATCCCTGTCTTCATCAAAGAAGGAGAGGTGCGCCCTTCTTTCCCATTCCCTGCCGCGGAGGGAATAGTTGCCCGGGGTCCACCACCAGATACCGGCCTTGTCGTAGCTCTCTTCTTCATTATTGTCAATATATGCCCTGTATCTGTCCCCCAGCACATAAATGCCCTTATCATCCGAGAAGAGATCGGCAGGGTCAAAGATCAGGGATGCGATGGGGGTGTCATTATACTCAGGTCTGTTCTGAAATCCAACAAAAAAGCTCCTGTCTGCGGATCTGCTGTATCTGCCCTTATCATCAAAGACCCGGGCTCTGATCACAGTTGCCTTATCCACCTTATAGTCAGGGAGAACATAGCGCAACGGAGCGGTATATGCGACGGAGATATCCTTGATGGCGGAATACTTATTATCCCCGGTGCTGCTGTCACCGATAAGAAGGGGGCCGGTATAGAGAAAAGATCCCTCATCCGGCTCGCTGCCGTCCAGGGTATAGTAAATTCTTTCACCGTTACCGCAGCTAAGGGAGAGATAAAAGGGCTCGTCAAAAAATCCGCTTTCCTCAGAAAAGAGGGGCTCATTAAGCTCCGGGAAGTCCAGCGCTTCTTTTGAATTTTCCTTATCCGGAGTGGGGAGAGTCCTGTCCCATTCCTTTCCCTCCCCTCTGGAAAAGGAGGTATCGTAATCCAGAGAAGGAAGATTCACGCTGTCCAGTATACTGCCGCTTCTGTCCGAAAGAACTATGGTGTCTCCGGCACTGAAGTTTAATGGCAGGGTAATGGTCAGAAAGCCGCCGGCAGGCACAGTAAGGGACGGAAGGCAGTATTCCTTTTCATAGGAGCCTCTGGAGATATAAAAGCCGGTGATATCCACGTCCCTGTCGGAGATATTCTTTAATTCCACCCAGTCGGGAGTTCTACCGTCATCATCATAGAGACAGCTTAAATTCGAGGTGCAGACTTCATTAAGGAATATGGCTGAAGAACTGTTATAAGACTCCAGGCCGGAAAGCGCCAGAAAGATAATGACCGCGCCGAATGCCGCGGTCAAAATCCGGATATATTTCGTTCTGTCCCGAAAAAGCCTCATATCAGAGCAGGATTACCTCTCTTCCCTGAAATAATTGGTTCCGAGGCTCTGCGGGGGCTGATCCTCGCGTTTATTTCTCATGCTGGTAATGATCAGTACTATCAGAGTGACAATGTAAGGGAGCATTTTGTAAAGCTCCTTCAATTCCATATGATCCATGCCTGTGGGCAGGTAGAGATACAGGATATACAGTCCGCCGAAGAGAACGGAGGACAGGATACCTATGTCAGGCTTCCAGATCGTGAAAATAACAAGCGCAATAGCAAGCCATCCACGGTCTCCGAAGGCGTCATTTGACCAGACGCCGCAGGCATAATCCATAACATAATATAGTCCGCCAAGGCCTGCGATCATACAGCCAATGCAGGTAGCAACATATTTGTACTTCGTAACATTTATTCCGGCGGCGTCCGCTGTTGCGGGGCTTTCTCCTACGGAACGGAGATGCAGTCCCATTCTGGTATGCTTAAACACATAGGCAGTCAAAAGCGAGATCACAACAGCTGTATAAGCAAGAAAACCGTAGGACAGGAATATCTTTCCGAACCAGCCGAGGGAACCCGCAAAGGGAAGGGATCTGCTGAAATAGCCGGAGGTGGCAGACAAGGCTATGGAGGGAACATCCGCTCCCGATATCTTTATAAGGGAACCGCCGAAGAAATTACCGAAGCCTATGCCGAAGGTCGTCATCGCAAGACCCGTTACATTCTGATTCGCCCTGAGGCTTACCGTGAGAAAGCTATACAGAAGCCCCATCAGAAGCGATCCCAGAAGGGAGCAGGCAAGGGGTATCATAATGGCAAGAGCCCCGTTCATTCCCTTTCCGGCGCAGCTCTGTTCATAGAAAAAGGAGCCGATGACACCGCTGATGCCTCCGACGTACATTACACCGGGAATACCAAGATTCAGATTTCCGGATTTCTCGGTTATGGTCTCTCCGCAGCTTCCGTACATAAGGGGTATTCCCTGCTGGATAGCTCTGGGGATAAAAGCAACTAGATCGATCATTTAATGTTTCTCCTTTCCGGTTCTGAATGAGATCCTGTATCTTATGAAGAATTCACATCCTATGATGAAGAAAAGCAATATGCCGGTCAGGATGTCGGCAAAGGACTGGTTGAGCCCGAAGGCCGTGGAAATCTCACTGGCACCCCTGTCCATAAAAACGATCAGGAAGCTGGTGGCTATCATTGCTATGGGATTGAATTTGGCGAGCCAGGATACCATAACGCCGGTAAAGCCCTGACTGTCCACGATGGTAGTGGTGACGGTGTGATTTATCCCGCCCACAAGCAGCAGTCCCGCAAGACCGCATATGGCTCCGGATAAAAGCATGGTCCTTACGATGACCCGTTCCACCTTTATTCCGGCATACAGGGCGGTATTCCTGCTTTCTCCGACTACCGCGATCTCAAAGCCGTGCTTCGTGTATTTCTGGTATATGTAAATAAAAGCCGTAACAATGACAGCAACGATTATCGGCAGGAGATATTTGTTTCCCACGTTAGGAAGCCAGCCCACTGCCGTATTCTGGTTTATGATACCTATTTTTCCGGAGCCCTTGGGAACCTCCCATACAATGATGTAATATGCAGTGAGCTGGATCGCGATATAGTTCATCATCAGGGTCGAAAGCGTTTCATTTGTGTTCCACCTGGCCTTTAATACAGCCGGTATCAGAGCCCATACGGCACCGGCGGCAACGGAGGTTATTACCATCAGAAGTATGACCATTCCGTTTGGCAGCTTCTCTCCGAAGCAGATCATACAGGCCGCGGACGCAAGACCGCCAATGAGAACCTGTCCTTCGCCTCCGATATTCCAGAACTGCATCTTGAATGCGGGGGTAAGCGCAAGGGAAATGATGAGGAGCACGGAAATATTCTGCAGGGTTATCCAGGTCTTTCTTTCCGAGCCGAAGGCACCGAGAAAGATGGAGCGGTAAATCTCAATAGGACTGTCCCCGGTAAACATGGCAATTATTCCGGAGCAGAGGATCAGTGCGGATATAATGGCAACCGCTCTTATGGCCCATTCCTTCCTGCGTGATACTGTGTCTCTTTTGACCACATGAAACAGTGGCTCCTTCTGCGTTTTTTCGGTCATTACGCTGCACCACCTTTCTTTGTCATAAGAAGACCCAGAGTATTTTTGTCTGTTGTCTCCGCATCAACTATACCGGATACCTCACCGTCGCACAGAACGAGTATCCTGTCCGCAAGCTCCAGAAGCACATCCAGGTCTTCGCCGACATAGATCACGGCTGTCCCGGCTTCCTTCTGCTTATTAATGAGATCATAGATGGTATATGAGGAATTGATATCAAGACCCCTTACGGCATAAGCGGTCATAAGTACCTTTGGATGGGATGAGATCTCACGGCCGAGAAGCACCTTCTGGACATTTCCGCCGCTCAGCCTCCGGACCGGTGTGTCTATACTGGGAGTGATAACCTCGAGATCCCGGACAACCGTTTTGGCAAGCTCTCTCGGGGTTTTTCTGTCGGTGAAGAGCTTTGACTTTCCGGATCTGAAGCTCCGGAGCATCATATTATCCGCAAGATTCATATTTCCCACGAGACCCATTCCCAGTCTGTCCTCGGGAACGAATGAAAGTGAGATGCCCATTTCATGAATCTGTCTCGGATCCTTTCCTATGAGATCTACAGGCTCTTTATCATCAGGCTTATATAATACGCTGCCGGACTCAACCTTCTGAAGTCCCGCGATAGACTCGAGAAGCTCCTTCTGTCCGCAGCCGGAAATACCTGCGATACCAAGCACTTCACCCGAATTCGCCGTGAACGAAACATCCTTCAGCTTGTATATTCCCGCAGGATCCTTTACCGTAAGCCCTTTAACCTCGATCCTGGGCTTTACATTCACGGGTTTTTTCCTGTCAATATTCAGGAAGAGATGACGGGCGACCATCATCTGGGTCATCTGCTCTTCATTTGATTCTGAGGTGATCATATCACCGATAAATTCGCCCTTTCTCAGGATGGCAACCCTGTCGGATATTGCTTTAACTTCATGAAGCTTGTGGGTAATGATGATTATGGATTTGCCGTCAGCCTTCATATTCCGCATTACCTTAAAAAGCTTCTCCGTTTCCTGCGGAGTGAGTACTGCCGTGGGTTCGTCAAGGATCAGGATCTCCGCGCCCCTGTACAGTACCTTCACTATTTCGACCGTCTGCTTTTCCGAAACCGAAAGATCATATATCTTTTTCTGGGGATCCACTTCAAAGCCGTATTTGTCGCAGATCTCCTTTATCTTTTTCTCAGTATCCTTCAGATTAAGCCTTCCCTCCAGACCCAGCACTATGTTCTCCGCTGTGGTCAGAACATCGATAAGCTTAAAATGCTGATGAACCATACCGATCCCGAGATCAAACGCATCCTTCGGCGATTTAATGATAACGGGCTCGTCATTGATATAGATCTGTCCGGAATCAGGATAGTAGATCCCTGCCAGCATATTCATAAGGGTCGTCTTACCACTTCCGTTTTCCCCCAGAAGTGACAGGATCTCTCCCTTTTTGATATCCAGATTGATATTTGAATTAGCTATGACCGAACCGAAGGTTTTTGTGACTCCCCTGAATGAAACCGCTGCTTCGCTCATCTCCCTTTGATACCTCTCCTTCCTAAGCTCCAAGGTATTGCTACTCTTTTTAAATAAAGGGCGGCCATAAAGCCGCCCCATAAACCAAAGCGTTAATATGCTGTGTCAAGAAGTGTGATACCGTCAACATTTACATTGAAGAACGGAGCCGATCTGAAGTCTGCACCGGATTCGTCAAAATATCCGTTAACAATAACTTCATGATCGGGAGTATAGTCGGCATCCGTATCCACGTCAGCCTCATAGCTTGTGAGCTCCTTGCCCTCCACGGTAAAGGTCTTTGTATCAAATACGTGAATGGTTCCTGCTTCCAGATCTGCCTGAGCCTTTGCGATGGCATCGGCTGTTCCCTCAGCTGCTGCAGAGCCAAGGCTTGTGAGTTCAACAGAGCCTGTTGAAAGGTCACCGGTCCAGTCTGCAGGGATGGTCTCACCCTTTTGAACGGCATCTATGATGTACTTGAAATAAGGTACCCAGTTGATCCTTGAGGATACAATGAAGGTATTCGGGCAGGCACTTTCCGTTGAACCGTTATAGGAAATATCAGGAACTCCGGCTGTCTCACAGGCAGTGGGAGCGCCCATGGAGTCGGCATGCTGTGAGATAAGGACACAGCCGTCCTGGATAAGGGTATTTGCACCTTCCTTTTCTGCTGTCTCATCATACCAGGATCCGGTAAAGGTTACTTCCATTGTGACCGAAGGACATACGGACTTTGCACCGAGATAGAAGGAGGAATAACCGGAGATAACCTCGGCGTAGGTATAGGCGCCTACATAGCCCATCTTTGCCTGATCAGCGGTGATCTTTCCTGAATCTATCATTTCATTAATCTTCATTCCTGCCGCAACTCCTGCAAGATAACGGCCCTGGAAGATGGTCGCAAACGCATTGTGATAATTGCTGAGTCCTTCCGTATGAGCCTTTGTTCCTGTAGCATGGCAGAACTGGATATCGGGATATTCCTTTGCAGCTTCTATCATGTAATCCTCGTGTCCGAAGGAATCCGCAAAAACGATGCCGCAGCCGGCATCCGCAAGCTCACAGGCTGCATCATAGCATTCCTGTCCCTCGGGAATACCGGTCTTTAATACATACTCGACTCCAGCTGCTTCGCAGGCTTCCTTTGCAGCGTTGATAAAGTTGAGGTCGTAGGTTGAGTTTTCGTCGTGCAGGAAAATAAAGCCTACCTTCAGATCTGATGACGCGGTTTTTCCGGCATCTGCACTGTCTCCTCCACCATTGTCCTGCGCGGGGGCTTCTGCTGCAGTGTCTCCGGCCGCACCGGCTCCGCCGCTCTCGGCACCTTTACCTCCGGCCGCACAGGCGGTCATGGAGATAACCATTGCTGCTGCCATTGTCAGCGCCAATAACTTCTTTAGATTTTTCATACCATATCCTCCCTGAAAAAAATTTATGGATGAACCATTTCACCCATACCTATATCCCAATGGATCGGCATACTTTCCTGAAGAAAGACTGCCTGCCAAGGATACACAAAAAAAGGGTGCAGAATCAAGACCTTCGGATTCTCCACCACCTTGCAGAAAAAAACTTCTTCCAACATGACGCAGCGACAATCCACACACGTCATTTATTATTTCGATAAAAAAATTTTATCATGCTATATTTTTATTTGCAACTCAAATTTGTCCGCAGCGTTTGCCTCTTTAGGGGATAACGGGAGCATCATCCGTAGATCTTGGGTTCAAAGCCCTCTGCCTTCTTCTTAAGTTCATCACTTACACTGCCCCGGCTCTCTGCATCCGAAACGTCGGAAAGCAGCTTGCAGGCATCCATATAGTCATTCGTAAGTTTCCTGAGCCTGTAAGATAGATGGCAAAGTATCATCTCGATCTTCGGAGGATTCTTCTTAAAGATCTCCCGCATATAATCTGCATCGATACGTTCCAGAGTGGTGTCGTCCGCCATAACCACTGCTGTGGCACTGCGCGGGCAGTTTTCAAGAAGTGCCATCTCACCGAAAAACCTGTTCGAGGGGAGCTTTGACAGGAGCTTCTCCTTCGGAGTTCCGTAATGCCTGTAGATCCCGATCTCGCCGTAATGTATGTCATACATGCAGCTTCCGATCTCTCCCTCCTTAAAAATCACGGTTCCCTTCTTATAGCTTTCCACATTATCGAAGAAACCCTCGGAGTGGGAGCTGCCATCTATTTTTCTCAGAGCCTCTGCACTTTCCGCATTGGCGGACTTTTTATTCAGCTTATAGAAGTCAACAAACTTCTTTATCTTATCAACAATGCTCTGCTTACGTTCCGCGGGATCTGCTCCGATTTGAAGCTCCTCGATGGTATCGCAGGCCTCGGAATAATCCGCGGTGAGCTCACGTATCCTTCTGCTTAAATGACTCATCAGGTCAATGACCTTGTCCGGATCGGTCTCAAAATACTTAAGTACCTCTCCGGAAGGGATCTCCTCAGCCTTCACCTCATCCTCGGCAACGGCCGTGGCACTCCTGGGATATGACTCTATCACGGCCATCTCCCCGAAATACCGGTCCTTTTTAAGCTCGGTAAGCTTCTGCTGTTCAGCGGAACCGTAATTTACGTAGATACCCACTGTTCCTTCAGAGATAAGGAAAAAACTGTCTCCCCGTTCTCCCTCATGGAATATTACTTCATTTTTCTTAAATTGTTTTTCTGTCATAGTCTCTATACACCTATCTCAACTGCTGTAAAAAAATGCTCTCCTCCTGCATAGTATTCCTCCATTAGTCGAAATACAATCAGCCTAAATCTATTTAATCAAAATGTGACTTTTGGCGTCCGAATCAATTATATACGTATTATTAACAAACAGCAAGTAACTCTTCTATATGGAGGTGTTTATCCTATCCCGGAACGGATTGGCAATTTACAGTACAGAGCTTCCCGTGATAAAATGATACAAACGCCAAAAGTCTAAATGGCATTTGAACTTGTTCAAAAAGCCATTTGACTTTGGGCGTCAAACAACACGAGCAAGTAGCAATTTACGTAGTATACTCGCAAACGCAATTAACTGCGTTTGCCCGTTATACCGTTTTGATACTGGCAGTTATTTACGTTACTGAGTATAAATTAGCGGATTGCGAGTGTTGTAGAATTGCGAGAGTTGCTGAAAGCAACGGAGCAATTCGTTGTATCAAAACAGTGATTTTAGTACTTTTGGCGTCCGAATCATAAAATCAGAGGAAGAAGAGGATCGTTTTCCTTAAAGAATAAAACAGACAGGATAAAGATATGCATACCATTCTTATAATAAGTGACAGAACCGATGAGGTGGATGCTCTGAAGGCTGAGCTCATCAACAGACATTCCGTTGTTGTGAAGGACAGGGGACAGACTGCCCTCGACTATCTGAAAAGAGCCGAGAAGCTGCCCTCTATCGTGATACTGGATCTTGATCTCACCTCCATGAAAGGGATAGACCTTCTCGGCTGGATAAAGGACTTCGGCAGGACAAAGGAGCTTCCCGTAATGGTGATCTCCGAAAAGAATACCCCTTCCTTTGAGCTTCAGGCCTATGTTCTGGGGGCTGTGGATTTCCAGACAAGACCCTTTGTAATCGCAACACTGGTAAGAAAAATAGAGATCCACCTTAAGATGATAGAGAAGAACGATTCCCTGGTCCAGGCAAATACCATGCTGGCAGGAAACAGCTCCTATCTCCAGAACGCCGTTACCATGTCAATGCAGAACGTGATGAACATGCAGCAGTTCATTGTCGGGATAATGACCAGCCTTATAACCAGAAAGGACGGTTTCACGGGGATCCATTCCATGAGGGTCGGACGTCTTATGCAGATATTGATGCAGGAAATGCTGAACCAGAAGATACTGTATCTCGAGCCTGAAGACCAGAATATCATAATCCTCGGATCGCAGCTATTCGATATGGGAAAGATCGGCGTACCGGACGAGGTTCTTTCAAAGGTGGGGAAGTACACCGATGAGGAATTTACGATAATGAAGAACCATACGCTCTATGCTGCGGAAGCTATCCAGAATTTCTCCTATCTTCTTCCGAACAACAATTTTGTTATGTACACATACCATATGTGCAGAAGCCATCATGAACGCTGGGATGGCAGGGGTTACCCCGATCAGCTGTCGGGGGATAATATCCCCATCCTTGCCCGCATGGTAGGTCTCTGCGATGTCTATGACGCGCTGGTTTCCGAGCGTCCATACAAAAAGCCCTTGAGCCACGGGCACGCCTGCGACATCATACAGGAGGGCAGGGGCACTCAGTTCGATCCCACGGTGGTGGACGTATTTATGCGTGTCCACACTCAGTTCCAGTCGGCATTTTTGCAGCAATGACAGCTCAGAGGATCTCAATGATCTTTAATATTTTTTTCTTATCCTCCCTGCTCATGTATTTTATGACTGCCAGCAGCCTTTCATCGAGATCGTCGGAGGATTCCGGTATAAAGGAATACTCCTCGTTTATAAAATAGTCCACACTGCATTTCAGGATATCGGCTATCTTTATGAGAAGTGTCAGGGAAGGATTGGCTCTGCCGCACTCAATATTTGAAATATGACTGGGATTCACGTTGAGTATTTCAGCTACATATTCCTGTTTATAACCCAATGACATCCGTTTTTCCTTTATCTTTTTTCCTATTCGGCAAAAATCCGGTTCCGACATTTCACAACCCCTCTCCCTCTTCAACATTATAACGAATGTCTTATAAAAGACGTGCCAATCGGCAGGATGCAGAAATAAAATGCCACAGTGCAAAAGGATTTAAGGCGTCACTTGCGGTCACGCAAGTGACTGTTCTGAATAGTTACATCGTACTTATGAACCGGGGTTCATGAAATGACTTACGGGAAAAGATGTTTAGTTATAGCTAATGAGAGCGGGTGGAAAGATCCTTCGCTTCGCTCAGGATGACAAAGAGGCTTCGCTCAGGATGACATTAGATTTTCAGGATGACATTAGATTTTCAGGATGATATTAGTTTTTCAGGATGACAGCTGCCGTAAGAGATTGGATCACGGAATGTCGAGAATCGGAAACGTGTACCGGATTGATAACTGTTTTTTGAGCAATCAGCACGTCCCGCTTAGCGAATCCGAGACTTATAAATTTTGCGAGTGCGAAGGCCGGGCTTGCGTCGGGTTAGTGTTAATAATTCAAGGAGTTAATTTGCAAGACCGGAACAGCGCCGAGCAAAATTTTGCTATAAGACGAAGGATGAGCTTAGCGGGATCGTAGCGCGAAAAAAACAGTTAGTAAGCCGGGACACGGATGGAGAAGCCGGTGGAAAGATCCTTCGTCGCTATCGCTCCTCAGGATGACAGGAGTGGGTCGCTCAGGATGATATTTACCGTAAGGCGTCCGAATCACAGGATGACATCATTAAAAGAGGATTGAAAGAAAGAGGTAAAATGGGCTACAATAACAGCGAGACTTGAATGAGGGGGCAATAAGCCGTGGCAGTAGATCACGGGAGCAGGAGGATTCATGGAGCTGCAGGAATTACGTGAAAAAATAGACGGAATAGACGAAAGGATAGTGTCGCTCTACGAGGAGAGGATGGCAGTCAGCGAGAGTATCGCGGGATATAAGATCGAAAAAGGGATGAAGGTCCTTGACAGAGAAAGAGAACGCTCGAAGCTTGAAAGACTGAAGACGCTTACCCACAATGATTTCAATGCCGGTGGGGTGACGAGGATTTTTGAGGATATTATGTCCGAGAGCCGGAAGAAGCAGTATAAAATTATGAAGGAAAGGGGTCTTGGAGAACAGACGGTCTTTGACTCTCCGGTTGGGACCGATGCTCTTATACTCTATAAGGGACTTAAGCACGAGGATATTCTGAAAAGCATAGAAGGTCTCGCTTTAGGGAAAGACGGGGCAGATGAAGGAAAGGCATATTCCGTACTATCGGAGCTTATCGCACTGTCGGAGCGCTACGGCTTTTACGGGAATCTCTGGCACTGCTTTCTGGCTTATACTCTCATAAATAATGAAAACCCGTACACCCTGGCGGCAGAGAGACGGGGAGAGATAGGCGGGAGCTTAAAGGACGCGGCATTGCACGATGTAGCTATATTCAGATCACTGTTTAAGCTGGATCCGGGAAGGATCTTTAATCCGGGGGAAGACGGGATAAAAGTACTGATCGATTCTTACGAGGCGGATCATCTGAGAGAAGGGGAAACCTTCAATAAAAGGATAAGGGACAGGATAGTAGCGCTGTCAGAAAAGCTTGAGGGATCTGAAGACGATGAGGACTTCCTTCGAAACCTGAATGAGTACTACCGGGATTTCGGAGTCGGAAAGTACGGACAGCATAAGGCCTTCAGGCTAAGCCATGACGAGAAGGAAAAGCTCGTGATCGAGCCCATAACAAGGGTAAAGCATGTCATGCTTGAGGATATTGTGGGCATGGAAGCACAGAAAAAGAGGCTCGTTGACAATACCGAGGCCTTCCTGAAGGGGAGGAGCGCAAACAACGTGCTGCTCTTCGGGGATGCGGGCACTGGGAAGTCAAGCTGTATAAAGGGTATACTTAACCGTTACTTTGATGAAGGCCTAAGGATAATAGAGGTATTTAAGCATCAGGCCGGTGACTTAAATGATGTGGTGAAGGAGATAAAGAACAGGAATTACCGCTTTATCATATATATGGATGACCTGTCATTTGAAGACTCTGAGGTTGAGTACAAATACCTGAAGGCACTTATCGAGGGAGGTCTCGAAAAGAAGCCGGACAATATCCTGATCTACGCAACGAGCAACAGGAGGCATTTGATCCACGAGGGCTTTTCCGACAAGCTGGACCGGGGAAAGAACGACGATATCCACGAGAGCGATACGGTGCAGGAAAAGCTGTCCTTATCCGCGAGGTTCGGTGAAAAGATCTACTTCGGACGTCCGGGGAAAAAGGAATATGACAATATCGTACTGACACTTGCGAAAAGAAGAGGGCTTGAAATAAGCGATGAGGAGCTCCTCTATGAAGCAAATAAGTGGGAACTGTCCCACGGAGGAATGAGCGGCAGGACAGCTGAGCAGTTTATACTGTATCTGGAGGGGGTCAGAGTTTGAAAGAAAAGACGGAAGGGAGCGGCATAATATGAAGCTATTTGCAGCGATAGATGTGGGTTCCTATGAGATCGGAATGAAGATATTCGAGCTAAGCCGGAAAAACGGGGTTAAGGAGCTTGATTATATAAGGCACAGGATAGAGCTTGGCACGGACAGCTACAATACCGGGAAAATAAGCTACGAACGTATGGATGAGCTCTGCAGCGTGCTAAAGGGCTTTAAGGAGATAATGAATTCCTACCACGTGGATTCCTTCCGTGCCTTCGGAACCTCCGCAATCAGGGAGACCGACAATACAAAGGTGATCCTTGACCAGATAAAGCTAAGGACCGGGATCACGGTGCTCCCTTTAAGTAATTCGGAACAGCGCTTCCTGGATATCAAGTCTGTGGCGCTGAAAAGCAGGAATTTCCACAGCATAATCGAGAGCGGCACCGCACTTATCGATATCGGAGGCGGCAGCACACAGGTTTCGATCTTTGATTCATCAAAGCTTATAACTACGGTGAACCTGATGCTCGGGAAGCTCCGGCTAAGGCGCTCCTTAAGCGAGCTCGAGCCTGCAAGCTACAGCTATGAGGAGCTTTTAAGCGAGCTTATCGAAAATGAGATACATGGCTTCAAAAAGATGTATCTGAAAAAGCTCTCCATAAAGAACATCATTGTTATAGACGACCACCTTCCCTATATACTGCATAAGCTTTCCGGAGACGGAATGTACGATGCAGCGGTTCAGGGAGACAGCGATGAGCGCTCCGTTACGGCGGAACAGTTCGTGAAGTTCATCGACAGGCTGAGGCAGATGTCCGGGGAGCAGATATCAAGGGAGATCGGGATCCCAATGGAGAGCGCCTCCCTCCTCATTCCCTCGGCATATATAGTAAAGCACTTAATAAAGGCGGTGGAGGCCGTTAAGATCTTTGTTCCCGGAGTGGCGCTGTCCGACGGTATCGCCTATGACTACGCCGAAAAGAACAGGATAATAAGATCGGATCATGACTTCAGCCGGGATATCATTACCAGTGTCGAGAATATCTCGACGAGATACCGGGGTGGACAGAATATGGGGGATATCCTCTCAAAAAGCGCCCTTGCCGTATTTGACGGCATGAAGAGGTATCACGGTCTGGACGCCAGGGGAAGGCTGATCCTTGAGATAGCATCAAGACTGCGGGATGTGGGAAGATTTGTCTCCCTGTCAACTCCCGGTCCCAGTGCCTATTCGATAATAATGGGGACGGAGATAATCGGACTCTCCCATGTGGAAAGGGAGATGGTTGCGGTGATAGTATCATCCTCCTATCCGAAGGATATCTCCTATGAAGACGTTATGGAAAGCGGATTTGACGAGAAAAATTACCTTACGGTGGTGAAGCTGACCGCCATACTCCGGCTGGCATCTGGAATGGTCAGGAGCTATAAGAGGAGATTTAACGGTGTTAAAGCCGTTGTCAAGGATAAGGAGCTTATCATAACAGTTGATACCGATAATAACATAGCTCTGGAAAGAGGGCTGTTCTTTGAAAAAACAGGTCTCTTTGAGGAGGTTTTCGGACTTAAACCGGTACTAAGGAAAAAGGCATAAAGGAACAGGACTTATGAAGACATCGGACAAAAAGAAAACGGGTGGTATTGATTACAGATCTCCTGAGTATTACATTAACCGGGAGCTTTCCTGGATGAAGTTTGACGAGAGGGTTCTGGAAGAGGCGAGGGACAAGAGCCTGCCCCTTCTCGAGCGTGTCAAAATGCTGGGGATCACGGCATCAAATCTGGATGAATTCTTTATGGTGCGGGTGGCATCCTTAAAGGATATGGTTCATGCAGGCTATAATAAAAGGGATATCGCAGGGATGACACCGAAGGAACAGCTTTCCGAGCTTTCTACGGTGACACATGAGTTCACGGATCTGCAGTATGTGACCTGGAGACGTTCGCTGCTGCCTCTTTTGAAGGAAAAGGGCATAAGGATCATTTCGCGGCATGAGGAGCTGTCGGCGAAGGAAGGGGCATATCTCGACAAATACTTTGAAGAGGAGATATTCCCGGTTCTTACCCCCATGGCGGTGGATTCCTCAAGACCCTTCCCGCTTGTGAGAAACAAGACGCTTAATATAGGGGCAATAATGACACCCCTTGACAGCGCGAATCTTTTGAGCAGGGAGAGGGAAAAGGACGGTGATAAAAAGCCGGATGAGACGGACTTTGCGCTGGTTCAGGTGCCGGATGTGCTGCCCAGGCTGATAGCCATTCCTTCAGATCTGGGCTTCGACAGTAAGAGCGAAAGAACCTTTATTCTTCTGGAGGAGATTATTGAGCGGAATCTCAGCCGTCTTTTCCTTAATTACAGGATAGAATGCGCCCATCCCTTCAGGATCATGAGAAATGCCGATCTCGCAATAGATGAGGATGAGGCCGAGGATCTCCTTAAGGAGATTGAAAAGCAGGTAAAGCGGCGCCAGTGGGGCGAGGTCATAAGGCTTGAGGTGGAAGAGGGAATAGATCCGGCGCTTCTCCATATCCTTATTGAAGAACTGAATGTGGGAGAGCAGGATATTTACAGGATAAACGGACCCCTGGATCTTGCCTTCCTGTCAAAGATCGCTTCCCTTCCTGGCTATGATGACTTAAAGATCCCTGGCTGGACTCCCAGACAGCCGAAGTACATGGTAAAGGACGAGGATATCTTCACACAGATAAGGAAGGGGGATATACTTTTGCAGCACCCCTATGAGTCCTTTGAACCTGTTGTGGATTTCATAAGAACCGCTGCCGATGACAAGGATACCCTTGCCATTAAAATGACACTTTACAGGGTCAGCGGAAACTCGCCGATAATTGCGGCACTTGCAAGAGCCGCAGAGAACGGAAAACAGGTCATGGTACTGGTGGAATTAAAGGCGAGATTTGATGAAGAACATAATATCAACTGGGCAAGAACCCTCGAAAAAGCGGGCTGCCACGTTATCTACGGACTTGTCGGCTTAAAGACCCATTCAAAGATAGCCCTTGTGGTACGGCGGGAAGAAGAGGGCATAAGGAGATATGTGCACCTGGGTACAGGGAACTACAACGATACCACCGCCAGATTCTATACTGATATGGGGCTTTTAACCTGCTCGGAGGCTATAGGTGAGGACGCTACCGCTGTCTTTAATATGCTTTCCGGTTATTCGGAGCCCGTTGCCTGGAATAAGCTTTCCGTAGCACCCCTCTGGCTAAAGGACAGGTTTATCTATCTGATAGGCCGGGAGGAAATGCATGCAAAGGCAGGAAGGGAAGCAAGGATAATCGCAAAGATGAACTCCCTCTGTGATCCGGATATCATAGAGGCTCTCTACAGGGCTTCCGCTGCCGGTGTAAAGATCGATCTCATAATAAGGGGTATCTGCAGCCTGAAGACAGGGATCCCGGGTATTTCGGAGAATATAACGGTGCGCTCCATAGTGGGCTTTTTCCTGGAGCATAGCAGGATATTCTATTTTCTTAACGGGGGAAACGAGGAGTACTACCTCGGCAGTGCCGACTGGATGCCGAGAAACCTGGACAGAAGGGTGGAGATAGTTTTCCCCGTGGAACGTGAGGAATTAAGGGCAGATTTAAGGCACTTTCTTTCCCTTGAGCTTTCTGATACAATTAAGGCTCATGTGCTCACCCCCGAGGGTAATTATGAAAAGCCCGACAGGAGGGGGAAAAAGGCAATAAACTCCCAGAAGGAGCTCTGCAAGGAGGCACGTGAAAACGCAAGGAGAAAAGAGCAGGTCCTTACGGACAGGGTCTTCATCCCGGAGATGAGTCCTGCGGAGGAGTAGGATTAAGATCCTTCGCTTCGCAAAAGATCCTTCGCTTCGCTCAGGATGGAAAAACGTCCAGTGGACGTTTTTCGGGCACGTATTGACGCGCTAAGCGCGTCAGTGCCCCGTAGGAAAGAAGGATAACATAAAGAAAGGTTAGAGTTTTAATGATCCAGGCAAATAACGTTACATACAGAGTAGGTAAAAAGGCACTTTTTGAGGATGTTAATATAAAGTTTTCGGAGGGAAACTGCTACGGGCTCATAGGGGCAAACGGAGCGGGCAAATCCACCTTCTTAAAGATACTCTCGGGGGCTCTGGAAACGACAAAGGGAGATATCTCCATTACTCCCGGACAGAGGATGTCGGTCCTCGAACAGGATCACTTCAAGTATGATGAGGAAGTGGTGCTGGACGTGGTAATTGCGGGAAATAAAAGACTTTTCGAGATAATGAAGGAAAAGGACGAGATCTACGCAAAGGAGGATTTTTCCGACGAGGACGGAGTGAAGGCCGCAGAGCTTGAAGCCGAATTCGCTGAAATGAACGGCTGGGAAGCGGAGGCTGATGCCGAGACCCTCCTAAACGGCCTCGGAATAGAAACGGAGCTCCACAGGGAGGTTATGAAGAACCTGAAGGGTTCCGAAAAGGTGAAGGTCCTTCTTGCCCGGGCTCTTTTCGGTTCACCGGACATACTTCTTCTGGATGAGCCTACAAACCACCTGGATCTGGATGCCATTGACTGGCTTGAGGAATTCTTAATAAACTTTGACAATACCGTCATAGTGGTGAGTCACGACAGATATTTCCTGAATAAGGTCTGCACCTGTACCGCGGACATTGACTACGGAAAGATCACGCTCTACGCAGGAAACTACGACTTCTGGTACGAGTCGAGCCAGCTGATGAAGCGGCAGCAGCAGGAAGCCAATAAAAAGAAGGAAGAGAAGATAAAGGAGCTGCAGGAATTCATATCACGTTTCTCCGCCAATGCTTCGAAGTCAAAGCAGGCAACCAGCCGAAAAAGGGCGCTGGAAAAGATACAGCTCGATGATATCAAGCCCTCATCCAGGAAGTACCCCTATGTGGATTTCCGTCCGGACAGGGAGATAGGAAACGAGGTTCTGACGGTAGAGGGGATCTCAAAGACCATCGAAGGAAAGAAGGTACTTGACAATATAAGCTTTGTTCTGGGGCATGATGACAAGGTGGCGTTCGTCGGAGGAAATGAACAGGCGGTAACCGTTCTTTTCCAGATACTTATGGGTGAAATGGAGCCGGATTCCGGTACCTACAAGTGGGGAGTGACCACGAGCCAGGCCTATTTCCCGAAGGACTATACGAAGGAATTTGACAGCGATTATACCATTACCGAATGGCTCACCGGCTATTCACCGGTAAAGGATGTGACCTATGTCCGCGGCTTCCTTGGACGTATGCTCTTTCCGGGAGAGGACGGGGTGAAAAAGGTAAATGTGCTGTCCGGGGGAGAAAAGGTCCGCTGCCTCTTATCAAAGATGATGATATCCGGTGCCAACTGCCTTATTCTGGACGAGCCCACGAACCATCTGGATATGGAATCCATAACCGCCCTGAATAACGGACTTATCAAGTTCCCGGGTGTGGAGCTTTTCACCTGCCACGACCATCAGTTTGTGGAGACCACCGCAAACAGGATAATGGAGATAAGCCCCGAGGGGACACTTACGGACAAGATCACCACCTACGACGAATATCTGGCAGCCAACGAGTCCGCCAGAAAGTCCACGGTATACACGGCAGCAATTGAGGATGATGAAAATTGATGCTGGAGGGTAATATCCGTGACGGGGTTACGGAAAAGGACTATATTGACCTCCATGTACATTCCGTGAAATCCGACGGTACATACACCATACCTGAGCTTGTTGCCTATGCGGCAGAGAAGCGCTTAAAAGTTATGGCACTTACGGATCACGATACCGTTCTGGGTCTTGATGAGATCCATTCAGAGGCGGAGTCGGTTCCCAATGCACCAAAGATAGTAAACGGAGTGGAGCTTTCCACCGACAGGGACGGAAAGGACATACATATAGTCGGACTCTTCATAGACTATAAGGAGCCTTCCTTTACTGCCTATCTAAAGGACTTCCGGGATTCAAGAGATGAAAGAAACCGGAAGATGTGTAAAAAGCTCCGGGATGGTCTCAATATGGATATCTCCATAGAACAGCTAAAGGAGAGATTTCCCGGCGCCGTTATCACCAGAGCCCATTACGGAAGATATATGCTTGAGAACGGGTATACCCGTTCGGTTCAGGAGGCCTTTGAACGCTGGATAGGCGACGACGGGCCTTATTTTATCCCCAGGGAGAAGGTTCCTCCGGAAAAGGGAGTGGAGCTTATAAGAAAGGCCCGAGGGATACCGGTACTTGCCCATCCGCTCCTCTATAAGCTTTCGGCGGAAAGGCTGGAAAAGCTTATCGCCTCTCTTAAAGAAGCGGGGCTTGCAGCGATGGAAACCAGGTACACGACCCACAATTCCTCGGATGTGAGGCGTTTACAGCTCCTTACGGAAAAGTACGGTCTTCTGGAGTCGGGAGGATCGGACTTTCACGGGAAAAACAAACCGGATGTGGATCTTGCCGTAGGATACGGGAATCTTAATGTCCCTTATGAAATTTATGAGAAGCTTAAAGAATACGGAGATCATCTTTGAGTAGGAAATTTTTATTTACGGATCTGGATCTAACCCTGTTAACAAAGGATAAGAGGATAAGCGATAAGGATCTTGATGCAATAGACCGTTTTCTCGGAGAGGGAAACCTCTTTGCCTTTGTGACGGGAAGACCCTTTGAGGACACCGTGCCCATAGCAGAGCGTTTTTCCCTTTTACGGGAGGGCTTTTTTATCGCAAGCTTTAACGGGGCGCTTATTTCATCCTTTGACGGTTCAGGCTGGAAGAACATATTTGAAGAGCCGGTTTCTTTTACGGACACCCGCTTCATCTTTGAGGAAGCAGAGAAAAAGCAGGTTTTCTGCCAGACCTATACAGAGAAAAATGTTGTTGCCCTTCACGACGATCCCTTTTTGGAAAGCTATACCAGCGGGAAGACCCTGAAGCCTCTTTTGATGGAGGATCTGGATTCTCTTCTTAAATATCTTCCACATCCGCCGTTTAAGGTGGTGTGTGCGGCCTTAAATGACAGGCCGAAGCTTGAAGGCTTCAGGAAATATATTACCCCGATGATAAGTGACAGGCTCTTCAGTCTTTTTTCCAGTGACAGACTGCTGGAATTCGGGTGCTTAAGCGCCACCAAGGCCCATGCCCTTGAATATCTTGCGGAGTACACCGGGACAGCGATAGAGGACACCGTTTCCGCAGGAGACGAGGCAAACGATATCTCAATGATAGAGGCAGCGGGCACGGGCTACGCCGTGAGCAACGCCCGGGACGAAGTGAAGGCAGTGGCTGACAGGGTGACAGTGAATGACAATGACCATGGGGCGATCGCGGAGATAATCGAAAAGATCCTTCGCTACGCTCAGGATGACAAAGTGGGCTCAGGATGACAAAGTGGGCTCGGGATGACAAAGGGCACTCAGGTTAACAAGTAAAGGTTTTATCAGGAGCCAATAACTGTGTCCCGGTCGGATAACTGTTTTTTGAGCAATCAGCACGACTCGCTTAGCGAATCCGAGGCTTATAAATTTTGCGAGTGCGAAGGCCGGGCTTGCGATGAAAAAAAGATAATTCAAAAAGACAAAAAACCGCAAGACCGGAACGGCGCCGAGCAAAATTTTGTCATAAGACGAAGGATAAGCTTAGCGAGGTCGTAGCGCGAAAAAAACAGTTGGCCGGGCGGGACACAAGTGGGGGTTCGGAAAAGATCCTTCGCTTCGCTCAGGATGACAAAGGTCGCTCAGGATGACAAGGGGCGCTCGGGATGACAATGGTCGCTCAGGATGACAAAGGTCGCTCAGGATGACAAGGTGGGGTTCCTCAGGATGATATTTGACGTCAGTCGGATAATAAGGAAAAGAAAACAGGAGTAACAGATGAGTTCAGCAGACAGGCTTTTTATTGAAAACATAAATAATATCCTGGATCACGGGGTCAGTGATAAGGGTATGGAGGTACGTCCGGTATGGGAGGATGACGGGAGTCCCGCCCATACATTGGCGCTTTTCGGGGTCGTTGACAGATACGATCTTTCGAAGGAGTTTCCAATAATGACATTGAAACGGACCTTCTGGAAGTCCGCCCTCGACGAAATATTCTGGATATGGCAGAAAAAATCGAATAATGTGCATGAATTATCTTCTCATGTCTGGGATGCCTGGGCCGATGAGGAGGGCTCCATAGGAAAGGCCTACGGCTATCAGATGAGTGTAAAAAGCGGCTACGCAGATATAAGTGCGGAAGGGCTGGAGAGAGCTTTTCCCGACGGTAATTTTAAGGAAAATGATACGGCTTTTATTTCCGGAAAAAGAGGGCTGATCTCAAAAAAGAATGAGAGGGGTCTGTGGACCCTGGACCAGACAGACAGGATAATATACCAGCTTATAAACGATCCCGGGTCAAGAAGGATCATGAGTATGATGTTTATCCCTGAGGATCTGTCGGAAATGGCACTGGCACCCTGCGCTTATTCCATGACCTTTAACGTAATGGACGGGAGATTAAACGGGATGCTTTCCCAGCGTTCCCAGGATATGGCGGTCGCAAATTCCTGGAATACGGTGCAGGCTGCGCTCCTTGTGTACGCATTCGCATCGGCCTACGGCTTTGAACCGGGCGAGCTTGTGCATGTCATCGCAAACTGCCATCTCTACGACAGGCATATCGATGCGGTGAAGGAGCTTATAAAAAATGAGCAGCATGAGGCTCCTAGAATAAAGATCAATCCGGATATACATGATTTTTATGATTTCACAAAGGATGACTTTACTCTTCCCGGATATAAATACAGTGAATTCGATCATAAATTCCCGGTGGCGGTGTAAAGCCGTGCTATGAACGCTGCCATAAGATAAGCCGGGCGCGGCGGGAAAGAGGAGCCCGGGGACATATTACGGATAGAGATAAGGGCGTATCTCCGAATTTTCATTGTCCGGATATACATCTTTTACACTATCCAGCTTTTCCTTAAACAGAGCAAAATTATGCATAGAAAGCTCAAAATTCAATCCAAAGAGCCTGCCGCACTCTATCATGTCATCTGCATCGAATGAACCTTTTTTGTGGAAGAAGGCGATACACATAAGCTCCAGCATTTTCACGGAACGGAAAACCTGCATTATGGGACCGTCAAGTGAACCGTCCTCTACTGCATCCAAAAGCATCCTGTGGGCAAAGTAGGCGGCCGTCCGTCTGATCCATGTTTTCGCTTCGGGAGTTTTTTCATAAAAGCTGTTCTTAAGCTCTGCGGAAAGAGGAAGTATCTTTTTTACCTCCCTAAAAAGTCTGTCAGAAGGCTCGTGTCCCTCAAAGAATAAAGCTTCATCCATTATCCTTTTCAGTCCTTTATTGTCGCACTCCTCTTCAAAAAGTATCCTGTCATAAGATCCTTTCTCTATGGAATCCACAAAGCCATCCCGGAATGCGATCAAAAGCCTTGTCTTTTCCAGAAGCTCAGCCGGGATCTTTTCATCGGATTCCTCATATTCACGCACAAACTGTAAGGGTCCGTCTGTTTCCTTGTAGAGCAGCCTTCCTACCTCGGGACAGGCGATCAGAAGCCGGTTCAGTCTGTAATTTCCCACCCTGATATCTCTTTCCCGGGGATATATCTCACAGATATTGATCTGTGCGTGCTCTCCCATGTGGAGTCTCACATCACAGAGCTTATCCTCCGTAAGGAAGGGACAGCACCCGTCTTCCTTTGGTTTGATATACCAGACGCCGCTCTTTTTATCCTGAAAGATATTGTCTCTCAGTCTCTCGCCAAATTCCCCTTCCTCCTTCCGGTAAAGCTCCAGAGTCTCTTTATCCATCGGAAGGTCTCTGGCAAAGCAGCAGATATAGGTACAGGTGGTATTTCCCGTACACTGGTAATCCTTGTAATATGAGGGTTCTTCTTTGATAATCTTCATTTTCTTTTACCTTATCCTTATTTCCGGTTTTCCATAAATCCGGCATATTCCGCTTCCGATGCGGGAGGATCTATTTCTCCGGACTTGATCCTGTCTGCTATTATCAAAGCTTCGTCATAGATTTCATCACTGATGTTATTATGCTCTTCCGGGATACCCACAGCTCCCTCGTTAAGCCCTAAGCTCATGGTTTCTCCGCCAATATTATCTCCTGACAGGTAACTTTCGGAAACCCTGGCAACAGCCACATTGACGAGCTTCATAGCACTGGTCAGTACATTGTCAGGTGCCAGATAGGACTGATCCCTGTCAACACCGATCACGAACTTGTTTCTGCCTTTTGCAGAATCTATGACTCCGAGTCCTGAGGCTCCGGCCGCAGCATATATGATATCGCAGCCACTGTCATACATTTTTGAGGCAAGAGCGTAGCCTTTATCCACATCTGTAAAGCTGTCCGCATATTCCACGCTTATATCAATATGCCTGTCGTAAACTTTAGAAGCATATTCCGCTCCGGCCCGGAATCCGTATTCAAACTGGTCGATTATCTCTCCCCTGACTCCGCCCACAAATCCAAGCCTGCCGGTATTTGTGCTGGCTCCGGCTATGAATCCCACGATAAAAGAAGGCTCTTCAGCCCTGAAGACCACACTGGTCAGGTTTTCTGCCGGATCCTCAAAGGCATTGTCTATTATTGCATAATTAATACCGGGATTGGCCTTTGCTGCCTCTTCCACCGCCTCAGCACAGGCATACCCGACACCCCAGCAGAGTGTACAGCCCTCATCTGCCAGACTCTTGAAATTCCCTGCGAAATCCTCTTCAGATGCGGATTCCCTGTAGGTCACGCGGGCCAGACCGTTTTCGGATAACCCCTGCAATCCTTCCCAGGCACTTTGGTTAAAGGATTGGTCATTAATGCCTCCGACGTCCGTTACCATACCTACAAGCGGAGCTTCAGACAGAACATCTGACGCATCGGTGTCCTCATCAGCCGATTGCAGCTCGTCAACGTTTTCCCAGGTTTTTACAAGCTTTACCGCTCCGGAATCGTCCGCACATCCTGACAGGAGGAGCTGAAGCGACAAAGCCGTTATGCAGAATATCAGTCTTTTAATCATTACCGTAATACTTTATCCCCAGCATTGTGATATCGTCAAACTGCGGCGCATCTCCTACAAAACTGTCGATATCCTTTCTCACATCCTTAAGGATATCCTCCATGCTTTCATCCTTATACCTGTTCAGGGATTCTATCATCCTGTCCTCCCCGAAAAGCTGCTTATCGGCGTTTGTTGCCTCCGTGACTCCGTCTGTGTAGAGATACAGTATCTCACCCTTATTCAATACGGTCTCATGCTCTTTGAAGTGCAGTCCCTCCATTGTGGCAACAGGAGGCCCGTGCTTATCCTTTTCAAGTGCAAATCCCCTGCCGGTCCTGCATACGGCAGGGTATTCGTGTCCGCCGCTGGAGAATGAGAGCTGTCCCGTGGACAGAGTCAGTATTCCAAACCATACGGTAACGAAGAGATCGGCATCATTACCTTCACAGAGCTGATCGTTTATATCTGACAGAACCTCTCCGGGACCTGAGAAATTTCCGGTAAGAGCTCTGTTTTTAATAAGGGTCTTTGCTACGACCATGAAAAGAGCAGCAGGTACACCCTTTCCGGAGACATCAGCCATTACCAGACCCAGATGGTCATCATCGATCAGGAAATAGTCATAAAAATCGCCTCCCACCTCTTTAGCGGGATTCATGGTTGCAAAGAGCTCAAACTCCTTCCTGTCAGGGAAGGGCGGGAATATTCTGGGAAGCATATCTGCCTGTATCTTTGTGGCAAGATTCAGTTCAGCCCCTATCCTTTCCTTCTCTGCGGTCACCTCAGTCAGATCCTGGATGTATTTTTCTATTCTGACAGTCATGTCCTTAAAGGAAAAGGCAAGAGAACCTATTTCATCGTTATTCTTTTCAAAAACGGAAATATCTCCCATTAGCGTCCCATGCTCATATGACCTTACCAGACCCGTCAGGGTGACCAGAGGGGAAATGACCAGCTTTCTAAGGCAGATTATCACCAGAATAAGCACAAGGATTATACATACTGCCTGTACAAGGGCTATCGTGGAAATATGGGTGAAGATCTGCGGATTAAGGTTTTCCAGGATATAATCCGCTTCCACCATTGCCGCAACTTCCCCGTTGGAATCAAGTACCGGAGCCCAGGCTGATATGGTTTTTCCGTATCCGGCATCCGGTCCCAGTATGATCTTCTCCGAAGCCTTTTTTGCCTGGACATCCGGAAGCAGGTTATTGTATTCGGAGTAGGTGTAGTCATAGACATCTCCCGGCTGAGCGATTATGGAGGGGTCATCATTTTCATTCTGTGCTTCGACTATATACGTAAAGCTGTCAGTTCCCGGAACAAAAACATAGAGATACTTGATCCCTCTGAAATCCGTCTTTATTTTATTCAGATGCACCTTTAATTCTTCATAGGTGCTGTCTTTGGTGTATGTCTTTGAGAACTCATTTACCCAGTCGCCATCAATGTCATTGGCGATGTTTTTTACCAGATCCTGAGCCTTTTCATTATAAAGTCTGTAATAAGTGTCCCGGAGGGAGGTGGCGCTTATGATCAAGATTATCACCGTCATGATGATCATGAGGACTAAGAGAAGGGCGGTTATCTTCTTATTCAGCCCGACACCGTTTGTTTTATTATTCATAGGATCTTTTACTCCTTTCATTCCTTCACATCGATCACTTGTATATAAGCACCGCAGCGGCAATTTTTTCCGCATAACGGACAGGATATGCCGTACTTCTGCGCCTCACTGTAGAAAAGGGGTATGGTTTCTGACCATACAACCTTTCCCATCCCGTCATATACCCCTTTGGCAGGACAACGACCATCGGGATAGATCCATATCTCGGTCAGGAAAAGCTCCTGACCCCTTTTTTTAAGGATCCTTTTATTTCTTTCAGCGAGACCTGTAGCAACACCCCTTCCCCTGAATTCAGGGATCACAAGAAGCGAATCTGCTGTATTGATGTGACGGGAACCGGCTGCACTTTTTACCTTTTCCAGCAGGATCTTATGAGGATAGGTAAAGACTATACCGTCAATAAAGGTAAAATAACCTGCGATCTGTCCGTTTTCCACGGCTATTGACCCGAAATAATCACCCTTTGCCAGGGCTTTTCTCACCTTATCCTCAGTCAATACCCCCTCATTCAGATACTTATTGTAATCCCTGATATAATACTCTGTGTCTGCTTCTGTAAAATCCCTGTACTCCATATTACTGTGTTTACCCCTCTGCGAGGATGATACCCTTTAATAAATACTGAAAAAGATCAGTGGAAGAACTTTCTCTCCCTCCTCATAATGATAATATAAACAACGGAAAAAACAAGCATCACTGCAGCGAATAATCCTATTCCCGTCCTGTATCCCAGCATCAGAAGCGATCCGTAGATCATAGGTCCTATGGTCTGTCCCAGATTTTCAAAGACAGAATATACACCCATTGACTTTCCGTCTCCATACATCAGGCAGTCAGGGAGCTGCTCAAAATAGGTGTACTGACAGGCGTATGCAAATGATATCAGAACCGAAAGGATCACCACTCCTGCGATGACCGTCTGTATTGAGGGCATAAGAACGAACAGCAGCATATTCAGACCCATGCATATGCTTGCGATGATCACGCTCCAGAAGGTTCCGAATCTCCTGATGATTATGTTGGAGATATAGGGACCCGCATATATTACCAGGAGCCCGCATATCAGGAATATCTGTCCTACCCTGACCTCATTGATCCCGTGATCCTGTCCGAATACGGGGAAAAAGTATTCCCTGTAGGAAACGGAGGTCATAAAGGGAACCAGTACGAAGAAGAAAAATCCCAGAACCCTGAGGTTAAAGAAGAATCTGACAAATCCGATCTTTTCCTTTTTCTCGATCTTTTCCTCCTGTTCACTCCTGCTTTCAGATTCCGGATTCAGATCAGCAGAAGAGCGGATAAGGAGAAACGTGGGGATCATAAATACCACCGCTATGGAATACACAAGAGTGCTTCCGCCGAATTCATAAGCAAGGGAGGTGATACCTGCCGCTACCGTGAGTCCCGAAAGTATCCCGGTATTAACATCAGAAAAGGCACTGGCGGTAGATTCCATCCCATCACCCATTGACGCGATCACATTGCAGTTTACATTGATGATACCCATTCCGATACCGGCAAGTATATTGCCGAGGAGGATACCGAAATAGGTTCCTGTCACCACGCATATAATGAACCCTGCGGTTTCGACGAAGAGTCCGATGTAAAAGGTCTTCTTGCTGCCGATTTTTTCACACATCCTGCCGCCTATAACCGCAAAAACAGCCATCATGAGAAGCTCGGATGACAGCGGCAGAGCTGCAGCCACGCTTTCAGGAATATGCAGTTCGCCATTATAGAGCCTTCCGGACAGCACGGTGACAAAGGAGTCCTGAAGCGCAAATGCAAGATACGAGAAAAAAATGATATTCCTTAAGGGCACCAGATGGGTCCTGTCAATTTTTTCTTCCTCTTTCTCTGCCTTTTCCCTTCGCTTCCTTTCAAAGAAGCCTATCATGAACAGAGCCTCTATTATAAGCATCATCATGACTGCGGAGGAACAGAAGACATTAAGGACGATATCCCTTATTTCTTCACTTCTTTCGGTGTTTCTGTAGCTGAGATCCGTCCCCACCTCCAGAATGGCCGTTCTCTCCCCGTTTTCATCATAGACCGGTCTGAAAATATATAACCATGATCCGTCTGAATCCTGGCTTGTGAGTGCATACGCATTTCCGGTCTCCAGTACCTGTTCAAAATAGGGATTTTCCGTCCTGCCGTAGGGCTCCATACACATGACCGAATCATAATAATTCATGAGATAACAGAGTCTCTCGTCATCCATACGGTAAAGAACGTAATAATAATCCTTTCCCTCATTCCATGCGTTTTCTATGACGGGATCCAGTTCTTCCCTGATCTTTGTGTAGGCAGATCCCATATAGTCACTTTCGGAACGGATACTATCCAGGGATTTGTTGTCAAGGGATCTTAAGAGGAGATCACTGAAAAGCTTCATCCCGCTTATCTCTTCGTTATTCTGCCTGCTGTATTCCTGGGATAAAAGCGAGCCTGCGATAAATGAGGATACCACCACTACTGCAAATACTACTGCCGCCATTCTGAGGGATGCCTCGTTGTACAGAAGATCCATGAGGACACCCGGGAGGAAACGAAGGAGCCGTAATGCCATCAGAGCTCCGGCAGCTACAAGTATCCAGAGGATCACGGTCTGATAGAATCCCTTATACGGCACATTCCCCTCGTAGGATGTATTTACCCTGCCATCGCTGTCTATACTTATCCTGTAAAAGCTTAGAAGATCCGCTCCCAAAACAGAGCTCCCGTCCTCGTTGGATGAAAGAAAGGGTATTTTCAGATCCGGTTCACTGTATACATCCAGGTAAACCTCCGGATCATCCTCTGAAAACCTGCATATCTTTCCTCCGTAGTGTTCGGTGAACCAGACATATCCGTTCCTGGCCACTATGCCCTGGGGCATCAGGTGTTCATCCCTGTTCTTTAAGGTGATCCAGCTGCCGGTGTCGAGCTTTAAGATCCGTACCGAGCCCCTCCTTACCGAAACGGCAATCGTCCCGGTATTCACATCAATGCTGGCATAATTCAGGACATCTCCCGTGTATATCCTTTGCTTAAGCTCCGGCTCCGAACCGTCCGACAGGATGTAGTATCCCAGACCATAATTCTCTGACTTCAGGAAATGAAGGGATCCGTCATCAAGGTACTGCAGATCATAGATCATATCCTCCCCCGCATTGTACAGGGTTCTGTATCTTCCTTTACTGTATTCTATTATACGGTACTGGGTGGAGGTCACTCCGTCTTCATCAGTGACATAGGAAGAATCGGAAATATATATCTTTCCGTCCGTTCCCTCGGTAATACCTTCTGCATATCCGAAACGACTGACATTTCCTCCGTACAGGATATTAGAAACGGTATTGTCAGCCGCAATAACGCTTATAACCTCCTTGCCCCGGTCTATTGCATAAACACGTCCCTCTTTCCCGAAATATGCTGCGTTGACTGAGGAAAAGACGTAATCCTTACCCTGAAACAGTCTTTCCCTTTGGAAGAAAACAGTAAGTATTACTAGAAACAACAGTATTAATAGTATTAAGTCCTGATATTTGCGTATTATGTTCTTCATTGCAGTATTGTTTCCCGGATGCAGGGCACTACGAAAGGCACATGCGTATTTCAAAATGGAAAGCGGATGACAAAGTCTGTATAACAGTAAATAATAGGCTATTATATCACACATACAGGTTTCAGTCATGCAATGATTTCTTCGCCTGAAGGATAAACGCATCAATACTGTTTTCGACTGTTACATCTGAAGAGCTCTGTGGTATAATGATGATGATGTTGGGGTCAATTAAGGGGTTAAACCTCAGACTCCTTTATTAGCACCTTGAAAAAATACACATATTTTTCAGTAAACTGATTGTTGTA
>Ga0310695_10003012_pt1 | contig 34021 bp, 33 predicted proteins | sample RumenRJG_04DNA_FD_203882 | JGI IMG/M metagenome (GOLD analysis project Ga0310695, IMG submission 203882) | Bovine rumen microbial communities from Lethbridge, Alberta, Canada - RJG_04 (v2) (version 2) | ecosystem: Host-associated > Mammals > Digestive system > Stomach > Rumen | place: Canada... | reverse complement strand
AGAGCGCTCATTCCTGTATAGATGTATTTAGGATATCTTCTTTGAAGAATATAGTAATCATCGATAACATATTTATCGTCAGCGTAAAATCCAGGCGCTATCTTATTTAAATTATTTCTTTTAACATAATCTGAAAGAAACCATGAAGATATACCGGCATTGTCAACATCTTGACGAGTGATATACCCTCCATTAGTTTTATAAATCTTATCTAGTTGATAATAGAATGAATGTTCTTCCATTTGCACCTTATTTTAGCAATAATGGGGTGCATTTACAAGCGAAATATTTACTGTCTTATTATGGTTTTATACGATTATTTGTTTTAGTTTTCTGTAGAATGTACCTCGAGATAAACCTGAAGAAGAGATTGCTTCTAAACAAGTTATCTCTTTTCTTTTGTATTTATTTGCTGTTTCCGCGAATAAAAGACTATACATACTTGGTATCGGTACATGCCGAAACTGTAGCATGTCTACGACTAAAAGAGTGAATTTGGTATTAAATAATAATCTTCTTTGAGAGAATGATAAATAAGCAAGATAATAAGCAAGATTTAAGCAAGTTAATATTTCACATATCATAACTTATGATATAATATTGTTGATTAAAAATATGTATAAGCCTCCTTTTACAATTACAAATACAATGTTGAATTATTCTATTTCAATTTCGCAAAAGATTGGGAAATTTTTCTCCTATCAATCTTTGAAGCGCATGCCAATTTTAAGAAGAAACAACAGAATTAAATCAATTCATTCTTCTTTAAGTATTGAGGCCAATTCTTTATCTTTAGATCAAGTTAGAGATGTCATAAATTGCATCGCAGTACTCGGTCCACAAAAGGAGATAAATGAAGTCAAAGATGCTTTTGAAGCTTATTCAATTATTGAAGAATACGATGCTTTTAAGGAAAAAGATTTATTAAAGGCTCATGGCATAATAGCTCGGTCCATTGATAAAGAATACGGTACATATAGATCTCATCCAGAGGGGGTTATTGATGAGCAAGGCAACGTTATTCATGTTGCGCCATCCGAAAAAACGGTTCCATCATTAATGGGCGATTTGTTTAACTGGTTAAAAAAAGATAAAGAAACTCCATTATTGATTAAATCTTGTGTCTTTCATTATGAATTTGTTTTTATACACCCTTTTGGTGATGGTAATGGAAGAATGGCAAGACTTTGGCAGAATGTCTTGTTAATGAGATGGAATGAGCTTTTCGAATATATTCCAATTGAGTCACATATCTTCAAATATCAAAGTGATTATTACAAATCAATCGATAACTCAAATAAGGCCGGAAATTCGAATGAGTTTATTGAGTTTATGTTAAAAATGATTGATGAGACAATTGATGAAACCTTAAAAAGTGTTAATCAGGAATCGAAAAACATTTCAGAGCAAGTAAATAGATTGCTAGAAGTTATGGATTACAACATTCCTTTAACGGCGAACGAAATAATGAAAAGACTCGGTATAAAATCAAAAGAAACATTAAGAGGGTCGTATCTCAACCCCGCAATTGAAAATGGCTTAGTAAAGATGACTATTCCCGATAAACCAAATAGTAAAAACCAAAAATATTACAAGTAATTAAGATATGTTTTCAATTACGTAAAAAAGCTCGTCATACTTTGTTTCGGGTATAAAAAAAGACATATCATTTATTTTTCCTCGAGTTAAAGGCAGTACATATCTAATTTCGGTACATGTCGAGACTGAAGCATGTCTACGACTAAAAGAGTGATAGGTTCTATAGTTTATTATATTTAATTAATAAAGCATTAAAATCAAGAAGAATAGGTGATGACGGTATGCTGTTATTATTCGCTATTGGTTTTGCCAAACTTACCATTATTTTTACGCCAAACTTGCGGTTTTATTTAATCCAAACTTGCGGTTTTAAAGTTTTTAATGTATTAAATTTGTGATGTATATCGGTACATGTTGAAACTATAGTAGAATCATATCGAAAATAGTGAAAAAATAGTGAAATTATAATGAAATTTTGATATTCTATTATTAGGAAGAAACGCATATGATAAATGTCAAAATTGATAACGAAATTTTATCCTTAGTACTTAGCATTGAAAAAAGTAAAGAGTCTTTAAATTTGGTTAAGATTCCAGTTAATCTCTCTAACAGGTTTAGGAAAAATACCAAAAAAAGATCCTCATATGCATCTAACAGAATTGAAGGCAATCCTTTAACGTATGAACAAGCAGATGTTGTAATTGAGTCTAAAAACAGACATTTTCTTAAGCCTGAGCAAGAAATTATAAACTATTATCTTGCGTTAGAACTCCTTGAAAAGAAATTAGAAGCGAAAGAACCTTTATCTATAAAACTTCTTTTACAAGTGCAAAAACAAATATGTAGCGGAGAGAGTAAAGAAAAGATTGGTTTGCGTGGTGCAATGCCTCCTGGGGTTCTATTTGCGGTTTGGAATGATGATAGCACTCCTAGCTATATCCCACCTGAATATAACGAAGTACCAGTATTATTAAATGAACTATTTGATTATATTAATGAATCAGATGATCACCCATTGATTAAAGCCGCTATCATTCATTATCAACTAGTTACTATCCATCCCTTTGAAGACGGAAATGGTAGAACCGCTAGAATAATATCAGACTATTATTTGTCTTTGAACGGATATGGATTTAAAAACATTGGTTCATTAGAAGAGTATATATCTTATAACATTGATGAGTACTATGAGTCATTACAAATGAACCTTCCAGTTTTATATTACGATGGCAGAAACAATCCTCCTCATCCAGAGATATGGATAAAATATTATCTAAAAATCTTTTCATTGTACGCTTCAAAAGTATTATCTATTGCTCTAAAAGAAACATCTTATAGTGAGAATGAACGTCTTTCTCATTTGTCTAACAAAGCTAAGCAATTTCTTGAATATCTTAATAAACACAACATTCTTAAATTTGCTCCGATTGATATGTCTCACAAACTAAAGGTTACTAATCGAACAATTATTAATTGGTGTAGTGAATTAGTCAATAATGGCTATCTTATGCCAATAATTGTTGAAAAAAGGATTAGGCAATACGAAATCATAAATAAAGAAATATCCCTATTGTAGTTAAGATACACGTAGAAAGAATCAGCGATTTGATTTTAAGGGAATAAAACCCATTTATTTCTCACGTTATCCAAAGTCACTTATTCAAAATTGTACAAAAAGACTTATCCGAATAAGAGCCGTATAAAACTTTTTATGTGGTACAATTGTGACCGCTACTGTGATAACATAAATTTAACAAAGAGGTACGTATCCATATGAAAAAAGAATTGTTAAAAGGCTTAAATGAAGAACAAGTTGAAAAGGTTAAAGCATGTAAAAACCAAGAAGAATTATTAAAACTCGCTAAAGAGGAAGGTGTTGAATTAACTAGTGAACAAATTGAAGCCGTCAGTGGTGGTGGATGTTTCTCAAGTTTTAAATGCCCAAATTGTGGTTCACATGATTATAGAAAATTGCCAGTCTATCAAGTAAGTGGATGCTCGTCCTATAAATGTAATGCATGTGGTTACGAGTGGTCTTTATAATACAAACACGATAAGTAAATTAATAAAATACTGTAAAAAAGATTTATCTAGTATAGATTAGGGCTATTAAGAAACCTTTGAGGTGACTTATGGCTTTTTTTGTTCAAGAGTATAATCAACTTATATTTCTTGGATTAATGGCTAAGCCTAAGTACCTACGAGAAGGCATGCTTGCTGGTAACGGATTAATAACGCGCCCTTTTTAGTGGCTTAGTCACGTACATTAAAATGTTATTTTCCGTCCTATAAGAGTGAATGCGTTTAATTTAAATGTGTTTAATCGCGAGTATCTTTTAATAAACAGCGTTATCTGTAGTTAACGGAAAGCCAAGAAAGAAAATGCCAGAAAGGAGTAATAAATGGAGAGACCTGTAATATCATGTGATGTGAGTAAAGGAAGATCTCATATCCAGGGTTATATTGGACTATCAAACCTCGCTCGTTCAAGTGTTGACATCGTCTTTCTTAAGGATTGTGTCTTTATTCTTTGTTTAACTCTTTCTCACTTACCGGCATGTGATTATAAATTGTCGAAAAACATGCATATTCTATAAAAATATATGTCGAAAAACATGCAAATATATTGATAAAGGTTTAAATCGCACCACCTTCTTTTCCTCATATCTAAATACTTATATGGAAAAAGACGTTATGAAGTTAATCTCCGTAGATAAAGAAAGAGATTTTTTATAGTTCTTAGATTATATGGCCTTAAGAGCAGCTCAACAAATTAATTATGATGATATTTCTAGAAATATTGGAATTGACTCTAAGTAAGATTTATTTCCAATAAACGAAGACAACTTGTATTTACATTTTTACATGATTGGAATGTAAAACACCTATTGATAATAAGTAACTTAAGATTTATTAACGATCAAAAATAGTAACAACCCTTGCCATATAGTCTTATTGTTTCTAGCCTATTTCACGGACTCCTTTTATAGGTGTAATCTATAAGAATGAGAGAACTATTGAGCTGATTTGCTGAAAAATACCTAATTGTTAGCCAAATATAAAATATACCAACTTATAAGTAAAACTTTACATATATGTTTAGTTGTGCTTAAATTATGGTATGAAAACTCTACCAATAATCTTTAAATATGAAGATATAAAGGAATTTTATCCAAATGTAGCAGCCTTTTATGCTTTTGTTGATCGCGCTTCAAAGCGTGGAGAGCTTAAACAAATAAAAAGAGGGATATATGCATTAGTAAATCCATCTACCGGAAATATCTTTGCAACTAAATTCCAAATAGCAAGCCATCTATTTGATGACGCTTATTTTTCATATCATGAGGCTCTAGAATACTATGGTTTAGCTAATCAATCTTTTGTTTCTTATTTCACTTATCTAACGCATGTATATGTTGATGATGTGGTTTTTGAAGATGTAATATATCATTCAAAAAAGAGTGGATATGATTTAGAAATACTTAATCGTATAAAAGAAGAGGATATTCGTGTTGTTTCTTTAGAGCGCGCAATAGTGGATTCGATAGATTCTCCTTCTCTTGCGGGTGGTCTTGAAGAAATAGAATACGCTCTTAGTAATTGTCGTAGACTTAAAATAGACAAGATCGAGATGCTATTAAAGCATTATGATAAATCATTCTTATATCAGAAAGTCGGATACTTATTTGAAAAACACTTTGGCGAAGAAATACCGGAATCGTTTTATAGATTATGTTTATCTAATATAGGTAACAAGATCAATTATTTTGAATCTAAGGTTGGCCACTCTAAATTAATGCTTAAGTGGAAATTAATGGTGCCATTAGAAAGGAGCATGCCTGATGAATTATTCTAGAAAATATATTGAAGCGTTAAACAAAGATAACAATTTCATACAAAATAATCTTGAAAAAGTAGTTAGGCTTTTAGACGTTCTTAAATTTATATCCACTGAATTAGATCCATATGGGGATAAACTTGTTCTTAAAGGTGGTACCGCCATTAATTTGATGTATACCAATTTAGCAAGATTAAGCGTCGATATCGATTTAGATTATATTGGTTCACTTGATAAAGAAAAAGCTAGCCAAGATAGAGACAAAATCATGGAAGCTTTGGATAATTATATGCTTGGTGAAGACTATGAGATTTCTTCTAAATCTAGAGGAAGTGTTATTTTAGCCAGTAGAACATATACATTTATTAATGCTTCTCATAATAGAGACAATATTAAAGTTGAGATCAATTTTATTGATAAAATTCACATCGGTCCAAGCGTTAGAAAGACAATTAATTACTTTGAAAAAGAAGTAATGGTGCAAACTCTTCTTTTGGAAGAAGTATTTGGAATGAAAATATGTGCTTTAATCGATAGAAGCAAACCAAGGGATCTATTCGATGTTAACAAATTAAAAAAGAACATGATGATTATCGAAGAAGACAAATTACGAAAGATGACGGTGTTTTATATGTCTTTAGATGGCATCTTTGATATTAACGAACATACATTTGACTCAATTAGAGAAATTGCCCAAGAAGACATAAAGAAAGAATTACTCCCAGTATTAGCTAAAAACTCGAAATTTGATTTAATTGAAACTAAGGAAGAAGTGATTTCTTTCTTAAAAGATTTGTTAATGCTCACTGATAACGAAAAGAAATATCTAATAGAATTCTCAAAAGGAAACTTTGACCCATATCTTTTATTTGAACCAAACGACGCAGAAAGAGCCGTTAAACATCCAATGGCTAAGTGGAGAGCGGCTATTCTTAAAAAGTAGTAGGGGTCTATGGCGTATTTTAATCGCCATGTTCCTCAATTCATCCACCACGTACCAGGGAATAGGATATGATTAAAAGATGCAAATTTTCTTTGCGTTTATTATTTATATAATAATTCGATAATACAAAGTTGAATAGGTGACGACAATATACTGTTTTTTTGATTGTTCTTGAAAGAATATAATAACAAGTTATATAAGAATCGAAAAAAAGGTAGCAATTAACCAAAAAAGAGATTTTATGATTGAACGTACCAAATATTTAAATCAACTTATTAACACAAAAAATAACGGGTTTCCAAAGGTTATTACTGGTATCCGTAGATGCGGAAAATCTTATCTTCTTTTCGAAATATTCAAAAAGCACCTCCTCGATAATAGTGTTCCTACTGAACAAATCATCGAAGTATTACTTGATGACAAGGAATTTGAAGAACTACACAATAAGAAGAAACTTAATGAATATATCAAATATCAAGAAAAAAAGATTTGATGAAAGATAATTTGTAAAGAATTTAAAGACCCTCTCTAGGGTAGCTAAAGTGATTTATCACGGTTGTCAGTCTACCTATGACCCTCGAGGGTCGGTGGAGTAATAGCCCTTACAGGGTATGGTCAGTACAACGTATTTTATGCGTTGGTACTATTTGGTTTATGGTTACTATCTAAATAAAGAAACAATAACTGCAACTAATACAGTTAATAAACCATTAGTAATAATAGATACAGTGGCTATAGCCCCAGCTTTCTCTGAATAATCAAAAGCTTTACTAGTGCCGATCGCATGAGACGAAGAGCCTAAGGCTAAGCCTATAGCAATATCATCTTTCTTACCGAATAGCTTAATTAATAAAGGACCTAGTACCGCTCCTACTCCGCCAGTAAGTACAACTACAGTAACAGTAATAGAAACAAATTCAGATACACCCCGTATCAGGGAATAGGAAATAAATAACAGCACAAACGTTAAATAAATAACAGCACAAACGTTAAATAAATAACAGCACAAACGTTAAATGATATTGATTTTTTGTGCCTCTTATTATTCAATAATAATGAAAGGATACCACTATGAAAATCAAAGATTACAAAAAAAGAATTGCTGATGAATTATTAGATTTTAAACTAAATTCATTCGGTGCCACCCTAATTGTCGGCCCTAAAGGTTGCGGCAAAACAACAACAGCGAGTGAAAAAGCAAAAAGCATTATTGAATTTCAAGATGAAGATTTTAGAGAGGGATATTTGGCAACTGCTAATATCATGCCTTCTAAATTGTTGATTGGCGCAAATCCAAGACTATTTGATGAATGGCAAGATGCGCCTAAGATTTGGGGAGCTATTAGAAAAAGCGTTGATGATAGAAGTGATGAAAATGGTCTCTATATATTGACTGGATCATCTTCAAATGATGTTGATACTCCACATACAGGCACCACCAGAATAACAACTTTAAAAATGTATCCAATGAGTTTATATGAAAGTGGCGAATCAAGTGGCGAAGTATCATTGATGGATCTATTTAATGGAAAGGATTTTGATTTTGTTGAGTCCAAACTAACAGTTGATGACTTAATATTTGCTATCTGCCGTGGGGGATGGCCAAAAAGTTTGAAGAACAAAAACCCTCAGAGTCAATTGGCGATTGCTGAAGATGTGTTTTACCAAACATGTCATAAAGATATTTCTAAAATTGATGGAGTTAAGCGTAATCCATTATGGGCAGAAAAAATACTCCAATCATATGCCAGAAATATATGTACAATGGCGGAAACAAAAACTGTTTACGGTGATGCCACTTCTACAACAGGAATGAGCAAACCAACATTTTTAGATTATGTTCAGGCTTTAGAAAAACTATATATAGTTGAAGATGTACCTGCTTGGTGTCCTGCAATTAGATCTAGAGAAGCGATTAGAGCAAGCGTTAAAAGAAATCTAGTAGATCCTTCTATTGCTGTTGCGGCGCTTGGTGTTGGCCCTGAATTCTTTAACACTGATCTCAAAACACTTGGTTTTTTGTTTGAATCATTGTGCATAAGAGATTTAAAAGTTTATTCAAACAAAATGAATGGAATAATGTCTTACTATCATGATAGATATGGATTAGAAGCAGACGGCGTTCTTCATCTAAAAGATGGGAGGTATGCCTTATTGGAGTTTAAACTCGGATCAAATGAAATTGATGATGGTGCAGCTAACTTACTAGAAATCGAAAGATTGATTAAAGAATACAACAAAGTTGAAGAGCAAGTTCCACTAAGATTGCCTGATTTAAAAATTGTTGTTACAGGTACGCAATATGGTATGAAACGCGATGATGGGGTTTATGTCGTTCCGTTAGCATGTCTTAGACCATAAAATCGATTTTTATAATACATAATGTATTATAAACAAAGACAAAAATCACCCTTTATCAGGGAATACAATTGTTCCATATTTCTAAAGCATATAAAGTATTGGAAAAACCGATATTTTAGAGATTAAAAGTATTGGAAAAAGCGATAATTTTACATATAACATTATTGGAAAAACCTTTTGGAAGGAGTCTAAACTTTGTTTAAACGTAAAATAGAATCGGAATTATATAAATATTACGAAGCAAAAGACAATCCAAAAATTCTTATCGTCTATGGAGCTAGACAAATTGGAAAAAGTTAAATGAATTAATTAAAACTGATAATAAATAACAAAATGTATAGAGAGTGTTAGATAACGCCCTCTTTTCATTATTAAAAGAATAGATTGTAATATAAATCTTATTCTTATAGTTCTATCGTTATAAAAGAAGGTCTATTGTTATCTAAATAAAGAAACAATAACTGCCACTAATACAGTTAATAAACCATTAGTAATAATAGATACAGTGGCTATAGCCCCAGCTTTCTCTGAATAATCAAAAGCTTTACTAGTGCCAATCGCATGAGACGAAGAGCCTAAGGCTAAGCCTATAGCAATATCGTCTTTCTTACCGAATACTTTAATTAATAAAGGACCTAGCACAGCGCCTACTACTCCCGTAAGAACTACTACAGTTACAGTAATAGCGACAAAAGGAGATACACCTAATATATTGCCTATCTCTTTCGCAATAGCGGTAGTAACTCCTCTAGGGAATAAAGCATACATGATATCTTTATTTAAGCCTAATAAGAGGCTAAGTCCTACTACTGAACCAATAGAAGTTAATGTACCAACAATAGTAGCTACTATAACCGCTACCCAGTTCTCTTTTAATACATGTCTATTAATATATAAAGGTAAAGCTAGAGCAACAGTAACAGGCGCTAGAAGTATGTCAAATATCATCGTGGAATCTTGATATTTACTTACTTCTTTAGCGATGTTACTTTGATCTAGATTACCGTATATAAAGAAAACAAATAATAAGATATATCCTACGATAAAGACAATGCTCCATAATAAAGGATTTAATAAAGGAGACTTAGTCTTTCGTTGTAAGAATGTAAATAGGAAATATATTCCTATAGTCATAAATAAATAGAATAAAGGAGAAGTTAATATATCAAGCATTGATATTACCTTCTTTCTTCTTCTTTATTCTATATTGGATATATAGAGTTAACTTTACGGAATAATATGTCGCAGTAAAAGATATAACAAAAGAAGCTAATATAATAATAGTTAACTTCCACCAGATAGTGCTTATTAATTCTAATTGATTTAATATCGCAACCGCTCCTGGGACAAAGAAGATACCCATATTATCTATAAAGAACTTACTAACACTATCAAAAGAGTCTACTTTCACTATCTTAAACATTAAGAAGATAAATAGTAATATCATACCTATTAAAGGCCCAGGGAAGTTAATGTGCCCTAAGGAGAGTAGGTATGATATAAGTACACCTAAAAGAGAAAAACCAATAATAAGGATTAATTGCTTAAATACCTTCATAATTTCTAATATAGAATATCATAAAATCATCTATTATATAGATAGATATATTTATTTCATATTTAAAACATAGTATTATTAAAACATCCATAAAGAGTGCAGTGAGGGACAAGCCTGATGACCTGCCAGCAACTTACCTTGATATTAGGCAAAGTGCTAAAGCTTGTATGATGGGAGCCTTACTAGTTTCATAAGTTCCTATCATAACGATGGGAGCTTTTTATTTCTCTTTATGGTTTTTACTCTATAGGGAGGAATGAAAGATGTGTGAATTTATCATATACAAATTTGTCTTTATTGATAGAAGAACAAGATTTAAATGTGAAATTTTTGCTAGGACTGAAGAAAAGGCAATTCAAATGATAGAGCTCTGGAACAGTTTCCAAGATATATTTCATTGGTCTATACCTAGAATAAAATACAAGTATAAAACAAAAATGATTACAGAAATTCCACCATATGAAATCGAACAAGCGCAAATCGATTGTATTGAGTCTTGGCGTATTAAATCAGATCAATCAAAAAAGATGTAATTACGAAAATTAAATAGCATGATAAAGTGAAATTATATAAACATAAAGCAGAAGTGGAAAACTACATAATAACTAATCTCCTAGTCCTATCCTAAGGATTAAAAAAACCTTTCAAAAATGGAAAATATTAAACTTTTAAAAGGATTTTTCCTAAATTTGCTTGGTATTTCTAAATAAACATAAATAATAATGGAGGTGTATAAATGAATAATATTGTTTCTTCGATAAACGAAAAAGAACTTATGAATGAGATGTTAAATATTATCATGGCATCTTCTTATCCTATGCCTCAGTGTGTGTTTGATTACTATGTTAGATACAAAAAGAAGAAAGAGGAAAAGAGGTTTTATAATCTTATTGCAGATTCTTTCTTAACATTATATTCATACTGCAACTTATTTTTTAATCATGCGTGGTCACAAGCCTTTGCTCTTTTGAGAGTTGGCCTTGAACAAGTAGCGGCAGTTTATATTCTTTGTAATGTTGATGGCGCTCATGATGAGTACATAAAACTCTATGACTTATATTTACAATACATTGAGCTGGAATCTGAAGAAGAGAAAAAGTCATTCAAGAAAGAAAACAATATAAAGGACAATATTAACAACTATTTTGACTATAGTAGGATTTCAAAATTTACTAGGGATCATACATATGGAAGAAAACAACTGCTGGAACTTGCTAGACTAGATGAGTTTATAGGAGATATTGAGGAATCATTAAATGCCTTTTCTCATGGCAGTATTTCTGTGTTCCAAATGAGTAAAGACAATTGGGCAGTTATGAAAACATATGGAAGACGTGCATGCTTAACGTGTTGCAAACTCTATGATTTTTTATGCTGGTCGTATTTTAAACTCATAGGGGTGGAAGAGTTTGCTTCCCTTGCTCTAAATAACGCTTTCATTGAATTTAAATACCACTACAAGAATTGGTTAGCTAATAAAACACATTAAAGACTTAGATCACATAGTGATATAATTTAAAAAGTTAAAGATAGGTCTTTTTATATGAAACAAGAAACTTTAGAAAGAATTAGAAGATTCTCTCTTGATAGAGATTGGGATCAATTTCATAGTCCTGCTAATCTAGCTAAATCTATTAGTATTGAAGCTAATGAACTTTTAGAGTGCTTCCAATGGGATGAAGAACATTTTGATGTTAATCATGTCAAAGAAGAATTGGCTGATGTTATAGTTTACTGCATCAATATGGCAGATAAGCTAGGAGTGGATATTGATGAAATAATCAATGCAAAAATGGAACTAAATGAGAGAAAGTATCCTATCAAAAAGGCTAAAGGAAAGGCTGATAAGTACAATAAATTATGATTGTTTATTCAGGAACATTAAAGCAATTTTCTAATGATGTCTTAATGGGCATTATTGCAGATAGAATTGAGGAATGTTTTTCTTTAAACGGTTTTAATCATCACAATGATGCAGAGTATTGTGCGTTTAATAACTCATTAATGGTTATGAACAATGTACTTTGTAATAATTCAGGTATTGATCAAGATGTGCATGTCGCTATTGAATATCAAATACCTTTAACATCAAAAAGAGTGGACTTTTTAATCACTGGATATGATGCATTTGATAAAGAAAACGTTGTAATTGTCGAATTAAAACAGTGGGAATCATGTAAATCCACCAATAAAGATGATGTTGTTACTACCTATGTTGGTGGTGCTAATAGAGCGGTATCTCACCCATGTTACCAAGCATATAGTTACGCTAAAGCAATTGAATCATTTAATGAAACTGTAAGAGAAAAGGAAATAGACTTACATCCTTGTGCTTTTTGCCATAACTATAAAGAAGAATATTCAGGTGAAATTAAGCATCCTAAATATAGTACTGCTATAGAATTGGCTCCTTTATTTTTAAAAAGAGATCAATTAAAACTAAGAGAATTCGTTAAGAAATACATTACTAAACCAGATAAAGGAGAAATCTTATATACAATTGAAAATGGTAAGATTAAACCTTCAATAGCTTTACAAGATGCTATTGCTTCCTTATTAAAAGGAAACGAAGTATTTACCATGATTGATGAACAACAAGTAGCGTATGCTACTATCAAAAGTCTTGTAGAAGAAACTATTGATAGTGATAAGAAACATACTGTTATTGTTCAAGGTGGACCTGGTACTGGTAAATCAGTTATTGCGGTTAATTTATTATCCCATCTCATTAATAGAGGATATAACGTTGAATATGTTACCAAGAATGCTGCTCCTAGAAGTGTATTTATTTCTCAATTAGTTAATAAAGATTACAAGAAAAGATATGTAGAGAATCTATTTAAGGGTTCAGGCTCATTTGTAGACACTAAGGAAAACCTATTTGATTGTCTATTAGTAGACGAAGCTCATAGATTAAATGAAAAGTCAGGATTATTCCAAAATAAAGGTGAAAATCAGATAAAAGAAATAATACGTGCATCTAAAATCAGTGTTTTCTTTATTGATGAAGATCAAATAGTTACTAGTAAAGATATAGGCTCAGTAGAAGAAATATGTAAATGGGCTAAAGAACTTAATAGTGAAGTGCATTTTGGAGAAGACTTAATATTAGCTTCTCAATTTAGATGTAGTGGAAGTGATGGCTATTTAGCTTTCTTAGATAATTTATTAGGTATTAGAGAAACTGCTAATATTGACTTAATTGATATAGATTATGATGTACGTGTATATGATGATCCAAATATAATGAGGGATGAATTAAGAGAACTTAACAAGAAAAATAACAAAGCTCGTATGCTAGCGGGTTACTGTTATAACTGGATTAGTAAGAAAGATCCAAGTAAGTACGATATTGAATTAGAAAATAACTTTAAAGCCCAGTGGAACTTTTCCAATACTTCTACTTGGGCAATAGATGAAGACTCTTTTGAGCAAGTTGGATGTATTCATACTTCACAAGGATTAGAATTCGATTATTGTGGTGTCATAATTGGTAAAGATTTGATTTATCGTGATGGTAAAGTAATTACAAATGTTAAAGCCAGGGCTAAGGCAGACCAATCCTTAAGAGGAAAAGTAGATCCAGATCGATGTGATCGCATAATTAGGAATACATATAAAACATTACTCTCAAGAGGACAAAAAGGGTGTTTTATATATTGTGAAAATTCGAGTTTGGCTAAGTATATAAAAGCAATATTTAAAAAAACTTAACTTGCGCGCATAATTATGTGATGTATGTTCGCGCAATGTGTTAGAATAACTATATGTCCGAAAAAGATAAGGTCATTGGTAGTTTTTTAGGTGCTCCATCAACTAATATTGTTGATGTTTTGTCGGCTTCTGGATATACATTAGAGGCTGCGATAGCTGATATTATAGACAATTCAATAGCAGCAAAATCTAAAAATATTAACGTCATATTTGAAGACAATGGTCTCGATTCTCGTATCATAATTATGGATGACGGTTTTGGTATGAGTGAAGCGAAATTGCATGACGCAATTATATATGCTTACAAAAATGTAAATGACATAAGAGATATTACTGATATTGGTAGATATAGCATAGGTTTGAACTCTGCATCTTCATCTTTTTGTAATTACTTACTTCTAACTTCAAAAGAGAAGAATGGTTCCCAACACTCGATAGCTATGGATTTTAATTATCTTAGAACTGAAAATGAATGGCGAATTTTCAATGTTGAGAATAGAAAAGACGCGATAATACCTACAGAAAGTGGAACTATAGTTATTTGGGAACAATTGAAGCTTGAAAAAGATGACGATATCAACAAAAGGCTTTTGTTAAATTCAGATTATATACTTTCATATATCGATAAAGTTGAAAAGCATTTATCAAAAGTGTTTTATAGGTACATAAAATATTATGGTACACATATATACATCAATGGGATCGAAATAGAAGGTTGGGACCCTTTCTTTAGAAAACACGAAAATACTCAAAAAGTTTTTGATGATGTCGTTTCAACAATCAATGGAAGTCCTATTAGAGTAGAGGGTTATGTCCTTCCAATAGTTGAGCATTTAAATCCTCAGGAAAAAGAATATGAGTATGGTTTTAATAAAAATCTTCAGGAATTACAAGGCTTTTACTTGTATAGAGGAGATAGACTCATTTCGATTGGTGGTTGGTTAAACATAGATGGACTAAATATTGATCCTAAAGCAAATTATGCAAGAATAGGAATTTTTGTAGATAATACATTAGATAAATATTTATCAGTAAATTTTGTTAAAAATAGCATTAATGTTCCTCAAGAATTAGCTGATATTTTGAAACCAATTGCAAAGGATGTAAGAAAACGTTCAGTAAATAACTTTGAGTACAAAAAGAAGCCAAGACCTTACAAGAAGAATAAAGAGATAACAATTAGACCTTGGATTATTACTCATACTGAAATGGGGATTAAAGCAACAGTAAATGCCGAGCATCCTCTAATTAGTTCTATTTGTTCTAATTTAACGAAGTCCCAACGTAATATGCTATTTAACTTACTATCAAAATCTATTCCTATAGGTGATTTCGAAAATTATCATGGACTTGACGATTATTATTCAGATGCTGAAATGATAGAGATGTTAGAGCTAAAGTATCAAGAATTTAAAAAATCAAATCTAACTAAACAAGAGATTGAAGATCAATTTCACAAAATAAGTCCTTATTGCGAAGATAGGTATAGGGTATTGTTGTACGAGTTTTTGGATGGTAAAAAAGATGAATGATGAAGAGTTAAATGCTGTTGCCGACAGAAAATATTTTATCAAGAGAGAACTAAACCAGTACTACACAAGAAAGTTTGTACATGGTAAATCTGTTTCTTTGGTAGAGCAGTATGAAGCTATGCTCAAATTTATTAATAATGACTTAGAAGTATATGATTACAACCCTAAGGAGTTTGACCAATTCATTAAAGATTCAATTAATGAGATGATTTATTCAAAGGATAATCCATCTTGTGTTTTTGACTATGATTACAAGCCTTGGCTTATACAAGCAAGAGATAAAATTAAATGGTTCTATAACGATAGATATATTGATTATCTATTGAAAGAAAAGGACTGGTCATTAAAATCGGTTAAGTCTATAAACGAAACAACTGATATTATCTTAGATCACTGCGGAAACCCTTTGGTTAATATTGATTTTAATGTTAAAGGTTTAGTAATTGGTGACATACAATCGGGAAAAACGGCTAATTACACCTCTTTGATTAATAAAGCTCTTGATGTAGGGTATAAATTAATCATTATTTTGGCAGGTCTAACTAATGACTTACGTTCTCAAACACAAAAAAGATTAGACAAAGAAGTTCTTGGATATGAGACCAAACCTAATAATCAACGTGGCGACGCAATTGGCGTTGGTAAAATATCTAAAACTAAAAATTATATTAACTGTTTAACACAATCAAATGTAGATGGTGATCTTAAGAAAATGATTCAAACATATCCTTTGGGTGAAGGATGTGCACCAATAATGGTTGTGGTAAAAAAGAACTCTTCAGTTTTAAAATCATTGATTAATTTTATTGCTTCTAACCCTGTTGTTAAAGATACTGATGATTTAAAATTACACACTCCTACTTTAATAATTGATGATGAGGCAGATCAAGCATCTATTAACACAGCAAAGAATATAGAATTGGAAGAAGCAACTAGAACAAATCAGTTAATAAGAAAGCTTATAAATATTTGTGCTAGATGTACATATATTGGATATACAGCAACCCCATTTGCTAATATTTTTATCCCTACAATGCATGATGAAAAATATCAAGACTCTGTAAAAGATTTATTTCCAAGTAACTTTATTATTTGCTTGCCTACACCTGAGAAATATTGTGGCGTTAAAGAATATTTTGGTATTGATAGAATCGATGACGGCGATAATGATGACTTAAAATTAGATTTATTTAGAGAAATATATGTCGAAGATATTAAAATTGCTTTTGGAACTAGTGATGGTAAAACTAAGAAGGATACAAATGCTATAGGAATACCTGACTCTCTTAAAGAAGCGATAATGCATTTTATAATTGCTTCTGGTGTGAAAATTTCAAGAGGTATTATTGAACACAATTCAATGTTAGTTCATATGACAAAGAATGTGTGTCCTAACGAAGATTTAAAAGAGTTAATAGATAAAGAATTAGATAGACAAACAAAAGGTTTTAAATTTTACACCAAAATTCAACAAGAGTTTAAAAAATATTGGGAGTATAACATCAAACCTATTTCACAAAAAAGAATGGGCGACGCTTTTAATGACACATGGCCTAAAGTTAAAGAAGGTATTATTGCTGCATTACGAATGGTTACAAGAGAAGACACTGTTAAGTTGATTACTGGAGATTCCGAAGATATAATCGACTATTCATCATCTAGCAGTGGCATGCATATCATAGTAGGTGGCGATAAATTAAGTAGAGGTTTAACCTTGGATGGCTTAATTGTTAGTTACTATTATAGAAATGCTCAGGCTTTTGATACTTTATTACAAATGGGTCGTTGGTTTGGATACCGCGATGGTTGGCTTGATTTATGTCGTGTTTATACAACAAGGGAAATAATTGATGATTTTATAGCTGCCGCTGAGGCGCTTGATGCATTTAAAATGGATATTGATACAATGAATAATCTTGACTATACTCCTACTCAATTTGGACTTAAAGTATTGCATAATTCGCACCTCATGCCTACTGCTGCAAACAAGAGAAGAAGCGCGGAACTAACTAAAATTACTTTTTCTGGAGATTTACAACAAACAATTTCTTTTAGCAATTACGATAAAAACCATAATAGAGAACTTACATGTAATTTTTTAAATGAGCTGAACAACTGCGTAGAGTCTGATAGAAAATTAGTATATAGACATGTTCCTGCAAAAGTTGTTCTTGAATATCTTAAAAATTACAAAGAATGCCTAGTTAGGGGAAGAGGTAGAATAAGTGTTTTGCACTGGATTAACTATATAGAAAAATTAAATGGTTATAATGAACTTGTAGATTGGACCGTTGTATTGCATTCTTTAAAGGATGCCTCAAATAAATACGGAGAACGAAGTGATGATATTAACGGGCATACAATTATAAAACCTACTCGTAAATCAAGATCACGTACAAATGATGGTGATACATTTTTGGTTAAAGCCATTACAAATCCAAATGACTTCTTAGATTTCTTTGATAAAGATGACCCTATTCGAAATAAATTTAATTCTTACAAAGCTGGCGACGCTCAAATTAGAGAAAGATTCACTCCACAGAATGCCTTATTAACTATTTATGATTTCGATATTGTCGCTAACGAAGATACCATATCTAACACTGTTCCTGGAGAAATTATAAGAAAAACAGGAAACGTTCTAGAAAATGGGGAAGGGTTTATAGGATTAGGTATATGGTTCCCAGTAAGTCCTAATGAAGAAAACGCTGATGTATCTTATTTTATTAATGAGGTGTATCAAAAAACCAATCAAGAGCAACGTGATGCTAGTTTGTGGAAAGGAGAAGATTAATGACAAATGCAAGTTTATATGATGTTTGGGAGAATATAGTTAAAAAAGCTTTAAACGAATGCGAATCAGATTTCCAAACTTTATATGTACCATATGGGTCTTGTAAGTTTGGAATGACTTTTATTTCCACAAATCGATTAAAAGAGAAAGCTTTATATATTGAGGCTGATAGTTATGTAGCTAGTAAAAAGTTACCTCAGATTAAAGGGTTATCGTTTGAATTTGTTTCTGCTCCTAGAATCGATTCTTCCAAAACATATTTAAGAATTCGTTTAACTAATAAGGACGTTATGGAAGAAGCTTTTGAAGCTTTTACTGTAAGTGTATTTAATAATATTCAAGATTTAACCACTTCATGCGAAGCTATCGATATGATATGTGAATTGGTCTATGACTATGTTGATTTCTTTGGTTTTGAGAAAGATAAAAGATTATCTAAACAAGAAGAACAAGGTTTGTTTGGAGAGTTAACATTTCTTGAAAAGGTGATGGATAAGAAAAGTTATGAATATATCAACTATTGGACCGGACCGCAAAAGAATAAACACGACTTTATTAATTGTAATAATGTAGGGGTAGAGATTAAAACTACTACAGCTCAATCCCAAAAGAACATTCTTATATCAAATGAAAACCAATTAAAATATGAGGAAAGAAGTAAATTGTTTCTTGTTTTGTATACAGTTGATATTAATCCTAATGGAGAAAGTTTGATTGATGTATATAATAGAATTCTCGATAAATTGCCAAACAATAAAGCGAAGAGACTATTAACGGGTAAGCTATTAGAGTTTGGTATAGACCCTACTTCATATGATGCAAGATATCATTTTGCTGTTATTATGGAAAACCATTATCAAATAAATGAATCTTTTCCTCGCATTTTAAAAACACAAATTGATCCTAGTATATTTGATGTTAAATACAGGGTTAATGTTGATCACGTTCCTACTTTTAACGGTGATATATATGAAGAATTATGATTACTGTGATTTATTTAAAAAAAGGGTAGATTCTCTTGAGTTTGACGACGAAGAAAACCCTTTAAGTGCGAAACACAAATTTTTAAAGATGGCTGTTTTTGAAACTGCGGGATTTTTGGATGCCGAAGTTGGGAATTATGAAATACCTGGTCGCAAAATAAAGATAGATGGCTATTATGATGACGAAGATGAGAAAGTTTTTCATGTGCTATCACTCTTATATTTTGATAGTAACGAAGTTAGCAAAGAAGAATTTATTGAACAGTATGAAAAGAATGTGTTATATATTGAAAACTTTATTTTTTTGGCGTTATCTATAAACAAATCATCTCTTCTTAGTACATCAACTACATACGAAGCTTGCATGGCTTTTAAAGATGCTAAAGATAATGGTTACTCTTTTGTTGTAGATTTTTACTCTAACTTTGACTTCCCTGATATTACTGACTCACAGGTTAATAAGTATAATGATGTGGAAGTTAGTAAAACATATTTTGGGGCAAGTGAAATTTATGAGTCGATAACTTCAAATGAATCCTCAAAATTAATAATTGATTTAGAAAAAGATTATAGCTCGTGTTTATATGGTTTGAAGATAGCATCCACTAGAGATTTTGATGTTTATTCAACATCTATTTCGGGAAGATTGTTAGCTAAGATATACGATAACCATAAAAGTAGATTACTTGAAGGGAATGTTCGTTCGTATTTAAAAAGAACTCAAAAAGTAAATAGTGGAATAGTTAGAACCTTGCAAAATATTCCAAGTGAATTTGTTGCGTACAATAATGGTTTATCTACTGTAGCTAGTGCTGACGGAAGTGTAATTAAATCTTTACAAGGAGACTTTGTTAAAATCTTATCTTTGAATCAGTTACAAATTGTTAACGGAGGTCAAACAACAGTCACTATTTTCGAGTGTTCAAGAGATCCAATTGATTTGAGTGATGTTGTAGTTCCAATGAAGTTAACAGTTCTTAAAAGGGTGGAGAATGAAGCTGAAATGGTCTCTAACATTTCAAGATATGCAAATACTCAAACCGCTATTGCTAAATCAGATTTATCTTCTAATGAACCTTTCTACAAAGAAATGCAAAGATTTTCGAGAAATGTACCATGCTATAAAGACAATATTGTTGCTCCTATTAACGAGTATTACTGGTTTTTTGAAAGATCCAACGGACAATACAATACCGAAAGAAGAGTTATCTATAATTACAGCAAGTCATTCTCTAAAAGATATCCTGAAAAATTAAAATTCAGTAAGAAAATATTAGCAAAAGCTATTATGGCTTATGAAAAGAAGCCACATATTGTTTGTTTAGGTAACGAGAAGAACTTTGTAGAATTTAACGATTATATTATTGAAAATTCGATTATACCTAATGAGGAATATTTTAAAAAATTCATTGCTATATTAATTTTATGGCGTGCAGCAGACAAAATAATTCTTAAGGATAAATTACCTATCAAGGCTGCTGTTTTACCATACACAATTGCTAAGTTGAGCCATCATTCTCTTAAAATGATAAATTTGACTAAAATATGGAATGAGCAAAAAATCGATTCAAATTTAGAGCACATTATATTAGAGATTGCTAGAAAAGTTTCTAAAACCTTTCAAGATGATATTGTTCAACATCCTAACACATTAATGTGGGGCCGTAAGAAAGAATGTTGGGAAATCATAAAAAATATCGAATACAAGATTTTGGATCTTGATGTTGAACAACCTTTTGATTTTATGCCATCCAATCCTGTCCTCAAATTCATAGAAAAACCTGAGAATCTATATAATTACTCATTGTGGAATAGATTATTAATTTGGAATTCAAAGAACAAAGTCTTATCTCCTCAGCAAGAAAAAACAATACAAGAAGGAATGACAGAGATAAGATATTGTCTAAAAATATCTAGTGCGATAAAAGAAAGGAAGGTAAAGGAACTATTTCTCAAATGTGTTAGAAATGGATTCCCTTATATGGATTAGTTATGTCTGTGGTTATTAAAGACAATCATGTAATATTCTCAATACCTAATAGTGAGGCTATTTTAGATGTACAAAGAATCACTGAAAAAGAAAGAACGGTTGGCTCTTACTATCTTTCTCAAAAAGCCGACGAAATAGAATCTTTTTTAAACAACCTGGAAGGTAGTTTTTATATAGATTTGGCTTCCTCATATATTTATTGCAAGGAACCATATAGTGAATTAATTAATAATTGTAAAAGTTTATATAGACATGACCTGTTTTATTTAGAAGAAGCTTTGAAAGATATAGAATGGGCATATAAGAAAACTCCTGAAATTTTGTTTTTTAAAACTAATAACCCAATAATTATAGAAACAAGAAAATATATCAAATTTCCTTCACAATGCTGTGAAATGGGTATGTTTAAAGCGTTATGCCTTGGTGAGGTTTCTGAAATTGTTTTTGAAAAATTGTCTACTAACTGTATAAGAGTTTTTGTTCGCCCAAAAGCTGAAGCGGTACCTTTCTTTAAGAATGTAATTTCCTTCAAAAATTGGCTTACTATGACCGGAAAGATTAAATAAAATGTTGAAGATTGGCACAGTTTTTAGTGGAATCGGAGCTTTTGAGTATATGCTTAAAAGCAAAAAAATTAAACATGAAATTCTTTTTGCATGTGATTGTGGAGATAGAAAGGTTGATATAACAAATGAGGAACTATCTAGATTATCAAAACTTCCATATCCACAAAGAACGATTGAGGCAGAGAAACTATATAGTAAGTGTAAAAAAGAAAATCGCATTAAAGATACATATCTAAAGAATTACAATTTTGATAAAGGTAAATGGTATTCGGACATTCGTTTCCTTGACGGAAATATATATAAAAATAAGATTGACATCTTTGTTGGTGGAAGTCCATGTCAAAGTTTTTCTTTGATGGGAAAAAGAAAGGGGCTCGAAGACACAAGAGGAACTTTATTTTATGAATATGCTCGTTTAGTCAATGAAATTAAACCTAAAGTTTTTATTTACGAAAATGTTCCCGGAATGTTAATTCATGATAGCGGAGAAACGTGGGAAACCATCAAAAATGTTTTTAATACCCTAGGATATAAAATTTATTGGTCTATATTGGATGCCTCAAAATATGGTATTCCTCAATCAAGAAAAAGACTTTTTGTTGTTGGGTTTTTAGATACACGTATAAAGGATTTTAAATTTCCTCAAGAATTACCGCTTGAAAAGAAAGCTAGAAATTTTTACGAGGAAAATATTGAACCAAAGTATTATTTAAAGGAGAAGGGGTTTAAATTTGTTACAAATTCTAAAAATAGAGGAAGAGCAAAAATAAACTCCGAGATTATTAGGACGGAAAAAAGGAATCAACAATTTAATTGGAATGGCGATTTCGTTTTTGACGAATATGATAAATTACCAAGAAGCGTTTTAGATAATGCTTATATAGGATTTTACGAAGGCAAAAAAGGAGCTGTTCGTAAAATGACACCTAGAGAATGCCATAGATTAATGGGATTTGGTGACGATTTTATTATCGATAGTCATGATGTTGATGCTTATAAACAATCTGGAAATAGTATTGTTGTTAATGTATTATCATCATTAATGGATGAAATTTTAAAGGTTTACAATGATTAAAGTTGGAACGGTTTTTAGTGGGATTGGAGCAGCGGAGTTTGCTCTTAAAAGACTCAACATAGAACATGAGATTGTTTTTGCATGTGATAATGGCAATGTTGTGTTTGAGTATGACAAAGAAAAAGAGTTTGAAAATATAAAAAAATTGAGAACTGCAAAAGAAAAGCAGAAATATGTAGAGGATTTGTATAATGCAAATACTAGTAGACATAACTTTGTTAAAGACAGTTACTTGGCTAATTATTCGTGTAAAGAAACTAATTTTTATCAAGATATTATTTTATTAGATGGGACGCCATATAAAAATAAAATTGATTTATTTATTGGCGGCAGTCCATGTCAAAGTTTTTCTATAGTTGGAAGCCAAAGTGGATTTAATGATAGAAGAGGAAATTTGTTTTTTCAATATACAAGATTAGTCGAAGAGATAAAACCTAAGGTATTTATTTATGAAAATGTTAATGGCGTTTTGAATAACAGTAATAAAAAAACTTGGGAAATCATGAAGAAAGAGTTCGATAGGCTGGGATATTCGTATACATATTTTGTTTTGAATGCAAAAGATTATGGAATTCCTCAAAATAGAAGAAGGTTATTTGTCGTTGGGTTTAAAGATAGAAAAGTTTCTATTCATACACCTACAGTTAAAGATCCAATTTACACCATGCAAGATTTTTTAATAGAATCTACTATTTTTGGGGGCATGAGTTTTAATTCTAAAGGCGAGATAGTGTTTTCTAAGAAACCAGGAAAGATAGATGACATGTATTTCTTAAGTCCATCTGTTAGTAAATATGTAATGAAGGGTGGAACGAAAAGTTGGTATCAAAAACCAGAGACAGATTTAACTGTTGCTAGAACCCTTTTATCTACTATGGGTAATCACCATAGAGCTGGTGTAGATAATTACGTAACGATAAACGGAAAACTTCGTTCACTCAGCGAGAGAGAGGCGCATAGATTAATGGGTTTTACTGATGATTATAAAATCGTTGTTTCAAAAGCTCAGGCATACAAACAAGCAGGCAATAGCATTGTTGTAGATGTAATGATGGAAATTTTAAAAGAAATTATCAACACTAAAGTATTTGGTTAAACTAAAATTGTAGAACATATTTTTTAAGGTCTAATTTTTAATACATGTATACCTTATTTTATAAGTTACTGTATTACCAGTACCTAGATCTCTATAGTCTAATAATTTAACTCCTGAATGAGAGTTATTTTCTTTATTAATAGTTACATTATTAGTAGAGGTCTCGCTATTACTATTAGAGTCATTATGTAAAGATATACCAATAACACTAACGTTATTAGAAGAAGCTTCTATTTTAAATACTGTATTCTTAACATGTGTATCAAAGAATATGTAGAACCAAATACATATAAGTTTCCATTACCTTAATAAAGATTAAAGAATTAATAGGTGTAATAGATGTAGTGGGCTACAGTAACGGTTGTTCAGAGATTGGATATTATCTTTATACAAATAAAGAAATATATAGAAAAGATCATTATATGAATCTAACATTATAGTTATAGGGGTATTCATATTATGAGACATAGAATTAAGAAAGCTTTTACTATTATTGAATTAGTTATTGTTATCGCAGTTATTGGTATATTAGCCGCTATATTAATCCCAACATTTGTTAATCTAACTTCTAAAGCTAATGAAAGTGCTGATGCAAGTTTAGTTAGAACGCTTAATACCACCCTTTCTTTTGCGGTTCTAGATGATGAAGATACCCCAAATATCACTTTTAAAGATGTTTTATATGATTTAGACAAATATGGAAGTATCAAAGAAGAAAGTATTGTTTCTAAATCAGATAATCTTATTCTTTGGAATCAAGAAGACAATACTTTCTACTTAGAAAAAGACATTGATACTTTTAATCCATATAAATATTGGATGATCGTAAAAGACACAATAGACACCTCTAAAAGATATAGTAGTTACTTATCCTCTAGCTTTGCTAGTACCTCTATTAATAATTTGGTAAGCGGATTAGACGTAGGAAGTAACGATATTACCTCGATTACTTTTTCCGGTAATATCGATAGAAATAAAGAAGTAAGGATATTTACTTCAGGTGGTACTTTAAATATCTCTACTCCTACAACTGGATTAGATATAAATAAAGTAACTACTATTAGTCATTACGGAAATATCGAGAAAGTAAATATCACTCATTTAGGTAACGATATCTATAAAGAACTTGGTCATGACAAGAGCTTAGAAGTTAAACAGGGCAAAGTAAATATAGGCGATAACGCCCATATTGATGAAATAAACACTAATAATAGAACCGGTAACGTTAATATAGCTTCTAATTTCGGTGATACCGTTGACCTCATTATTAATAATGAAGGAGATACAAACTTAGAAGTAAGTGATGTATTACAAAATAAAGTAAAAGATATTGTTTATGTAGGAAACGCTTTAGAAGCTAATTACGCTTCTATTGAAGAAGCATATACTGCTGGCGCTAACAATATCTTATTAGTTAGTAATATTACTACAACTAACGAAATAACCATTACAAGGTCATTTAATATATATGGTAGGAATTACTCCATTAGTAACAATAATAAAGATCTTAAAGCTGTTTTTGGATTAAATGAAGGTGCTTCTAGCTATACTTTCTCTATTCATGACTTAGTAATTAACGCTCAACATGAAAATCTAAGAGGTATATCTATTAGAGGAGATGATATATCAGTTAACGTTATAGATTCTTCTATCTACTGTAATAAGATGGCGTGTATTCATAATAATGGCGCTAACGGAACTAATATTAATGTTCATAACTCTATTCTTTCTAGTGGAGACGCTTTAGGTGCTCACTCTACAATCAATATATTAGGAGATAACGGTATAGTTAATATCAATAACTCCACGGTATCCGCTTATGCAACTAGTAGTAGATACTCTACTGTCGGCGCTATTACTATATTCGAAGGAGAAAATTACGTTATTAATATTAAAAATACCGTTATTAATCTAGAAGCTTCTTCTTCTAACGTTAATCTTTACGGTATCTATTTACAAAGTGAGTCTTCTTTAAATGAAGTTAACTCCACGAATTTAACTATCAATAAAGAAGATAACTCTTATAGTTCAGTTACTTTATCTTCTTATTTAGATGAAAGTACGAATAACACTATCAATTTATAATATTAAATCTTTATTTTGAATGAAGTTTCAGCTAGTGTTTCAATTCTAACATCTAGTAAATGCGCTAAGTTAATTACTATTTCCGCACTTGCTTTTTTAATATCTCTTCTTCTTTGTTTGATGCTACAAAGCATATCGTAAGAAACTCCATAGTCTTTAGCGAGGCTCTTCAAAGAATAAGGATTTCTTTCTATTAAAATTGCTAAAACGGATTTTTCTTTAAACAATCTATTGAATTCTTTAATAATATGAGAAAAATCCATTTCATGATATATAGGATAGTATTCATACATTTTCTTTATAGGTATATATAAGAATATACATTCAAATGTTAATCCGGTATCTCCTTGAATACGTAAATAAGCTTCCGCGGCCCATAAACATTCTTTATATGTAGGAACTGCTAATAGTTCTATTTTCTTGAAAGGAAATAGTGTTTTTATTAATGAAACATCGCTAACTAAAGGAGCAAAATAAGCAGCGTCTTCTTCAATATCTTGGAAATAAGAGGAATATGAAATAAGTTTCTCCAAAGCGGAAGTTGAATATTTAGTTATATAACTAGTAGAAAGAACACGTTCTAGATTATTAGTGTATTCTTCGATATATAAGTTATTCATTTTCTTCCCTCATAAGATCAAGAATATATTTCTTTTTTGGGTCTTTTATTCTACTTATTAGTTCATCAAACTCTTTACTTGCTTTTTTGACTATTGAATAGTAATGACCTAAATATTCTTCATCACATTCAATGACTCTTTTAAAAGAGAGTAATTTGATAGCTCTTTCAGAAATAAAAGCATATTGAATTCCTAATTGACCGGAAAGAAACGCTTCTTCTAAATCATCAAATGCTAAATCATTAGAAACAAATCTAGAAGGAAAGCGGAAATAAGCATCATCCGCTCTAAAGCCGATAATTACATCGTATTCATTTACATCTATATAGTATTTTTCTAACCATTTTAAAGTTAATGAGTTATTTTTAACAAAAGTAGAGTCTAATTGACGAAAATGCATTAATATCGCCATCCAATTAAGTACGCTATATTTATCTTTATTTGTTAAATCTAGAGTTTTTAATCTAGCAAATGAAGCATTATTAATTTCATATTCATTAACTAAACCTACGCTATTATTTTTACATGCCCATGACTTAGCAGCGGCTAAATCTTTTGTCATATAGAAAGAAGGACCATAGTCATTATTAATATCAGATCCTTTTACTGTAGGATGCTCAATTATATATTTGCTTCCATGATATATCTTCATGCTTTTATTGTATCAAGAAAATGTTAAAAAACAATGATAATTAGTACTGTAGTACGAATATTTACTATAAATAACAAAATTTGTTTATCTAAAACTTTTATCAACTTCTTAAAATACCTTAAAATACTTAACTAATTTTTCCATAATTTCTTTTTTTATTTCTTCGTTAGATTTCCCTTCGAAAGTATTGAATCTATGGATATAGTTTGATCAGCATCTTTTTCCATTTTGTGAATCTTAACACTATTTTGGAAATAAGATTTTTAATTCCAGCTATTTGGACATAAGTTTTTTATTTAACGTCTCAAAAGATTAAGGCAGCGAACTATAGAAAGCAAGGTCGTGCTAGGTTATTATAAAACTATAAACAATATTTAAATTTTGAAAGTATATTACTTGATAGCATATTTGTTTATAGTCTAGTTAACTGAAAAAGAGGAAGGATAATTAATATGAATGCTTTATTAAAAATCAAAGATTATGGTGATATAGAAATTGAATTATATCCAGAAAGCGCACCAATAACTGTGCAAAACTTTATTAACCTAGTAAATAAAGCTTTTTATAATGGGTTGACATTCCATAGGGTAATTAAAGGCTTTATGATACAAGGCGGATGCCCTAGAGGAAACGGAACAGGTGGTCCTGGATACACTATTAAAGGTGAATTTAAATCTAACGGAATCGACAATCCTCTTAAACACGAAAGAGGCGTCATTTCTATGGCTAGAAGTATGGATCCTAATTCCGCTGGATCACAATTCTTCATTATGCACAAAGATGCACCACACCTAGACGGACAATATGCAGCGTTTGGCAAAGTTGTTAAAGGGATTGAAGTGGTGGATAAAATCGCTTCTGTTCCAACGGATGGAAGAGATAAACCATATAAACCAGTCGTCATTGAATCAATTACAGTTTTATAAAAAAATAAAGATAGATCCAATAGAATAGAAACAAGAATTATTAAATAAATAAGATTTAAATAATTTTACTAAAATCGAAATAGTTTTTGATTATAATATCAATATTCTTTGTTTATGGATGTTAGAACAATAATGCAAATTGTCTTGCTATCTATAGCGCTAGCTATGGATGCTTTTTCAGTAGCTCTTGTTAATGGTCTAACCATCAAAGATATTAATAAAAAGAGATCAATATTCATTGCCGCTTCTTTTGGTCTTATGCAAGCCATTATGCCTTTAATTGGGTTCTGGGTTGTAGAACTTGTTAGTGTAGGTGTTGGTCAAATTACCTCGATAATTGTTATTTGGATTGCTTTTGCTTCTTTACTCTTTATTGGTGGCAAGATGCTATTTGAATCAATAAAGGGTTTAGTTAGTCCACCAGAAGAAAAGAAAGAGAAGCTATTTTCATATAAAGAAGTGATAGTGTACGCTATATTAACGGCTATTGATGCTTTTGCGGCCGGTATCACTATGCATACAGGTTTATCCACAAGAACAACCATTTGGTTACACGTAACTATAGTAATGGTCATTACATTTGTGTTATCTCTTGTGGGTTTATTCCTTGGTAAGCAAATAATTAAGTTATTAAAAGGAAGATATGAAATATCCACGATTATAGGTGGCTCGATATTGATATTATTCGCCGTTTGGATTGTGGTGAGTCACTATACAGGATTATAACTAATTATATTTAATATAATAACGTTGATTGAAAATAACATATATGCTATTATTTTGATATGGAAGAAAAACAGATAATATCAATAAATATCAACAATATCAAAGACTGCATTTATATAGTCCATGGGCAAAAAGTAATGCTTGATTTTGACTTAGCAAGAATCTATGGCTATGAAACCAAAAATTTCAATAGACAAGTTAAAAACAACAATGAAAAATTTGATGATGATTTTATGTTTAAATTAACTAAAGATGAGTGGGATGAAATCTTGAGGTGCAAAAATTTCACCGCAAATTCTTTTTCTAAATCTAGATATCTACCACACGCATTTACTGAACAAGGAATTTACATGCTTATGACCGTCCTGCATGGCAAATTAGCTATCGAACAAAGTAAACAATTAATAAAGTGCTTTAAATTAATGAAAGATTATATCGCTGAATCAGGTAATTTGCTTACGAACACTAATTCATATATAGAATCAAGATTTGCTAATTATGATAAAAGATTTAAGACGATAGAAAATAAATTAAACATCGTTATGGACAATTTTATAGATCCTTCTTCTTATAAACTCTTTGTGATAATGAATGGAGCAAAATTTGAAGCAGATTTGGCCTATCAAACACTTTTTTGCTTATCAAAAGAGTCAATTATTATCGTTGATGATTATATAGGTCTAAAGACATTAGATCACTTAAAAGTATGTAGCGAAAACATAAAGGTTTATATTTGCTCTGATAATGTAGCTAGAAATGGTTTGACCCAAAACTACATCGATGACTTTATTAGTCAAACAAACATCTCTTTTTCTTTAAAACCAACAAAAAACATAATTCACGACAGGCTTATTGTTATTGATTACAACACGGAACATGAAAGATTATTTTTAAGTGGGCCATCTAGCAAAGATGCAGGAAATAAAATAGGTACAATTATAGAAATAGATGATAGAAAATTATATCATCCAATAATTGCCAAATTATTAGAAGGACATCAATAATGGATATAATTGACAAAATAGTGGCGATTCGAAAACAAAGAGGTATATCTCAACAAAAACTTTCTAAAATGACTGGCGTTCTTCAACCTGTTATCGCTAGAGTCGAGTCAAAGAAAAGCTCGCCGACTGTTGAATTCCTCTCAAAAATATTAAACGCTCTTGATTTAGAGCTTAGTTTAGTTGATTTTTTTGAATCACCGAAAGCAATTAAAAAAGTAATTAATGGTTTGCCTCACAAACGAATAAGCGTAGGAAGAAGTGGAGACAAGGTATTTGTTTTTGGTGAGAAATATCTCTTAAAAATTAGTGATGATATAAAGCAGCTAAGGTTGGAAAAAGAAAAAACTGAATGGATTAGTCAATACATAAGGAGTGCAAAAACAATTCAATATATCGAAGAAGACACGTGTGGATATTATTTAAGAGAATATATCAGAGGCCACACTTTAATAGAAGAACAGTATATTAACAATCCAAAAAGACTTATCAATGTTTTAAAAGAGGTAGTAATGGAATTACGAAAAATGGATTCTTTTGATTGCCCATTTTCTTCACCTGATAGCATAGGAAATGATTTTGTACATGGCGATTTGTGTTTGCCTAATATTTTAGTCGATGATAATGATCATTTTATTGGCTTTATAGATTTATCTAGTTGTGGCAAAGGAGACAAGCAATACGATTATTGTTGGTTGTTATGGAGTTTTGAATATAATTTAAAAACCAAACAATATAGCGACTTGCTTCTAAAGGAATTAAGCGTTGAAATTAACGCGGATGATTACCTTAGATATGTTACTCTCAAGATGATTAATGGATCCGGGAATTACTAATAACATGGATTGATGCCTTTGCGGGCGGTATTACTATGCATACAGGTTTATCCACAGGAACAACCATTTACTTACACGTAACTATAGTAATGGTCATTACATTTGTGTTATCTCTTGTTGGTTTATTCCTTGGTAAGCAAATAATTAAGTTATTAAAAGGAAGATATGAAATATCCACGATTATAGGTGGCTCGATATTGATATTATTCGCTGTTTGGATTGTGGTGAGCCATTACTTGGGGATATAAAAAGAATCGCTAGTTGAAGCGATTCTTTTTGGTTGGTAATTTATTTTTCTAAAACCCAGATTTGGATGTTGCCTTGTCCGGAAGCGCTAGCACTTAATGTACCACCGCTAACTGGTTTTGTTCCGCCTCCATAAAGGTCTTTATATGTACCGTTTGGTAATCCACTGAATGTACCTGATCCAGAGAAACATACTGCTGCAATAGAGTCTTTTCCGTTTGCGGTATATCTTCTAATATAGCCAAATCCGCTACCTTTATAGTTATCGGTATTATATTGACCTCTTCTTAAAGCGATACATGATAATCTAGCTTTGTTAAGTGTTTGTAAGTGTTTAGAAAGGGTTGAATTTAAGGTTGTAGCAACGTTACCACTTGCGTTTTTGAAGCTGCCAAAGTCAGTAGCGGTTACATTGCCTTCAATTCTATTACCGAAGTAAGCTCTACCTGTATCTTCGAGGTTTGCGTTAGGTCCTACATCAATAATTACGCCTTTTTTGAATTCAACTTCACTACCATAGTAGATACATGGAATACCACGGAATGTAAACATTAAGTCCATATTTTCTTTCCAAGCTGCTGTACCGCCTTTATAACGGTATTTTTCTTGGCTTTGTGGTCCGTAGTCGTGAGAATCAACATAGACTACATTATATGTAGCATCTTGATATGTGTGATCCCAACCTTTAGCAATTGAGTATGCGCCACCAGCGTTATCGAAGTTCCAGTGCATTTGGAAGTCAATAACGGAGTTGCCATTGAATCTTGATTTATCTGGAGAGTGGTAATTCATACCATTTAATTTGTGGTTTGTACTAGATGGTTGAGTACCTGTATTGTTGTTTGCTTCATAGAAGGTCTTTGTTGTAGCTTCGTTTGTAGCTCTATCACCCCATTTATAAGATTTATTTTCGCTCCAACTATAGAAAGGAGCACTACAGTTAGGGTTATTGTGGTTCCAAACAGATTCACTCCATCTTGAGCAGACCTCGCCAAACATATGGAAGTATGGGTTACCAACTTTCTTAGCGATAGCGGTGAATGCTGGGAAGTAATATTTATTCAATGTATATCTTGATATGTGCTTCATTGTATCGATACGGAATGCATCAACACCCATTTGGATGAATTTACCATAGCAATCAACTAAATAGTTAGCAACAGTAGGGTTTTCTGTGTTTAAATCAACACAGTCGCCAGCCATTTGACCAGTTTGTTCAATATATTGTTCATAACCGAAGCTTTGTTCATGGTGATAGATGTTATATTTGTCCTTAGCACCTTTCATGCTCATGATTCTTTCATCATATTGGGCTGTGCCATTCTTGTTGTCATAAGCTTTCGTTAAGATTCCGTTTTCATTTTTCTTAATACCGTTAATAGAGGCATCTGTTCCTGGGTCATATGAGAACATTGGGAAGAGGTTTTCTTCACCAAAGTTACCAGTGTGGTTGAAGACTACGTCCAAGACAATCTTCAAGCCGCGACTATGCGCTGCATTAATTACATCTTGGAATTTGCAATCTTCAGATTCATAACGTGGATCAACCTCACTAAAGTTAATTGCGTGATATCCGTGATAATCATATCCAGAAGCGTTTTTAACTACTGGTGTAATCCAAATAGCGGTAAATCCTTGTGCTTTAATATAATCCATCTTTTGGATTAAACCTTTGAAGTCACCTCTCCATTCAGGATCTTCCTTGTTATAGCCTTTTGATATTCCATCCCAACAGTGAACGTTATTAGAAGGATCACCATCATAGAATCTTGTTGTCATGGCAAAGTAAATAGATTCGTCTCTAAAATCTGTTCTTGTACCTTCGTATTTACTCTTAATGCTATTAGCAGCAAAGTTATTCATTGCAGGGAGTTCTGTATAGTCTTTAGCGGAAGTAACAATGGTAAATCCGTCTGCTTCATAACTTCCTCCTCCCGAAGACTCAGGATATTTGATTGGGTCATAGTTTTGGCAGTATAAAGAGCCATCATTAGTGTACCAGTAGTAACCAGCTTTATCCGCTGCTAAATTTGATGTTTGAGCACCGCCTTTTCCTTTATTAAAGATAAAGTTAATGTTTGTATATCCAGTGAAGTCGTATGTTTTCCAACCGGTACTATATGATTTTAAAGTTGTTGAGCTTCCTGGCCATGCACCTAAGACTTCCGCTTTATCTGTCCATGCATATAAATAAGTCCAATCGGATGGACAGAATACTTTTACGTGATCAATATCAGGTAAGACATCTTCTGAAGGAACTTGGCTTGGAGCCACACTTGGAGAGACGCTAGGTGAAACTGATGGTGTAACACTTGGTGTAACTGATGGTGTGGGACTAGGTTCTACAGAAGGAATTACAGGTTCTAAACTTGCAGCTTCACTAGGTGTAATTGATGGTATAAAACTAGGGGAATCTTGACTTTGAGCTACACTTTGTTCAGTAGATGGTGTAACACTTGGTGTAACTGATGGTGTAACACTAGGTTCTACAGAAGGAGCAACACTAGGTTCTGTTGATTGTTCTTGACTTGTTTCCGTGCTTGGACCAGATAAAGAATCAACCAATGTCGAACAGCCTGTTAAAAGTAATGAGGCTGTCAATGTTAGTAATGGTATTGTTTTCTTTTTCATATTTTCCCCCTAATTTTTAATTTGTCACTTTTATTTAAACAAATAAAATCAATTAAGACAAAACAAAGAATAGAGATAGTTGACATTTTTAGGACACCGAATGGGAATCCTCGGATGTTCAATTGCCGAGATGAAAATGAGCCTTGGTTGTTAAGATTATAATCATCACTATATGTGATTAAAATCCTGTTTTTTACAGTTCTATAAGATCAATATTCAAATAAATGTCGATTAGTTCGGCATTTTTTGCTAATCAGTATGGTTTTCTCAATGTAGTTAATTCTCTTTAAACTTTACTTTGATTAATAA
>Ga0310695_10003011_pt1 | contig 34029 bp, 33 predicted proteins | sample RumenRJG_04DNA_FD_203882 | JGI IMG/M metagenome (GOLD analysis project Ga0310695, IMG submission 203882) | Bovine rumen microbial communities from Lethbridge, Alberta, Canada - RJG_04 (v2) (version 2) | ecosystem: Host-associated > Mammals > Digestive system > Stomach > Rumen | place: Canada... | reverse complement strand
AGATTGAAGACGTGGCCGCAGGACTGCTCTACTACGTGGCCCAGTCGTTCCTCTTGGCAGGTTCCATATTCGGACTCGACCAATACATCAGAAGCATTAGCAAAAAATGACTGAAGCGGTGCGAAATATTTTGAAAATTTCTTTCAAAAATGTTTGGTAGTTTCAGGATTTTTTTGTACCTTTGTAACCAGAAAAAGAGCTCTTAAATGCGGGAGGTGGCGACCCGATGCAGTTCGTCGCAACGAGTTTCTAATACCATGAAAAAACACAACGAAAATGGCAAGAAATGAGATTACTTTCCTCGTAAACCTGAGGAAGAACCTGATGACCACGTCGAAGTCGTACGGCGCGTACTTCGGCGAGGCCGAGAAGAAGGAACCGCTGAACCTGAAGGGTTTCGCACGTCACATGACCGAGCACGGCAAGCTGGCCGACTACTCGATGGTAGTACTGGTGCTGCAGCAGTTAGTGGACTGCATGACGGAGCTGATCTGCCAGGGACAGCCCGTGAAGCTGGACGGTCTGGGCACGTTCTACCCGACGATCGAGAACAAGCTGTTAGGCTCGTACACCGTAGAGGGCTACTCGCCTCAGGAGCACATCAAGGGCGTCCACCTGCGCTTCCGTCCCGAGAACGCCCGCGGTGAGGAGCTGACGTCGCGCGAGCTGAAGGACAAGTGCGTCTTCGAGATGAACGACCTGATCGTGACGAAGCACAAGACGGTCGGTGGCAAGGACAGAATCTACCAGGAACGCACGCCGCTGAAGACCTACGGCATCAGCCAGGCAGAGCCAGACCCGGACGAAGAGCCGGAGCCCTAAGGGAAAATTCTTCGCAAGCGAAGCGAGCAAAGCTCGAGCGGAAAAAATGAAGAATTGAAAAATTGAAGTTTGGCAAGCTTTGCAAGGCGCCGAGCGGTAAATTAAGAACCGCTGCTGTCCGTGAGGGATGGCGGCGGTTTTTTGTGTTTTTATTTGGTGTTTCTTCGGTTTCTTGTTAACTTTGCAGCAAAAATGCGGAAGAGATGAAGCGAGAAGAACGATACAAGGCGGTGCTGGACTATTTCGCCCAACAGATGCCGGAGGTGACGACGGAGCTGGAGTTCGGCAGCGTGTTCCAGCTGTTGGTGGCCGTCATCCTGAGCGCGCAATGTACCGACAAGCGGGTGAACATGGTGACGCCAGAGCTGTTCGGACGGTTCCCCGATGCGGCGTCGATGGCGGCTGCGGAGGCCGACGAGGTGTACGAATACGTCAAGAGCGTGTCGTACCCTAACTCGAAGGCGAAGCATCTGGTGGAGATGGCACGCGCGCTGGTCAGCGACCACGGGGGCGAGGTGCCCGCCGATATGGACGCGCTACTCAAACTGCCAGGTGTGGGGCGCAAGACGGCAAACGTCATTCAGGCGGTGGCCTTCGGACGCTCGACGATGGCCGTCGACACCCACGTCTACCGCGTCAGCCACCGGCTGGGCTTGGTGTCGAAACGCGACAATACGCCGCTGAAGGTGGAACAGGCGTTGATGGCGAACATCCCCGACGAGCAGATACCGTTGGCTCACCATTGGCTGCTGCTACACGGGCGCTACGTCTGCACGTCGCAACGGCCGAAGTGTGCAAAGTGTGAGTTGGCCGCCGTCTGCCCGAAACTGTTAGAGGGTTCGAAGTTAGAATAGCTTTAATAGCGACTTGTAATCAACTCTTACGTAGTCGGTTATCTGTATATCGGAGAGTGAAGCTATGGCCTCCTGCGGATTCGTAGTAGCCACACCGACCACCTTCATGCCAGCCGCCCGTCCTGACTTCAGTCCGTTGAAACTGTCCTCGAAGACGACGCACTCCGAAGGCTGCACGCCGAAGCGCGCCGCTGCCTTCAGATAGCAGTCGGGATGGGGTTTGGAATACTCGAAATCCTCGCTCGTCAGGATGGCGTCAAACAATTGCTTGAAACCCGGCTGCGCGCGGTAGACGCTCTCCATCTTCGGCTGGTTCGAACTGGTCACTACGGCCGTTCTGACCCCGTGGGCATGCAGGTCGGCAATAAGCGCCTCGAAGCCTGCGATATACTCAAACGTCATCTGCGCCTCGAACGCGTTGAGACGCTCGGTAATAATTGGCTGCTCGGCCTCTAACGGTCCGGAGAACCAACCATCGTAGATCTGCGTCAGCGTTGAACCCTTTATCTCATGTTCCAGTCCTGGATGCTCTGGATGGTACAGGCGGCACTGGCTGCCCCAGAACACCGTATATTGCGGCTCCGTGTCGAACACAACGCCGTCTAAATCGAATAATGCTGCTTTCATGGCCGCAAAGGTAGGAAAAAAATATGAATTATGAATGATGAATTATAAATTATTTTGTAACTTTGCAGCCGATTATGAAGTACAAGGAGATCATGGCGGCGATAGCTGTCGCAACGATATGGACAGCCTGCGGGGGCGACAGCACCGGCGGCGGGCTGGACTTTGAGACGGTGAAGGTGGAGAAGACGGTGGGCATTACCGGCGAGGCGGGCGCTCCGCAATGCAGCGTCAGTCTGCAATTGGCGGCCGCCAAGGGTGAGCCTGCCGAGCGGACGAAAACCATCAACGAGACAGTAGCGCAACAGCTGCTGAACATCGAGGGCGTCGGCCTGAAGCAAGCGGCCGACTCGTTTGCCAACCAATACACCAGCGACTACCGGCAGAACTTCGCCCCACTCTACCGCGAGGATCGTGGCGACGCCGCCAAACGGGCGTGGTATGAGTATCACTACAACATCAAGAGCGAAGCGCGGCAGGGGCGCGACGGCGTAACGGTCTACACGGCCGATGTCGACTATTACGAGGGTGGTGCCCACGGCATGAACCAGCGGATAGTGATGAACTTCGACAACGCCACGGGACGGCTGCTGACGCTCGACGACGTCTTCGTGCCAGGCTACCAGCAACAGCTCAGCGAGCGGCTGTTGCAGGCGCTGATAGAGAAGACAGAGTCTGAAGACCTGGCCGACCTGAAGGACAAGGGCTACCTGTATGCAACGGATATGTTCGCATCAGAGAACTTCGCCTTGGGCGACGATGCCATCACCTTCGTCTACAACCCCTACGAGATAGCGCCCTACGCCTTTGGACTGATAGAGTTAGAGATTGACAACGACGACCTGAAGGAGCTATGGAAATAATCAAGAAATATTTTAAGGAACTGACCGAGCGGCAGATACAGCAATTCGAGATGCTCGACGAGCTGTATCGCGACTGGAACGCGAAAATCAACGTCATCTCGCGCAAAGATATTGACAACCTCTACGAACACCACGTGCTGCACTCGTTGGCCATCGCCAAGACCATCACGTTCCGTTCAGGCACGGAGATACTCGACTTCGGCACGGGCGGCGGTTTCCCTGGCATACCCCTCGCCATTCTGTTTCCCGAGTGCCACTTCAAGCTGATTGACGGCACGGGCAAGAAAATACGCGTGGCGCAGGAGGTGGCAACGGCCATTGGACTGACGAACTGCCAGTCGGAACACCTGCGCGGCGAGGACGAGAAGGGGAAGTTCGACTTCGTAGTGAGTCGTGCCGTGATGCCCCTACCCGACTTAGTGAAGATTGTGCGCAAGAACATCTCGAAGACCAACAGGAACGTGCTGCCCAACGGCGTCATCTGCCTGAAAGGCGGCGAGCTGCAGGCCGAGACGCAGCCGTTCAAGAAGGTCATCGAGATCGACCCCATCAGCAACTGGTTCGGCGAAGAATGGTTCAAGGAGAAAAACGTGATATACCTGCCACTATGATAGAAGTACGGAGAATGGTCTGCAACATGTTGCAGGAGAATACTTACATCGTCAGCGACGAGACCCGCGAGGCGGTAATTATCGACTGCGGCGCCCTCTACGACGAGGAGCGACGAGCCATTGTGAAATACATCGACGAGCACCAGCTGAAGCCCGTCAGGCTGCTCTGCACCCACGGTCATTTCGACCATAACTTCGGCATCGATACCATCTTCCAGACTTACGGTCTGAAGCCCGAGGTGGCCGCAGAAGACGAAGCGCTGATGGACCTGAAGACGCAGGTGGCAGAGTTTCTCGGCACAGGCTACGAGCACGACGTGCCACCGATAGGACGACTGCTGACGAAGGACGACATCGTCAGCTTCGGCAGTCACCAGCTGACCGTTCTGCCGACACCCGGCCACACGCGCGGCTCAGTCACCTTCTACTGCGAAGCAGAAGAGACGGCCTTCACGGGCGACACGCTGTTCCACATGAGTATCGGACGGACGGACTTCCCCGGAGGCAGCTGGATGCAGATGGGCAACAGCCTGAAAAACGTCTTAGGCCGTCTGCCCGCCACGACAAAGGTCTACCCCGGTCATGGTGAGCCGACGACCATCGGCACGGAAAAGCAGTTCAATCCCTATATGCGATAGGTGGTTTAGTCGAAGAGGTTATCGATTTCGCTAATCTCGTCTTCGTCGAACCACTTCGACAGCTTTTCCTTGGCGCGATCCTTGATAGAGGGGTCGACGTCTGTCCACACCGTCTTCAGCACATAGAGCAGCACGGCCAAGTCGTCGCTCAGACCGACGATGGGAATAGCGTCGGGCACCACGTCGAGCGGACTGATCATATAGCCTAAGGCACCGATAATGAGTGCCTTGTTCTTCACGCTGATGCGGTCGCTCTGCAAGGTATAGAACAGAATGAGTGCGGCGTATACCAGCTTGGCACCTGCACGCTTGGCGATGCGCGAAATCTTCTCAACAAACTCGCTCTGCGAAAATTTGTTGGCATAACTCATAAAATCAGGTAATTCCATATCTCTTGTTTTTTATAATTTTCAATTCTCATTTTTTAATCTTCACCACCCTGATGCCCGTATGCGACGGATGCTTCTTGAGATACTGTCGCAACGTCATGGGTTCCTCCACCACCTTCTTGTGCAGCTGTGAGGCGTTGAGCAGATGGAGACCGTCGCTTCGCCACACGGCAAAGCCCAAGTGGGCAATGTCGAGGCCCGGCTTCGAGCAGGTAATGGCAATAATGTCGCCATCGTGGACGGCAGCACGCATGGCCTTGTTGTCGGCAACGTCGTTCTTGGGGATATAGCGATAAGTGCGCCCCGTGAGGGCCGCCTCCTGGGCAGCAATGACGCTAACCATCTCGGGGTGAGCCTTCAGCGCCTTGTACGATTGCGGATGCTGACTCATGTAGTTGACCTTGACGGTCTGAACGGCATTGAAGGGCGCCGTTGTCTGACTGACCTCGCTGACGATACCCCGGCGGGAGTTGTCGTCAATCCAGTCGGTAAAGTAATGCAGGCGGCTGGTGTAGCCGTTCAGCTTGCCGCCGCGATAGCGTATCTCACGCAGATGCTTCTTGAAGTCGCTGTAAGTAAACCGCTTGCGATAGACGCAGAGCGTCAGAGCCGTCACGTTCTCGACCAGCGTCGTGCAGTCAAGCTGGCGCGTGTTGACCACTAAGCGTTCAGGGTCGGCCACCTCTAACGTATGGGCCACATAGGGGCGTCCGATGAAAAGGCGTGCGAAGTGTAGCGGGAAGTTAGTGGCCGACGGCAAGCTCCGTGCCTCCTTCAGCGCCTTCATCACGAAAGTGCTGTCCGTGTCGGCGGCCATCACGCAGCAGGCCGTCACTATACCTATAATAAATACGATCAGTCGTTTCATTTCTTTCTGTAACGTTTTCGGGGTAAGAAGTTATAGCCTATGAAGGCGTTGATGGAACCATAGATGTTGTTCGACGTGAAGCGCGACGTATGGTAGTTGTTGGAGCGCACGATGGCGTTCAGTCCCGCATACCACTTCGTGTCGTTATAGACCAGCGCAAATCGTCCGATACCGTCGACATTCACCTTGCCGAAGCTGAAGCCCTCCTGTTCGTCGGCCATCTCGCCCAGACTGGTCTTGTATGCCAGCGCGGCCTGTCCTGAGGCGCAGAAGATGAGATTCTTGAGCACGACCCACGTATAGGCGTAGCCTGCCGAAAGGCTGAAGTCGTTGTATTCGATACGGTCGAACAGCATACCGCTGTCGAGCTTCACATCCGTGCTGCCCGCCAGACGGTTCTCTACCAGGTCTTTCAGCTGGTCGAAGTCCAGGTCGAGTGTGTTCTTGGTATAGCCAGCCCCCGCCAGCCACGAGCCGCAGCTGATTTTCTGAACCGTTCCGGGACTGAAGGCAGCGGGATAGGAGAAATACCGGTGGTTGAAGATATAATAGGCGTTGATGCCGGTAATGCCCACGCCAAGACCGTCGAAAGGAACGGCCTCGAACTCATTGCCGTCGATACCGTAGCCCAGTCTGACGTCGCGCAGTTTATAGTCGCTGCCCGTACGGCGGTAAAAGAGGTCGACGCCCACCTGCGACGAGTAGATGGAGAAGTCCAGTTCGCGCTTGGCGCTATTGCCGAAGAGCTGGATGTTCTTCAGGTTGAACGTCGTACCGAGGAATATCCAGCGCCAGCCGAAGTATGGGCCGAACTTGACACGCTGGTCTGGCGAGAACATGATGCTCTGGCCGTTGCTGCTGAGCACGAAGTCCTCGAAGTTGCGGGTAGCACGAAGCTCAACGCAGAACTCGTAGTGCGGCGGCTCGATGTAGTCGTCCTCCGTACGGTCGAACTCGCGCACCACCTCCTTGACGGTATGCATCACCTTGCGGTTACGCAGCGAGTCGGCCACGTCGGCCAACGCTCCCTGAACCATTGTCAGAGCAAACGTCAAGACAAGAACAACTCTCTTCATCATCATCCGTCACACACAATCATATTTTACCTAATATACGGTCGAGCGCCCAGTTGACAGGGGTAGCCGACACACTGGTACACCCACACACGCCAAGTCCCTGAAGATGCTCGATGACCGCCTTGATGAGCGGAAACTGCACGTAGGGAGGGTTAGGCACCTCTATCTGCTGCACGCCCTCGCTGGTATGCAGCACGATGGGCGCATAGTCGAAGACAGAGAAGATGACTTTCCCCTGGTCGCCGATAATCTCTATGCAATCCTCACGGGCCGACTCATGGGCCACGAAGCACCACATGCCGCTACCCGAAAGGCCGTTCTCAAAGCGGAAGCAGGCCGACACCGTATCTTCGGCATGATAGAGCCTTGCCCTGTTCGTACTGAAGCCGTCGGCATCGAGAATGACGCCAAACATCATCTGCAGCAGGTCGAGCTGGTGGGGAGCCAAGTCGTAGAAATAGCCGCCGCCCGCAATATCGGGCTGCAGGCGCCAGGGCAGGTTTTCCGGGTGGTTGTAGTCGAGCTCTCGCGGCGGTACGGCAAAGCGCACCTGCACGTTCATGACGCGACCAATCAGTCCGTCGTCGACAATCTGCTTGACGCGAAGGAAGTAAGGCAGGTAGCGGCGGTAGTAAGCCACAAAGCAGGGCACACCCGTCCGCTCCGATATGCTGTTGATGCGTGCACAGTCTTCGTAGGATGCCGCCAAGGGCTTTTCTACGTAAACGGGCTTTCCCGCCTTCATGGCCATGATGGCGAAGGTGGCGTGGCTCGATGGCGGCGTTGCCACATAGACGGCATTCACGTCAGGGTCGTCAATGAGTTGCTGCGCATCGGTATACCATCTCGCCACTCCATGAGTGACGGCATACGTGCGCGCCCGCTGCTCGCTACGGCTCATGACCGCCACGACGCTGGAGCCTTCAACCTCGCTGAAAGCCGGGCCACTCTTTTTCTCGGCGACCTCACCACAACCTATGAACCCCCACTTGAGAATCTTCATAAAATGTTTTAATTTTCTGCTAAAACGGTGCAAAGTTACGAAAAAAGTCAGTACCTTTGCAATAAATAACCAAATTATAACAGATTTTATGGAAAAAGAGAACGAAGAGTCACTCATCAAGATACGCTCAGCACGGGCAGCCGTAGCGGCTGGTTTCCGTTTGTACACGGGCAATTTCCGTCGCATCTTCCGCTCAACATGGATGTTTCAGCTGCCTTTTGCCGTCGTTAGCGGCGTGGTCGAGGCGCTATTGGTAGTCTACTACCCCATACTGGTCTTGGCGTTCATGCTGCTGTGGTATGTCGTCTACCGTTTCCTCATGCGTCGCCGTCTGACGATGCTCCCCGCCGTGGGCGCTCCGCTGTCAGTCTATCTGCACCACCCGGGACAGATCATCGTCGTGGCCTTGGTGACATTCTTGGCTTGTGCCGGACTGTGGCTGCTGACGTCGATACCTGCCGTCATCTTAGGTATTGCCAACATCCAGGCAGCTACGGGCGTACTCTACGGCGACCCCTTGGGCATGCCCGACTATATGCTGTGGCTCACGATGGGCGTCTTCACCCTGTCGAGCCTCATGCAGGCTTATATCTATCTGGCTTACTTCTTCCCCGTGCGCTACGCCCAAGGTTCGACGGTAGCAACGGAGGCCGAGCGCCAGTCACAACTCAAACAAAACAAGTAAATTCACATGAAAAAGAGAATCCTCTTCATCGACCGCGACGGCACACTCATCCGCGAGCCTGAGGACGAGCAGATCGACTCGTTCGAGAAGCTGCGCTTTACCGAAGGTATGTTCCAGCACTTAGGCTTCATCCGCCGCAACCTCGACTTCCACTTCGTGATGGTCAGCAATCAGGACGGCTTAGGCACGGACTCGTTCCCCGAGGACACTTTCTGGCCCGTCCACAATTTCATACTTCAGGCTCTTGAGGACGAAGGCATCACGTTCGACGACCAGCTCATAGACCGCCACTTCCCCGAGGACAACGCCCCCACGCGTAAGCCCGGTACGGCAATGGTTGAGAAATACATGAACGACCCGCAATACGACATCGCCAACTCCTACGTCATTGGCGACCGCGAGACCGACGCCCAGTTTGCCCGTAACATCGGCTGCAAGAGTCTGATATTAGGACGCGACGGCATGACGTGGGCAAAGATTGCCGAACTGCTGTTTGCCGGTGAGCGTACAGCCGAGGTGCGACGCACGACGAAAGAGACTGATATATATATTAAGGTGAACCTCGACGGTACGGGACGCTGCGACATCTCGACGGGACTGGGATTCTTCGATCACATGCTCGAGCAGATAGGCAAGCACGGCATGATGGACCTGACCATCAAGACCCAAGGCGACCTTCACGTCGACGAGCACCACACCATCGAAGACACGGCGCTGGCTTTAGGCGAGTGTCTATTGAAAGGGTTGGGCGACAAGCGCGGCATCGAGCGCTACGGCTATGCGCTGCCGATGGACGACTGTCTCTGTCAGGTTTGTCTCGACTTCGGCGGTCGCCCGTGGCTTGTCTGGGATGCCGAGTTCCACCGCGAGAAGATTGGCGAAATGCCGACGGAGATGTTCTTGCACTTCTTCAAGAGCTTGAGCGACGCCGCCCTGATGAACCTCAACATCCGGGCTGAGGGTCAGAACGAACACCACAAGATTGAGGGTATCTTCAAAGCATTAGCACGTGCCCTGAAGATGGCCGTCCGTCGCGACGTCTACCATTACGAACTGCCCTCAACGAAGGGCGTGCTGTAACGGCGTTCTACAGCTTGTACTTATTATGCTCCCGTCGGGCTTTGCGCGGTTCCTGCGTAAAACCTTGTCGGGGGCTTTTCACACCACGATAGGAGAGCCTGCGTTCCTGAATCTTGCGGACGTAGTCGGCAGTCTCCGAACCTCGCATATAGCCGTATTTCACAATCGGGTCGTTATAGTATTGAGCCTGTGACAGCTTCAGCACATACGGCTCAACGTGGCTCCATTGGTGGGCATTGCCGCCGTCGCGCCGGCAGAGGGCCATCGCGTCGCGAATGTGATGGGCACCACCGTTGTAGGCCGCCAAGATGAAGTTGGTACGCTCGCGACGGTCAGGAATATCGCTGAACGTGCGATCGAGCTCGCCCAGGTACTTGGCGGCAGCGGCAATATTCTTCTCCGGGTCGCACATCTGGTTGCGCGGCAGTCCCAAGTGGTCGGCTGTGGTCGGCATAATCTGCATCAGTCCCTTAGCACCTGCCCACGACGTCGCATTCGGGTCGAAGGTCGACTCCTGGTAACATTGGGCAGCCATCAGCCGCCAGTCCCAGCGGATAGCCTGACAGTACTGCATGAAGAAACCGTCGTAATGAGAGATAATGCCACCCTTGCGATCGAGCATCGGCGAGAAGATGCGACGGCGCACGCTACGGCTGCTGAAGAGATAGGCCTCCTGTTGACGCACCTCCTTCAAGACCTCGGGCGAATACCAGGCTTTCAGTTCGCGGGCCAAGTCCTCCTTCGCTGGCGAGGCTACCAGTCGCCCCACCTCCGTCGTGGCCATGATGTCGCCCTCGTCGGCCTGCAGCCGGTCTGCCATTTCTGCGGAGTCGCGGCAGACCTCTACGCGCAGCCGCACGCCCAACTTGGCAGCAAACTTCTCGGCCAGCAGATATTGGGTGCCCATGTGGCGGCCCCGGTAGTCGTAGTAGTACTCCGGACCCGTCATCGTGAGCAGTATCATCTCGCCACTCCCCTGAATCTCTGCCAGGTCGAAATCGGCATCAACGGCCATCGTGTCGTCGGCCAGTTCACCCCACGGCGCTACGACTGGCTCCGCAGGCTTCTTGTCGGCGCAAGCCACGAGCAAGGCGGCTGAAAACAGAATATATATACCCTTAATTCTCAAATTTCTGTCATTTTGGCCGCAAAATTACACAATAAATTGCATAATCAAAATATTTTCCGTAATTTTGCACCACTTTTTTAGGTATTATTATGTTAAGAATAGCAGTCCAGTCAAAAGGCCGTCTCTTTGAAGACACCATGAATCTGCTCAACGAGGCAGACATTAAGGTGAGCGCATCGAAGCGCACACTACTTGTACAATCCAGCAACTTCCCCCTCGAAGTGCTATACCTGCGCGACGACGATATTCCGCAGAGCGTAGCCTCGGGCGTTGCCGATATAGGCGTGGTGGGCGAGAACGAGTTTGTAGAGCGTGGCGAGGATGCCGACATCATTTCACGCTTAGGTTTTTCGCGTTGCCGCCTGTCGCTGGCCATCCCCAAGGAAATCAACTATACGGGCGTAGAATGGTTCAACGGCAAGAAGATTGCCACCAGCTACCCCGGCATTCTGAACAGCTTCATGCAGCAGCATGGTATTTCGGCCGAGATTCATGTCATTACTGGTTCTGTCGAGATCAGCCCGGGCATCGGCCTGGCCGACGGTATCTTCGACATCGTCAGCTCTGGCTCGACCTTGGTGTCGAACAACCTGCGCGAGGTGGAGGTGGTGATGCAGAGCGAGGCCCTGCTCATCGGTCACAAGGGCTTGAGCGCCGAGAAGCGCGCCACGCTCGACGAGATGCTCTTCCGCTTCAAGGCCGTGAAGGACGCCGAGGACAAGAAGTACGTGCGTATGAATGCGCCGAAAGCCCGTCTCGACGAGATTATCAGCGTGTTGCCTGGCTTGAAGAGCCCCACCATCATCCCGCTGGCCGACGACGACTGGTGCTCCGTCCACACCGTGCTCGACCAGAAGCGTTTCTGGGAGATTATTGGCAAACTGAAGGAGATGGGCGCTCAGGGCATTCTGGTCACGCCTATTGAGAAAATGATACTGTAAACTCATGAACATCATCAAATATCCCGCCCGCGAGGAGTGGGCACAGATTGTGGGACGTCCTCACCTCGACGTGACGCAGCTCAACCAGACGGTAGCCGCCGTACTGGCCGACGTCAAGGCTCGTGGCGACGAGGCCGTCAAGGGCTACGAACTGAAGTTCGACCACGTAGACTTGGAGACATTAGCCGTCAGTGAGGCTGAGATGGCTGCTGCCGAGAAGCTTGTGTCGGCAGAGCTGCGCCAGGCTATCGAGTTAGCTCACGACAACATCCACAAGTTCCATGAGTCGCAGCGGTTCCGCTCGAAGAAGGTGGAGACGCAGCCCGGCGTCGTTTGCTGGCAGAAGAGTGTGGCCATCGAGCGCGTCGGTCTCTACATCCCCGGCGGCACGGCTCCCCTCTTCTCGACGGTACTCATGCTGGCCACGCCGGCGAAGATTGCCGGATGCAGCGAGATTGTGCTCTGCACCCCACCCGACCGTCAGGGTCACGTCAATCCCGCCATCTTGGTGGCAGCCCGCGTGGCTGGCGTCAGCAAGATTTTCAAGGCTGGCGGCGTTCAGGCCATCGGCGCGATGGCTTTCGGCACAGAGACGGTTCCCAAGGTCTACAAAATCTTCGGTCCTGGCAACCAGTATGTGATGGCTGCCAAGCAGCAGGTGAGCCTCCACGACGTGGCTATCGACATGCCGGCAGGTCCCTCTGAGGTGTGTGTTATTGCCGACGAGACGGCCAACACGGAGTTTGTGGCTGCCGACCTGCTGTCACAGGCTGAGCACGGGGCCGACTCGCAGGTAGTGCTCATCACGACGTCGAACAAACTGATTGACGACGTGCAGCAGGAAGTAAGCCGACAACTCGACCGCCTGCCCCGCAAGGAGATAGCACAACGGGCTTTGGAGAACAGCCGCATCATCTTAGTGAACGACGTCAAAGAGGCGATGGATCTGTCGAACACCTACGCCCCGGAGCACCTGATTATCCAGACGGAAGACTACGAGACGTTGGCCGAGCGCGTCGTCAACGCCGGCAGCGTCTTCTTAGGACGCTACGCCTGCGAGAGTGCCGGCGACTACGCCAGCGGCACCAACCACACGCTACCCACCCACGGCTGGGCAACGACCTACAGCGGCGTCAACCTCGACAGCTACTGCCGCAAAGTGACTTTCCAGCACTTGACGGACGAAGGTGTGCGCAACATCGGGCACGCCGTTGAACTGATGGCCGAGGCTGAGCAATTGGATGCCCACAAAAACGCCATGACCGTTCGCTTGAACTCCATTAAAAATTAGGAATTAGACATTAGATATTATGATTAGTTTAGAGCAGTTGGTACGTCCGAACATCTGGTCGCTGGCTCCATATAGTTCGGCGCGTAATGAGTATGCTGGACGCGAGGCACGCGTGTTCCTCGATGCCAACGAGAACCCCTATAACAACCCCTACAACCGCTACCCCGACCCGCTACAGTTGGAGGTGAAGGCAGCCGTCGCGAAGGTGAAAGGCGTGCCCGCCGAGAACATCTTTTTAGGCAACGGCAGCGACGAGGCTATCGACCTGCCCTACCGCTGTTTCTGCCGCCCGGGCATTGACAACGTCGTGGCCATCGAGCCTACCTACGGTATGTACAAGGTGTGCGCCGACATCAACGACGTAGAGTATCGCCCCGTGCTGCTCGACGACCATTTCCAGATAACGGCCGACCGGCTGTTGGCAGCCTGCGACGAACGGACGAAGCTCATTTGGATCTGCTCGCCCAACAATCCTACTGGCAATAACATCGTGCGCGAAGAAATCGTCCGCGTCATCAAGGGTTTCGAGGGCATCGTCATCGTCGACGAGGCCTATAGTGACTTCTCGTCGCAGCCCTCGTTGCGTAGCGAACTGGCGAAATATCCTAACCTCATCGTCCTCAATACGATGTCGAAGGCGTGGGGCTGCGCGGCCATCCGTTTAGGTATGGCCTTTGCTTCGAAAGAGATTATCGAGTTGTTCAACAAGGTGAAATACCCCTATAACGTCAACCTGCTGACGCAACGGCAGGCTCTTGAGGCCTTGAACGACCCCTTCCAGGTTGACAAATGGGTGCGCATGTTGCTCGTTGAGCGTAGCCGCATGATAGAGGCATTCAAGCTGCTGCCCAACTGTCAGATGGTGTACCCGACGGACGCCAACTTTTTCCTTGCTAAGATGGATGATGCACAAAAGACGTACGACTATCTCGTCGACCGAGGCGTTATCGTCCGCAACCGCACGCGCGTCCAGCTCTGCCACAACTGTCTGCGCATCACTATCGGCACAAAAAATGAGAACAACGAACTGATCGCTGCTCTCCGCCAAATGTAGTCTTGAGGCAAGGGCACACTTATTGCCCCTGCCCCTTTATATAGTCGTCGTACTCCTTACGGACGCTGTTCTCCACATTTGTGAAGTCGCTCTCCTTTGGCGCTTCAGGAATGTCCACCAGAGGCTCGTCGAACACGTCCTCTTCAGCTACTTTCTGCACATCGTCGTGCGCAATGGTATCTTCAGCCGGACGCGCATGAACAACCTGATAGTTGCGACGGCAACCGGCCAGCACCACAAAGGCGGCGAGAAGACCGCCAAGAATCATCGTCTTTTTCATAGGCTTTTCCGTAAGGGGATGACTATCTATTTTCCATTAAGGTTTGCGTACGCACGCGCGAGAGCGTCTCAGGTGTCATCTGCAGATACGACGCGATATACACCAAGGGGGCGCGGAGCACCAACTGCGGCGAACGCTTCACTAACTTCTGGTAGCGGTCGATAGCCGACTCAAACCGCAGCATGTCGGCATGAATCTGGCTCAGGATAAGACTCTCCTCGAGAATCTTACGATAGAGAATCTGGATGTTCACACTCTTCATGGCTACCGCTTCTAACTTCGCCTTCGGCAGACAGTAGAGGATGGTGGGCTCGATGGCCATGATCTGCAGGCGCGTAGGCTGTTCGTTGAACAGGCTCTCGATACACATACAGATATTGTTCTCGGTAGCCATGTATTCCGTCAGTTCCTTACCGTTCTTATAGTAGAACTGGCGTACAAGGCCCTTTACAATCCAGTAAATATTATCACAGATCTCGCCTTCTGACAAGATCTTCTCGTTCTTGGCATATCTCTTGGCTACAAGGATGCTCTCCAACAAGTCCAGCTCGTCGTGAGTCATCGTACTGTAGCGACGGGCCAGCTCACGCGCCACGTCTCTTGGGGCAATACTAATGGTAGGCATAGGCTATATTTCAATTATCAATTATCAATCTTCAATCTTCAATTTTCAATTTTCAATCTTCAATTATTCATTAGTCCAGCTTCAGCACGGCAAGGAAGGCCTTCTGCGGCACCTCCACGTTGCCTATCTGCTTCATACGTTTCTTGCCGCGCTTCTGTTTCTCTAAGAGTTTACGCTTACGGCTGACGTCGCCGCCATAGCACTTCGCCGTCACGTCCTTACGCACCTGCTTCACCGTCTCACGGGCAATGATCTTCGCGCCGATGGCGGCCTGAATGGCGATATCGAACTGCTGACGCGGTATCAGCTCCTTCAGCTTCTCGCACATACGGCGACCGAAGTTGACGGCGTTGTCCTGATGGGTCAGCGTCGACAGGGCGTCGACGGGTTCGCCGTTCAGCAGGATGTCGAGCTTCACGAGCTTCGACGGACGGAACGAGTCGACGTGATAGTCGAACGAGGCGTAACCCTTCGAGATACTCTTCAGCTTGTCGTAGAAGTCAATCACGATCTCGCCGAGCGGCAGCATGAAGTGCAGCTCCACACGGTTGCCCGAGACGTACTGCTGGTCGATCAGCTCGCCGCGCTTGTCGAGACAGAGCGTCATGATCGGCCCGATATAGTCGGCAGCGGTAATGATGCTGGCACGTATGTAAGGCTCCTCAATATGGTCTATCAGCGTCTGGTCGGGCAGTCCCGAGGGGTTGTGTACCTCGCGTTCCTCGCCCTGCTTCGTGTAGCACATATAGCTGACGTTGGGCACGGTGGTGATGACGTCCATATCAAACTCGCGGTCGAGGCGTTCCTGGATAATCTCCATGTGGAGCAGTCCGAGGAAACCGCAGCGGAAGCCGAAACCAAGAGCCACCGACGACTCGGGGGTAAAGGTCAGCGAGGCGTCGTTCAGCTGCAGCTTCTCCAGCGAGGCACGCAGGTTCTCGTATTCCGTCGGGTCGATGGGATAGACACCGGCAAACACCATCGGCTTCACCTCCTGGAAACCCTCGATGGCAGCGTCACACGGACGCTCCACATGGGTGATGGTGTCGCCCACCTTCACCTCCTTAGAGTTCTTGATGCCGCTGATAATGTAGCCCACGTCGCCCGTCTTCAGCTCGTTGCGCGGAATCATGTCCATCTTCAGCACGCCAATCTCGTCGGCATCGTACTCCATTCCCGTATTGAAGAACTTCACCAGGTCGCCCTTGCGGATGGAGCCGTTCACAATCTTGAAATAGGCAATAATGCCTCGGAAAGAGTTGAACACCGAGTCGAAAATCAGCGCCTGCAGCGGAGCGTCGGGATTGCCCTCGGGGTGAGGCACGCGGTCGACGATAGCATCCAGAATCTGGTCGACGCCCTCGCCCGTCTTGCCCGAAGCGCGGATGATGTCCTCGGGGTCGCAGCCAATGAGGTCGACAATCTCGTCCTCCACCTCGTCGGGCATAGCCGACGGCATGTCAATCTTGTTGATGACAGGGATAATCTCCAGGTTGTGGTCGATGGCCATGTAGAGGTTCGAGATGGTCTGCGCCTGTACGCCCTGCGTGGCGTCCACCACTAACAGCGCACCCTCGCAAGCGGCAATGCTTCGCGAAACTTCATACGAAAAGTCCACATGTCCCGGCGTGTCGATGAGGTTCAGTATGTATTTCTGTCCGTCACGCTCATACTCCATCTGGATGGCGTGGCTCTTGATGGTAATGCCGCGCTCACGCTCCAGATCCATGTCGTCGAGCATCTGCCCCTCCGTCACCTGGATGGTCTTTGTAGCCTCCAGCAGACGGTCGGCCAATGTCGACTTGCCGTGGTCAATATGTGCTATGATACAGAAGTTCCTTATGTTGTTCATATTGTCAGTCGTAGCTTTTGACTTGCAAAATTACAAAAAAAATTCGACGTCTGCAAACTTTTAGCTTTTTTTATAGAAAAACAAATTGCGCCACGCAAGATTTTTTACCTTTCAGACTGACGCCTGAAACCAGCCGGAAACGCCCTAAATACGGCCGCTGAGGTTTGCAACCGGCAAAGTCGGGGTTTACCGTAAGCAAACCACCCCCTTTGCCGTAAGCAAACCCCGGCTTTGCTTACGGTAAACCATCGAGGCCCCGAGCGCCCTTTCCGCTTGTAAAGATATTTCTAATTCTTGAATTTTCGCGGCTCCACAGAAAAATCTTACGGCCGCTCGTAAAAAAAAACAAGCCGCTCGTAAAAACGTAACGGCCGCTCGTAAAAACGTCACAGCTTCTCGTAAAAATACAACGCGCGCGCATTAGGTTAGGCTAACAAAAAATCATCCCGCCCATCTCGCTCATCCCACCCCTAAACTCTATTTTTGCCAGTTTGCAAGAAAAGAACTTAGGAGCGACATGGGCGACGTGGGTGGGGTGTTTTCCGCCTAGCCTATTCAAATACACGCGCGCGCAGAAAGTTCTTCTTACAATTATTTTCCGTTTTTCTTGGCTGTTTAGGAAAAAACTCCTATCTTTGCACAATAGAAGAGCAAAACTGAAGGATATGAAAGGAAAATATCTGAACCCGAAGGCTGACCTGACCTTCAAGAAGGTGTTCGGCGAACATCCTGACCTGGTGATGAGCCTGCTCAATGCCCTACTGCCTCTTGACGAGGGAAAGCGGATAGAGCACGTAGAGTACCTCACACCCGAGATGGTTCCCGAGAACCCAGGGAAGAAGAACAGCATCGTCGACGTGCGTTGCCGCGAGACGGGCGGACGTCATTTCATTGTTGAGATGCAGATGAACTGGAACAACGAGTTCCAGCAGCGTGTTATCCTCAATGCGGCTAAGGCCGTCGTGAAGCAACTTGGTACGAGTGAGGACTACTCTCTGCTACAGCCCGTCTACGCCCTAAACCTCATAAACGACGTGGGCTTCGATGCCGGTCCCGACGAGTTCTACCACGACTATGCCATCGTCAATGTGGAGCACAGCGACCGCATCATCGAAGGGCTGCGCTTCGTGTTCGTCGAACTGCCGAAGTTTAAGCCCCAGACCATCAAGGAGCGCAAGATGGCCGTATTATGGCTTCGCTTCCTTACCGAGATAGACCGTGACACCGACGAGATTCCTGCCGAGCTGTTGGAGAATCCCGAAACCAGCAAGGCGCTGAAGATACTTGAGAAGTCGGCCTATAACGAAGAGGAATTAAGAGCCTACGAGTATTACTGGGACGCTGTGTATAACGAGCGCGGTGCCATCCGTCACGGCTATAAGCAAGGACTTGCCGAGGGGCGTGCAGAAGGGCGTGCTGAAGGTCGTGCCGAAGGTCGTGCCGAAGGTCGTGCCGAAGGCATTGTAGCTGCTAATCGTGAGAACGCCCGAAAGATGAAGGCCGACGGTATGCCGGCCGAGCTGATAGTCAAATACACTGGCCTTGACATTGAGACCATCAACAGTTTATAGACAAGCATTTATAAGTAAGGTATAACCCATCATTAATTGACAATGACTATGACATAGCGACAAACAAAACGGGGACGTAGCGTGGTGCCAGGCACCGCCCGCCCAAGGGGACATTTAACTCTATTTACTAACCTAATAGGAATCGAGCGTTGCCCCCGTCCGCAGTCTTTTTAGATACTTGAGCTTTCGGCTCTTGTCTCTCTCATTCTTGAATACCGCCAATATTCGCTACAGAGAGCAAGCAGTTCAGAAAGTTCACGTCCGTTGGGCGTGAACTGTTCTTGCTTGTTTTGTAGCATGGTCACTTGGCGGTAACCAAAGAATGAGAATAAGCATCGGATGGTCTCACGCCCTTTCTTATTCTCAAAAAACAAATATGTATGAAAGGCAATTGTTTACGCGGATATATTATGTGTATCATGCTAACGACTGTATTGAGCATGGTCGCTTCTTTATGTCAAGCTCAAGTGATTGAACTTGCAGTGGGAGAAGGAATAACTCTATATACACCAGATCCCGAATATCCTTACTTAGATTGGGCAAATGCTCTGTGGGACAGTTCAGAGGCTCCAGACATGGGATTCTCAAAACTCCCCGACAAGTATGAAGCCCATGTAGGTATAAACAGATATTTCACAGGAACGCAGAAAATCACTTGTTATTTCTGGTGGACAAAGGTAAGCAGTCATGGTGGTTCTGTAATGAGTCCAATGATGACGAAAACGTGGTATTTCAAGTGCAAAGGTGATAATCCCAATCCAGGAACAACACCAGGACAGGATATCACCATCAATTCCACGAATTTCCCTGATGCCAATTTTCGTAATTGTTTATTAAGTAGACATTATGGAGCAGATGGTATATTAACTACATCTGAATTAGGAAAAATAACATCAGAAACGTTTATTTATTTGGATATAAACAGTTTAAAAGGAATAGAATATTTCACGAAATTAGTTTCATTGGTTTGTTCTTCCAATAGAATAACTTCACTTGACGTTTCAAAAAACACTGCATTACAACTGCTTGAATGCGACGTAAATCAGCTGACATCTCTTGATGTCTCGAAAAATACAGCATTATTGTGTTTAAGTTGTATTGATAATCAATTGACATCACTTGATGTGTCAAAGAATACCAAATTGGTAACATTGTATTGCTCCAAAAATAGAATTAGCGGAAGTGCTATGGACGCATTAATCGACGGCTTACGCTACAACACTGGAGATGATTGCAAAATATATGTGTTTGAGAGCGATAATCCTAACGAACAAAATGTATGCACTAAGGAGCAGGTTGCAAGGATAAAGGCAAAAGGATGGAAACCAATGTGTAAGAAAAACTCTGAATGGGTAGAGTATGAAGGGGCTGATGAACCTGTTGATGGACTTCCTATTGATGCCACGAACTTCCCTGACGCTAATTTCCGCAACTATTTGTTAGAACAAGACTATGGTAAGGATGGAATACTGACGGAGGAGGAGATAAATAGTATCAAGGAAATTGATGTCCATATTAAGAATATTAGTAGCTTAAGGGGTATTGAAATCTTTACGGCGCTAACAGAACTGAAATGCTACCACAATCAGCTAACCGCCTTGGATGTGTCGAAGAATACAGCGTTAACAGAGCTGCATTGCGACGGAAACCAGCTAACCGCCTTGGATGTGTCGAAGAACACAGCACTGAAATATCTGTATTGCGAGAACAATCAGCTAACTGCCTTGGACGTGTCGAAGAATTGGGCATTGGGAATTCTGCGGTGTAATAACAATCAACTGACCGCGTTGGACGTGTCAAAGAATACAGATTTAACATACTTTAGGTGTTATGAGAACAATATTAAAGGTGCCGCTATGGATGCCCTCATTAGCAGTCTTCCCGAGAATATTAATTATTATGGTGACAAAGAGATTACTGTAATCAAAAATCCCAGTGACAAAGAAGGTAATGTTTTTACAAAATTACAAATTGCCACAGTGATGGCTAAGGGTTGGATACCGCAATATTATAATGGCTCAGAATATGTTGAATACGAATACGAGGACGACACAATGACCCCTGTGATAATAAATGCGACAAACTTTCCTGATGAGAATTTCCGCAATTATTTGTTAGACCATAAATATGGAAAGGATGGTGTGTTCACGGGTAGTGAGATAAAGAAGATAACACACTTTGAACTAAGTTCTAAGAAAATAGCCAGTCTTAAAGGCATTGAGTTGTTTACTGCCTTAATGGGGTTAAAGTGTTATGGGAATCAGTTAACAAACCTTGACGTGTCGAAGAACACGGCGCTAACAGAACTGTCGTGCTCCGACAATCAGCTGACCGCGTTGGACGTGTCGAAGAACACGGCGCTAACAGAACTGTCGTGCTCCTACAATCAGCTGACCGCGTTGGACGTGTCGAAGAATACAGCGCTAACAGGACTGTCGTGCTCCGACAATCAGTTGGCCGCCTTGGACGTGTCGAAGAATACAGCGCTGACATGGCTGTCGTGCTTCGACAATCAGCTGACAGCGTTGGATGTGTCGAAGAATACAGCGCTGACATGGCTGTCGTGCGACGACAATCAGCTGACCGCGTTGGACGTATCGAAGAATTTAGCACTGGAAGATCTTTCATGCTCCGACAATCAGCTGACCGCGTTGGACGTGTCGAAGAATACAGCGCTGACATATCTGTGGTGCGACAACAATCAGCTGGCTGCCTTGGATGTGTCGAAGAATACAGCAATAGAATGGATAAACTGCTCAGGAAATAATATCAAGGGTAAATCAATGAATGGTCTCATTAATAGTCTTCCCAAAAGCATTAGCAGTGAAGACTATAGAAGTATCATTGTGTTCACTGAAGAGGAGAACGAAGGAAATGTATGTACAAAGTCTCAAGTAGCCGCTATTAAAGCAAAAGGATGGATACCTGAATATTACCACCGAGTGGACGATTTCTATATGGATGTTTTAGAATATGAAGGCAGTGACGATGTGCAGCCACAGAGCATAACGCTTCCATCATCTGAAACAGTTATGGTAGGTAAGACGGTAACGCTGACCGCGACATTGACGCCTGACGACGCTGTAACGACGCTAACTTGGAGCTCGGACGATGAGACCATTGCGACAGTCAGCAGCGAGGGCGTGGTGACAGGCATTAAGAAAGGTCAGACGTTTATCAATGTAGAGACAGACAACGGGAAGACGGCCGTGTGCAAGCTGACGGTGACAGAGCCAGAGAAGAAAGTAGCGAGCATAACGCTCCCATCGACGTCAACAGTGAAGATTGGTCAGACGCTAACTCTAACGCCGACGCTGACGCCCACAGATGCAACAACGACGCTGACATGGACTTCGGATGATGAAACCATTGCGACGGTCAGCAGCGAGGGCGTGGTGACTGGCATCAAGAAGGGACAGACATTCATCAATGTGGAGACAGACAATGGTAAGACGGCATATTGTAAGCTGACGGTGACGGTGGAAGAGCCGACCGCCATCTCGTTACCAAAGAATGTGACGGTGATGGTGAACCAGAAGATCACACTCACGCCAACGCTGACACCAGCAGACGCAGAGACAGTGCTGACGTGGAAGTCTGACGACGAATCAGTGGTGCGCGTGAGTGCCGACGGCGTGCTGACGGGCGTTGCCGAAGGTTTAGCCTTAGTCACCGTCTCAACGTCGAACGGCCTGACTTCGGGTGCCTGTAAAGTGAAGGTGGAGCCTGATACTACGGGCATCAGTGACGTGGAGGCCGAAGGGCGCACCAATACACCCGTCTACACCCTATCCGGCCAGCGCATTGACGCGCCTCGCAAGGGCATCAACATTGTTGGTGGGAAGAAAGTGATTATCAAGTAGTAAGCCACACTACTAATAGCACAGGCAGCGACGACGGACAATAACCGTTCGTCGCTGCTTTTTTCTACTGTCAATATAATTTCATCTGTTTTGAGAAGAAATGGTGCCAAGAAGTAAGTTTTCGGGCGAAAAGTTTGTATGTATCGAATCTTTTAGCTACCTTTGCTCCGTATAAACTGTTAATATCTATAGTATTATGAAGAAAACTATTTTAACACTCTTTGCAGCTATGACTCTGATGATGTCGAGCTGTATGTCAACGGGACTCGGAACAACATCTACCGGCAATTCTACCGGCGACGTGCTGACCAGCGTGCTTGGCGCTGTATTGGGCCAGGTGTTGCTTGGTGGAACAACGTATGATCAGTCGGGCATTCTCGGTAACTGGAGCTACTACGCTCCGAGTGCTGCCTTTACAACCCAGCAGGCCCTGACAAAGGCCGGAGGTACGACTACGATCAACAACATGGCCTCGTCGCTGGCAAGTAACTACAGCAACATCGGTATCAACCGCAGCAACACTTCTTTCTCGTTCCTTGCCGGTAACAAGTTCTCGGCTAAGGTGAACGGCATCGCGTTCAACGGCACCTATACCTATAACGCCCAGAACGGCGAAATCGCACTCAAGACGGCTACCGAGACCATCAAAGGCAACGTCACAAAGACCGAGAAGGGAATGGGTCTGATGTTTGACGCCACGCAGATGACCAACCTCCTGCAGAAGGAAGGCAAGGTCAGCAACGCTACTGCTGTTCAGGCCGTCAGCCAACTGGCTAAGAGTGCCAACGGTGCCCGCGTAGGCTTTGAACTGACCAAATAAAGACGGATTTCGAGATAACATTCCAAGGGCTCGCATTCTTCTGCGAGCCCTTTATAGTATCACATAGCCTTTTCTTCTGTTATACATTTTTGCGGCTCTGTTTGTTTTGCTTGAAAAAATTGGGAGTATTGTGCTTGTATTTGCAATAAATGTTGTAATTTTGCAGCGCATAAACATTAAACTTTAACCAATGAGAAAACAAACATGAGAACAAAAGCATTGAAAACGCGTACGTTAGCGGTATTGCTGGCGGCGTTCAGTAGCACAGCTGCTATGGGACAACAGAAGAGTGATTCAGACATCGACTGGCTGAAAGATTTCACCAGCCGCATCACGCTGAACGGTTATGCACAGGGAGGATGGTCGTACCAAGACCCGAATGGCCAGAAACAGAACTCCTACAACCTGAAGCGCACACTCCTCTGGGCAAAGGCCCGCATCACCGACCGTTGGTCGTTTCTGTTTATGCACGACTTCTCAAGCGTAGTCCAAGAGTTCTACACCGACTACCGTGTTACCAACGACAAAACTCTCTCCGTCCGTCTCGGACAGTTCAAGCACTCCTACACGATGGAGAACCCGCTGTCGCCTACCCAACTGGAACTTATTGACGTCTATTCTCAGGCTGTGCTCTATCTGGCCGGTGAGGGTCCCGACCCGTTGAACGGCGTAAACTACGGCCGCGACATGGGCTTGATGGTGTATGGCGACCTGGCAAACAATCTGCTGCACTACGAGCTGGCACTGATGAGCGGTCAGGGCATCAACCGCAAGGATAACAACAACCAAAAAGACTTCATTGCGAAACTCGAAGTCAAGCCCTTCGACGGTTTCCGCATCGTCGGCTCAGGCTATCTCGGCACGGGCAACGCCGTAAACACAGCCAGCTGGAACCCCGCCATCAACGTGGGCGACAACTACAAGCGCAACCGCTATTCGGTAGGTGCCGAATACAAGACGCGCCCCTATTCGAAGGCTGAATACAAGGAAGCTCGTCCGGCCAGCATCCGCGCCGAATGGCTTGGCGGCAAGGACGGCGACGTGAACAGTCGCGGCGGCTATGCCACGCTATGTATCCCCGTGGTCGACGCCCTCGACGTGGTAGCCTCTGGTGAGACGTTCGACCGCAATACGGGTGTCGACGGCTGGGACCAGACGAACCTGACCGTCGGTCTGCAGTACTGGTACTACAAGAAGTGCCGACTGCAGCTGCAATACACACGCTGTCTCTGTGGCGACATGATTGGCGACGACTACAACTGGCTGCAGGCACAAGTGCAGGTGGCATTTTAAAGGCCTACCCAAGCCCTCCCGAAGGGAGGGATGTTTAGATACCAAATCTTGGAAAGGCAGTAAACAACGATTTAGAAGTTTAACAATTTAAAAAGATAACACCACCCTATCTTGTATTAAAACACCCCTCCCTTCGGGAGGGCTTGGGTGGGCTTAATATGGTAATTAAAGTTGTATTAACCATCATCTTCCTGGCCGTGATGATCGGTGTGGGTCTTTATACCCGTAAGCAGGCCAGTTCGGTTGACGGCTTTGTGCTTGGTGGTCGCGCCGTAGGCCCCTGGCTGACGGCCTTCGCCTTCGGCACTTCCTATTTCTCAGCCGTAGTCTTCGTAGGCTACGCCGGACAGTTTGGCTGGAAATACGGCCTCAGTTCAACGTGGATTGGCGTGGGCAACGCCGTCATCGGTTCGCTCCTGGCCTGGCTGATTCTCGGCAAGCGTACGAAGCTGATGACACAGCACATCGAGAGCCGCACGATGCCCGACTTCTTCGGCACGCGCTTTGCCGACCAGGGGCTGCGCATCACAGCCTCCGTCATCGCCTTCGTGTTCCTCATCCCCTACACCGCCGGCGTGTATAAAGGCATATCGACGCTCTTCGAGATGGGCTTCGGCATACCTTACGAATATTGTGTGGTTATCATGGCCATTCTCACCGCCGTGTACGTCATTCTCGGCGGCTATAAGGCAACGGCCATGAACGACTTCATACAGGGCATCATCATGCTCTTCGGCATCGTCGCCGTCATCGTGGCCGTCATCGCAGCTCAGGGCGGACTCTCCGAGGCCGTCTCGAAGCTGGCAGCCCTGCCTGCCGACGGAGCCACCGAAGCCGGCAGCGGCATGTTTGCTACGTGGTTCGGCCCCGACCCCTGGGGACTGCTCGGCGTGGTGGTGCTGACGTCGCTCGGCACGATGGGACTGCCCCAGATGGTGGGTAAGTTCTACTCGATTACCGACGAGTCAGCCATCAAGCGCGGGACGGTCATCTCTACCGTCTTCGCCTTCATCGTGGCTGGCGGCTGCTACTTCCTCGGCGGTTTCGGTCGTCTCTACGACCCCGTCATCGGTGCCAACGGCAAGATAGCCTTCGACTCAATCGTGCCCGCCATGCTTGTCACCCTGCCAGACGTACTCATTGCCCTCGTGGTGCTGCTGGTGCTCTCGGCCTCGATGTCGACGCTGGCCTCACTCGTGCTGACCTCCAGCTCGACGATGACCCTCGACCTCATCTACCGCGACAAGAAGTCGTTGCCCGGCGAGGTGGAGGACGGTTCTATCGACGACATTGTCTCTGAGAAGGTGGAGCGCCGCAAGGTGGTGGTCATGCGCGTGCTGATCATGTTCTTCATAGCCATCTCGTTGCTCATCGCCCTGAATCCCCCGACGTTCATCGCCCAGCTCATGGGTATCTCGTGGGGTGCTTTGGCTGGTGCCTTCTTAGCTCCGTTCATGCTGGGTCTCTACTGGCGCGGCGTGACGACGGCCAGCGTCTGGGCTTGCTTCATTTGGGGCGTCGGACTGACGGTTGTCAACATGCTCATCGGCAATCCTATTAACCCCATCAACTGTGGCGCCATCGCCATGGTCGGCGGTTTCCCCGTCGTATGGCTTGTCAGCCTCATCACTAAGAAGATGAACCGCCAGATGGTAGACAGCATCTTTGAGTGCTACAAATAACCCCCATCATCCCCATAAGAAGAAAAGCCACCCCAAGCTTGGGGTGGCTTTTCTTCTTATAGTTACATCAGCAATTACTTCGTCAAATCAGTAAACGTTGCTACGCGGTTGAAGTCAATCTCATCGAACAACTCGTCCGTAGCGCCCATACCCTGAGTGGTCAGACGGTCGGCGCTGATGCCATAGCGGCTGACGAGTGCCTGTTTCACAGCGTTGGCACGGGCCTCAGACAGACGTTGGTTAGACTCGGGATTACCCTCGGGCGAAGCATAACCCTTGATGAGAATTCTCGACGTCGGGTGGTTCTTCATGTACTTGGCAATCATAGCCACAGAAGCCATCTGGGCAGCATCGACGGCACTCTTGGCCTGACCGAAGATGACGGTAGGCTGCAGCACGTTGTTGTTCACCACCTGCGTCACCTTCTTGATGATAGTAGCAGGCTTCACCTGACGTGCCTCTTCGAGCGAGTCGCGCAACTCACGGATGGTACGACCGCTGCGGGCCAGCGCCATCTCCTGCTGCTGCTGTTCGTGGCGCAGTTCGTTGAGCTGCTGGTTCAGCATATCCACCTCGTGCTGGTCGCGAATGCCCACACGCACGAAGTTGTGGGTGCCGTTACTGTTCGGCAGCTTGTAGTTGACGCCGAGAGCCACACCCACGCCAGAATTCTGCAGGTTATAAAGCACCACGTCAGTCTGGCGGTTCAGGGTATAGACGATGGAGGGTTCTAAGTAGAACTGCCAGGCACGGGCACGTCCGACGTTGACGGTCAGGTCAAGACCGAGCTTCGACGTCAGGTCGTTCAACTTGACGTCGCCAGCACCGAAGACGTGGCCCCAGCCAAAGCCGGCAACAGCCACTAACTCCACGCGGCGAGGCTTGTCAACATAGCCCCCGAACCAGTTGTTCAGATTGACGTTGGCCAGCAGGCTGGCGTTGACGCTCTTCACGAAGGTGCGACTTTCGACGAACTGTTTGTCGGAGAAGTAGGCCGTACCCTCAGCCGTCAGTCCGAAGACCGGCGTCAGGTAGCGCCCTATACGCAACGAGCCGAAAGGGTTCATCTTGTAGAATTCAATCACACCTGTAGTTTTGACACTACTACCACCGTTGACACCGATGTACCAGCTGTCGCACATCTTGCTGTCGCGGATGGTCGTCTCTTGTGCAGCCATTTGCTCGGCCGTCAGCAGGCAGAGGGCTGTCATCATGAGTAGTTTTTTCATCTTCTGATTATTATGTTTTTGTTATAAATGACAGTATCAGCATGACTGACGCTGCCGGCTGCAAAATAGCCCAGGCACCCGCCAGTAATGTTCGAAATAGGATTAGCGCCCATACGCTGTCCGACGGAGAGCGACTGGTAATACTCAAACATCGCACGGTCAATGGTCATCAGCTGTAGGGTGATAGTATCGCCGTCGAAGAGTATTGATTTCAGCTGGTCATCCTCAATATCCTGCCCATCCATCATTTCCTCGTTGACACACATGATGTCACGATAAAGCTGTCCCATCTGCGTACCGCGATCGTCGAACGAACTCCAACGATATGGGTCGGCACCCTGCTTTTGGCGCACCTTCGGGTCTTTGGCACGACGTTCCATGCGATACCAGTAGTAGTTACGCACGTCGGGCTCGGGGTCGGTAGCCCACATCTCTAACCAGAGCATGCCGTTGTCGAACAGGGGTTGCCAAATGAACTGTGTTGAGACGATGGGGGCCAGGGGCTGCATGGTCGACGTGGCAGAATACTGATGGCCGTCGAGTGTGACGTCAAGATGGTAGGTGCGCCCGGGAATGCCCTTCATGCCCGATGCCGGACGGTAGTAGCCGTCACGGACGTCGTAGACCAGCTGCTCTGTGCCGTCCTCACTGCTGATGGTGACAACAGCCCCGCCAATGCCGCGACTTTTCACTGAGTCGTTCATAGAGCGTGTCCGCGTGATGAGCACGTAGACCTGTTCGTTGGTGACGCGCCCCTCAATGCTGACCACAGGCTCGATGTGGCGATAGTCAAGTTCTATCTCCTTCTGACACGCCACGATGACCAACAGCAGTGAAACGATATATAGCAGTTTTCTCATAGCGTATCAGAATTTGATGGTGAATGAAACGGAAGGTATGATGCCAAAGAGCGACGTCTGCACGGTCTTCGTGCCCGAAGGCTTTGTGTCGTCGTTCTCGAAGGTGATGACGTAGGGGTTGTAGCGGTTGTAGGCGTTATACAGTCCGAAAGCCCATTGCTGGGTAGTACGTCCCACCTGACGGCTATAGGTGGCGCTGAGGTCGAGACGATGGTAGGCTGGAGCCCGGTAGCCGTTGCGCTCAGCATAATAATAATAGGTGTGACCGTCCACCTCGAACTTCGCCGACGGGGCTGTCAGCGCCTGTCCCGTGTTGTAGCGCCAGGCTGCCGACAGTTCCCACCGGTCGTTGAGATGATACATACCGACAACGGCCAGGTCGTGGCGGCGGTCGTTGGGGGCGGTGTACCACTCGCCACCATTGATGCCCTCAATCTTATTCTCTACCCACGAGAGTGTATAACTGAGCCACCCTGTCAGCCGTCCCTCGTTCTTGTGTGCGGCAAGCTCCAGTCCGTATGCACGTCCCTTGCCGCCGAGTATCAGGCGCTCAATCTCTATCTCGGAGTGGAACGACTTGCCGTCGCGGTAGTCGTAGACGTTGCGGATGTCTTTGTAGTAGCCCTCCAGAGAGAAGTCATAGGCACCGTCGCGGGTAATGGCCGTCCATCCGGCAGCCACCTGGTCGGCCTGCTCCGGACTGACGATGTTGCTCGTCATCGTATAGCGGTCGAAGGGCATAGACGCCGAACTGCCGCGAATGGCATGAATATCCTGCGACGTGCGGCTGTAGCCTATCTTCACGCTATGCTGCTGGCTGATGGCCCATTTCAGGCTGACACGAGGCTCAACGTCGGCATAGGTCTTGACAAACTCGCCGCTGCCGGGCGTCAGCGTCTCGACGATATTGCCCTTGGCGTCAACCTGGTAGTAGGGCGAACCGCCCAGGACGGTGAACAAGTGCAGGCGTGCGCCTGCCGACAGGTCAAGATGGTCGTTCAGCTTCCACTCCTCGTTCACCCAGAGGCTGTTCATCCAGGCGTTGCGCTTCTCACGCTGGTGCAGGAAGTCGATGTCCCACTCTGCCGACTTCAGCTGCAGGTAAGTGGTCTCTAAGCCGTAGTTCACGCGATGCTGTTTCGTCGGCGTCCATACCTGCCTGTGGTTGAGCGTCAGATGGCGTATATATCCCGCCATCGTGTAGTGGATGTTCATCAGGTCGATACCTACATCATCGCTGAAGTCGGAGTAGGTCAGCTGGGTGTTGGCATACAACGGGTCGCCGAACGTGTGCAACCAGTTGGCCGCTGCCGTGGTGTTGCCCCACGACATGTCCATCAGGTCGTCAATCCCCATGTTGTCACGACCGCGGAAGAAGGTCAGACTGAGCATATCCTGAGGCGACAGACGGAAGTTCAGGCGCAGGTTAGCGTCATAGAAGTTCATCGTGTTGTCCTTGTAGTCCTTGCTCGACTTCAGGAAAATGTCAAGATACGAACGGCGACCGGCAAAGAGGAACGACGACTTGTCGCTTTGTATAGGCCCTTCGGCCATCACTTTGGCCGACAGAAGTCCGACAGTACCGCTAAAATGATAGCGCTGCATATCGCCAGAGCGGGTGTCAATATCAAAGACCGACGACGTGCCGCCGCCTAACTGCGCTGGCACCAAGCCCTTGTAGAGCGACGCATTGGCCAGTGCCTCGTCGTTGAACGTAGAAAAAAGCCCCATCAGGTGACCGGCGTTATAGACCGTCGCCCCGTCGAGCAGTATCAGGTTCTGCGCCGACGTGCCGCCACGCACCTGATAGCCTCCAGAGCCGTCGCCCTCGCTTTTCACGCCAGGCAGCAGCTGGATGCTCTTGATGATGTCTTTCTCGCCAAACAAGGCCGGCACGCGGGCTAAGGTGGCTATCTCTACCTTCTCGACACCAATCTGTACTTCGTTGATACGCTTCAGTGCCGAACGCGACGTGACGGTCACCTCCTGAAGGGTGTCTACACGACTTATCACGTCTCTCTGTGCCTGGGCACTAAGCGACGTGACAACAGTCAGTGACAATAATAGCCTTCGGCCCATTGGCTACACCTCAAAGTCAAGACAAGCACGCTGGATGGTATAGGGGCGCACCTTCGTGTTGGCAACGGCCACATGCTCGGGATGCACGGCATAGCCCTTCAACGCCTCTTCCGACTCCAGCGTAGAGTCGAGCATCACGTCGGCATTCGACGAATCAAGACGTCCGTCAATATATACTTTCACATCCAACAGTCCGGGAACCTTACCCACAAGACCTTCCAGTCCGGCCTTGATACCGGCTTTGACAGCCTGCTTCTCGTCAGTCGAGAGTTCTGGATTCAATGTCCAGAGAATTACGTGTTTTACCATATTCTATAAACGTTTCACAATAGTCAAGACGGTGCAAAGGTACGAATAAGTGAGAACAAAACAAAACAAAATTTGTTTTTTCGCCATAATTTGTGTACTTTTGCACTCACAATCAAACAAAATAGAGGTTCACGATATGGAAACAATGCAAATACTTGAGATTGTAGCGGTCGTCGCACTTGTCATCATCGGTATCTTCATCTACCGCAACAAGACGCAGCAATGAGCAAGGTGATTCTCATTACCGGCGGACAACGGTCGGGCAAGAGCGGGCACGCCGAGCAACTGGCTCTCAGCCTGACAGACAGCCCCGTCTACTTAGCCACAGCCCACATCTGGGATGACGAGTTCCGCGAACGGGTACGCCGTCATCAGGAGCGCCGGGGGCAGCAATGGACGAATATCGAGGAGGAACGCTACCTGAGCCGGCACGACCTGACGGGACGTGTCGTGGTCGTCGACTGCGTCACGCTCTGGCTCACCAACTTCTTCTTCGACAACAACGACGTCGACCAGACGCTGACGGCTGCAAAGGACGAGTTCGACCGGCTGACCCGTCAGGACGCTACTTTTATCTTTGTCACCAACGAGATTGGCTTAGGCGGCGTCAGCGACAATGCCCTGCAACGACAGTTTACCGACCTTGAAGGCTGGATGAACCAACATATCGCACAGCAGGCCGATGAGGTGATACTCATGGTCAGCGGCATACCAATGAAAATCAAATGAGAACATTCGACATACAACCTGTAGACCGCACGATGGCACCTGCCATCCAGCAGAAGATTGACAACCTGAACAAGCCAAAGGGTTCCTTGGGACGTTTAGAGGAACTGGCTATGCAACTGTGTCTCATACAGCAGACGCTAACCCCGAGTCTCGCCCATCCCTGCCACCTGCTATTAGGCGGCGACCACGGTATTGAGCGCGAGGGCGTCAGCGTGTCACCACGCGAGGTGACGTGGCAGCAGATGGTGAACTTCACCCGTGGCGGCGGCGGCGTCAACATGTTCTGCCGGCAGCACGGTTTCCACCTGCGCATCGTTGACGTCGGCGTCGACTACGACCTGAGCCGTGTGCCGGGCATCATCGACCATAAGATAGCTCGCGGCACCCGTAACTTCCGCTATGAGCCGGCAATGACTCCCGAAGAGTACCACCGCGCCTTGAGTGTGGGGGCTGCTCTGGCCGACGAGTGCCAGCAGGAGGGTTGCCGCGTCCTGAATATCGGCGAGATGGGCATCGGCAACACCTCGCCCTCCAGCATCTGGATGCATCTCTACTGCAACATCCCACTGGAAGAATGTATCGGTGCTGGTGCCGGGCTTAACAGCGATGGCATCCGCCATAAATACGAGGTACTGAAAGAGGCCGTTGAGACCTATAGGGCCTATGGCACTAATAAGACTAATGGCACTAATGGGGCCTGTGAGCCTGTCAGCTACTTCGGTGGCTTCGAGATGGTTACTGCCATCGGCGCCATGCTTCGCGCCGCCCAACGGCGTATGGTGGTGCTGGTCGACGGTTTTATCATGACAGCCTGCGCACTGGCCGCCACACAACTGTACCCTGCGGCCAAGGACTATATGATTTTCACCCATTGTGGCGACGAGAGTGGTCACCGGCGGATGCTCGACTTCCTGGGCGCACGTCCCATTCTCAGTCTCGGCCTGCGTCTCGGCGAGGGCACGGGGGCTCTTTGCGCCTTCCCCATCGTCGACTCAGCCTGCCGCATGATAAACGAAATGAACAACTTCAAAGATGCTGAAATCACTAAGTACTTTTAAATGGTACGACAACCTGTGGGCGGCGTTCATCTTCTTCACCCGTCTGCCCTTCTGGCGACTCCACCAGCCGCCTCAGTCGTCGTATGCCGCCGTCGTGGAATGGTGGCCCTTGGTGGGCTGGCTCACAAGTGCCATGATGGCTGCCACGCTCTATTTCGGGTCGTGGGTACTGCCCTACCCCATTGCCCTGCTCCTGGCTATCATCGTACGGCTTCTGACGACGGGCGCGCTGCACGAGGACGGGCTGGCCGACTTCTTCGACGGCTTCGGCGGAGGGGGCAACGACCGCGAGCGCATACTGACCATCATGAAGGACTCACACATAGGCACCTACGGCGTCATAGCCCTCATCGGCTACTTCACGCTGCTATTCACGGCTTTGATGTCGCTGCCTCACGACATCGCACCACTGGCCATCCTGGCCGCTGACCCGTTTGCCAAGATGGCAACGTCGCAGCTCATTCTGATGATGCCTTACGCCCGTACGGCCGACACAGCCAAGAACCGCACCGTCTACCGGCGACCCACGACAACAGCTGGCATACTGCTGGCCATCCAGGGGCTACTGCCACTGGCGGGATTCCTCTGGCTGACGTACGACCGCATAGAGTGGACAACGCTGATTGTCGTCCCCTGTCTGGTTATGTACTTCCTTTACCTGATGATATGGAGACGGCTGCATGGTTACACCGGCGACTGCTGCGGTGCCGTCTGCCTGCTGGTGGAACTGTCGTTCCTGCTAAGTCTGCTGATACAATGGTCAGAGTAAGAATCTGAGCGCTGTCAACGCCACCGCTAAGACCTCAGCCGCACGGTTCACCCGTACGGCTGTTTTCATATCGGCAGTGGTCAACTGACGGTCGTTCTCACCGATATAAGGCTTGTCAAACAACTGGCCAAAATAGTAATGTGGTCCGCCAAAACGGCAGTCAAGAATACCTGCCAAGGCGGCCTCAGGATAGCCACTGTTGGGCGAGGCATGGCGGCGACCATTCCGCCACACGAAACGCCATAACGAAAGGCGCCCCGTAGCTATCACCATCAGCAGAGCCGTCAGGCGGGCAGGTATGTAGTTGGCTACGTCGTCGATATGTGCCGCCCAACAGCCGTAGTCACGGTAACGCTCCGTCTTGTAGCCTATCATCGAGTCGAGCGTGTTTACCATCTTATAAGCCAACATACCCGGTACGCCAAGCAGTGCCAGCCAGAAAAGCGGAGCGATGACGCCGTCGCTCAAGTTCTCTGCCAGCGTCTCAAGCGCTGCCGTACGCACCTCTTGTGCCGACAGTTGGCTGGTATCGCGTCCTACGATACGGGCCACCTGCGTTCTTCCAGCTTCCAACGAACGGTCGACGGCCAGGAAGACCTGCCGTACCTCGCGGATGAGCGTCGTACCGGCAAGGCAATAGAAGATGAGAATGGCGTCAACGACCATACATAACAGGTCGCTCACCAGGCATAGCTGTTGGCGTAGAAAACAGGTGGCGGCAAAGGTCGCAAGCACCAGCGTCACGCTCGTCAACGCACCTTTCAGCATACGGCGGCGGCCTTTGTTCAGCCTGTGTTCGCAGGCAGCAATCGCCTTGCCGAACCACACCACGGGATGAGGCAGGCGGGCAGGGTCGCCTGCGAACAGGTCGAGCACCCAGCCTATGAGCAGAGCTATGGCATTATTCATCGGTCAGGATTTGGTAAAGCCGTTGCATATCCAAATGGCGACGCACGTGGTCGGCCAGCAGGTCGTATTGTCTCTCTTTGTAGGCCACATAGTCGAACGGCTGGCTGCGTTCGGCCAACTTTTCCGCAAAAGGTTCAAGCAGGAAGTCGACAAAGGCGGCATTATCCAGGATG
>Ga0310695_10003006_pt1 | contig 34054 bp, 28 predicted proteins | sample RumenRJG_04DNA_FD_203882 | JGI IMG/M metagenome (GOLD analysis project Ga0310695, IMG submission 203882) | Bovine rumen microbial communities from Lethbridge, Alberta, Canada - RJG_04 (v2) (version 2) | ecosystem: Host-associated > Mammals > Digestive system > Stomach > Rumen | place: Canada... | reverse complement strand
ACGGCCCCGGCGAGTTCATCCGCACGAACGTGACGGGTACGGCCACGCTCCTCCAGGCGGCGCTCGCCTACTGGCGCACGCTGGACGACGCGGCGCGGCAGGCGTTCCGTTTCCAGCACATTTCCACTGACGAGGTGTACGGCTCGCTCGGCGCGGAGGGCTTCTTCACGGAGAAGACGCCGTATTCGCCGCACTCGCCGTATTCGGCGTCGAAGGCGGCCTCGGACCATCTCGTGCGCGCGTGGCACGATACCTACGGCCTGCCGACGCTCATCACGAACTGCTCGAACAATTACGGCCCCTACCATTTCCCCGAGAAGCTCATCCCGCTGATCATCCTGAACTGCCTGGACGGCAAGCCGCTGCCGGTGTACGGCACGGGGGCGAACGTGCGGGACTGGCTGTACGTGGACGACCACGTGGCCGCGCTCCAGCTCGTGAACGAGCGGGGCGTGCCGGGCGAGACGTACAACGTGGGCGGACACAACGAGCGCACGAACCTGGAGGTCGTGCGCACCGTATGCCGCGTCCTCGACGAACTGAAGCCGCGGGCCGGCGGCTCGTATGCGGACTTGATCACCTTCGTCGCCGACCGCCCCGGACACGACCTGCGCTACGCGATCGATCCGGCGAAGCTGATGGGCGAACTGGGCTGGAAGCCGCGCGAGAACTTTGACACGGGCATCCGCAAGACCGTGCAGTGGTATCTTGACAACGAATGGTGGTGGGGGCCGATCCACCGCGGAAAGTATGCCGGGGAGCGCCTTGGCATCGCCAAATGAGGAACTTTCGTCATGACAATCCGATCTTTACTTGAAAAGCATGCACAGGAAATTCCGGACGCCGAGGCGCTCAGGTCCTTCGAGGACAAAGCGTGGGTGTCGCGCACGTTCGCGCAGTTCCTGTCCGACGTGCGCCAGACGGCGTCGGCGTACGGCACGGCGTTCTCGCTCCGCCCGCGCGAGGAGAACGTGGCGCTGATCCTGCAGAACTCCCCCACGTGGATGGAGTGCTACCTCGCGTGCAGCGGCGCGGGGGTGGCGGTGGTGCCGATCGACCCGAAGCTCCACAACGACGAGGTGGCGTACATCCTCGGCGATTCCGGCGCCGTGGTGGTGACCACGGACAGGGCGCATCTCGACATGATGCGGGCGGTCGTGCCGGACCTGCCGTCCGTGCGCGGCGTGGTGCTGGTGGACGGCGAGGGCGCATACGCCCCCATCGGGTCCGTGCCCGTGTATGCGTTCGCCGCGCTGCGCGCGGAGGCGCGGGACGGGACGTGGTACGACGCGCACGTGGCGGAGGAAGGCGACGTCGCCTCGATCATCTACACGTCCGGCACCACGGGCAAGCCCAAGGGCGCGATGCTCACGCACGGGAACTTCACGGCGGACGCGGCGGGCGCGTTCGAGGCGTTCAACGAGCCGATTACGTCGGCGGACGTGTTCCTCGTGGTGCTGCCGCTCTTCCACGCCTTCTCGTTCTGCACGAACTTCGTCGTGCCGCTCCTGACGGGTTCGGGCATGTATTTCGTGCGCTCGCTCTACACGATCGGCGAAGACGTGAAGACGCTTCGCCCGACGGTGGTGATGGGCGTGCCGCTTCTGGCGGAGAAGATCTACGACAAAATCGACGCGAAGCTCAAGGCGTCGAAGAAGGCGCAGTTCCTCATCAAGATCGGTCTGCGGAAGCTCGTCTACGGCGCCGTGAAGAAGGGCCTGGGCGGACGGATCCGGTTCATGATCGTGGGCGGGGCGCCGTGTCCGAGGCATGTGCTTGAAGGCTTCAAGGCCCTCGGCATCACGATGCTCGAAGGATACGGGCTCACGGAGTGCGCGCCGGTGGTGTCCATCGCCGGCCCGAAGTGCGCGCGCATCGGCACGATCGGCGCGAAGATTGCGAACATCGAGATCCGCCTCGCGGACCAGAACGAGCAGGGCGTGGGCGAACTGCAGGTGAAGGGTCCGATCACGATGAAGGGCTACTGGCACAACGACGCCGCCACGGCCGAGGCGTTTGACGGGGCGTGGCTCAAGACGGGCGACCTTGCGTCGGTGGACGAAACCGGACTCATTACGATCCGTGGCCGCAAGAAGGCGCTCATCGTCAACCGCGAAGGTAAGAACATCTATCCGGAAGAGGTGGAGAACCGCATTGCGTCCGACCCGGTGGTGGCGGACTGCGTGGTGGTGGGCTACACGACCGGCGGCGTGCCGGGCGAGAAGGTTGGGTGCGTGGTGCATCCGAACATGGATTTGCTCAAGGAGCGCAACGGCGGGAAGGACGTGTCGTGGGTGGAGGCGGAGAAAATCGCGCAGGAGCATGTGCATGCGCGATGCCACGATCTCGCCGACTACAAGCGCGTGCGGAAGATTGTCATCTCCAAGGAACCGCTCGCGCGCACGTCCATCCAGAAAGTCCGCCGTGTGGCATACAAGGGGACGTTGGATGAGTAGTACATTTGCATCAACCCATTTGTATTGGTGTCAATTGTGTCATTTGTGAACATTTGATATTTGTGAACAATGAGAAAAGGTCCATGTCATGATATTTGACTGTTCATCGAAGAAGGCGTACCTCACGGCGCCGGTCGTTTTCGCGTTGTGCGTGCTTGCGCTTCTCGTGACGTGGCTTGTGATGGAACCGGCTGCGTTGCGGCACATGTTCGATGGAGCCTCGTTTGACCAGGATGGCCACTCCGCTTTTGAATTGGCGACGATTCCGTTCTACGCGGCAATCATTCCGCTCGTGTGGTGGAAGTGTCCGTTTACCGGTTCGCGTCGCCGTCGCATGCTTCTCTGCTCGGCTGTTTCCTGCATCGCGTTCATGGCCATCGTGAAGGAACTCGACTGGCATCTTTTGGTGATGGAACGGCTCTTTCCGCAGATTGTGGGCGCTGACGGAAATGTGTACGGGTTGTTCAAGCCAAACGGCAGTCCTCTTTCGGGCACGCCGTTCAAAATGCGTTTCCTCACGAATGGTGCCGTGCCCCTTTCTGCTAAAGTGTGCGTACTGTTCTATTTTGGTGCGTTTTTCGGAGTTTTTGCGGCGTTGCTCGCGTACTATGCCGGTTCGCTTTTCAAGGGGTTCTTTCGTCTTCACCCAGCGGCTTGGAGCGTCTGTTTCTTTGGCGGTTCAGGTGTGATGGTGGCGGTGATGGATCGTCTGCCGGCATGGTTCCGTCATGTGTCCGCGACGGAGGAGATGAGCAAAGGAGAATTGGTAAATAGCTCTTTTGGGGCATTTTGCACGTGTTTTGAAGAAGGTGGCGAAATGATGATTGCCATTTTTGCGCTTCTCGCCATCCTTCAGGCGCATGCCATCTACACGCGTCAGATCAAGCCGCATTGCGACCTTTGAACTTTTTTGAAAAAAGTTTGTCAGCGGTTTGTCCGGCTCGCATATATTCCAGTGGATGCGGGTGAGACTCCCGTTCCGAAAACTTCATTTGTTACCTTGTTGAACGAAACCGAACCGACCCCCAGCGGTTCGGTTTTCGTTTTTATGTAGATGTTTTCTGTGATTGCGCGGCGGGGCGGTTTTTGGTATCATTTTGGCGTTGCGCCGCGTGGCGCAATCGGCGGGAGGCTGGGGATCCCTGGCACGCCGTGATTTTCAGGAAAAGGAAAAGAAGATGAATCAGGCAGAAAAGGAACGCGCCGCGAAAGTCGGCAAGAAGCTGAATGTCAAGGCCTACATCAAGGCCGAGATCGAGGCGATCCGCGCCCAGGTGGGCGACAAGAAGGTGTTGCTGGCGATGTCCGGCGGCGTCGACAGCTCCGTGTGCGCGGTGCTGCTCCACAAGGCCATCGGCAAGAACCTCACGTGCGTGTTCGTGGACCACGGCTGCATGCGCCTCAACGAGGCGAAGGAAGTCAAGAAGGTCTTCAAGGGCAAGTTCGGCATCAACCTCATCCAGATCGACGCCGAGAAGCGCTTCCTCGACAAGGCGAAGGGCATCACGGATCCCGAGCTGAAGCGCAAGTGCATCGGCGGCGAGTTCATCAAGCTGTTCGCCGACGTCGCGCGCGACCTCAAGAAGAAGCTCGGCGACATCGAGTTCCTCGGCCAGGGCACGATCTACCCCGACATCATCGAGTCCGGCGTGGGCGGACACAAGGCCGTGAAGGCGCACCACAACGTGGGCGGCCTTCCCAAGGACATCATCTTCAAGGGCCTCGTCGAGCCGGTCAAGTACCTCTACAAGGACGAGGTGCGCAAGGTGGGCAAGGCGCTCGGCATCCCCGAGGAGATGGTCATGCGCCAGCCGTTCCCGGGTCCGGGCCTCGCGGTGCGCTGCATCGGCGAGCTCACGAAGGAGAAGCTCGACATCCTGCGCCAGGCGGACTTCATCTTTCGCGACGAGATGCACAAGGCCGGCCTCGACAAGAAGGCCCAGCAGTTCTTCGCGGTCAACACGAACGTCAAGAGCGTCGGCGTGAAGAACGGCGCGCGCACGTTCGGCTACGTAATTGCCATCCGTGCGATCTCCACGAGCCAGTTCGTGAAGGCCGGCATCGTCCCGCTGCCGTTCGCGTTCGTCACGAAGGTGGCCGAGAAGATCGCCACGAAGGTCAAGGGTGCCAACCGCGTGGTGTGGGACATCACGCCGAAGCCCCCGGCCACGATCGAGTGGGAATAAGAAGTGAAGGCAGATGCGTCTGTCAACATGGTGATCGCCCAGTCGGGCGGTCCCTCCATGGTGATCAACCAGTCCCTCGTCGGCGCGGTGCTCGCTGCCCGCGCCGCGAAGGGCATTGGCAAGATCCTCGGCGCGCGCCACGGCATCGCAGGCATCCTCGCCGGCGACTACGTGGACCTGCGCAAGCCGTCCGTCGCGAAGCTGAACGCTATCGCCGACACGCCGAGTTCCGCGCTCGGCAGCTGTCGGCTCAAGCCGTCGGCGGACGACTGCCGAAAGATCTTCAAGGCGTTCCGTCGCCGGAAGGTCGGTTACTTCTTCTACATCGGCGGCAACGACTCCGCCGACGCCGCGCGCATCGTGGCGGAGGAGGCCGAGAAGGAGGGCTACCCGCTCGTCTGCTACCATATCCCCAAGACGATCGACAACGACCTGCGCAGTTGCGACCACACGCCGGGCTTCGGCTCGGCCGCGCGGTTCGTGGCGTGCGCGCTCAAGGGCGACGACCTCGACAACCGTGCGCTCGGCGGCGTGAAGATCGACGTGATCATGGGACGTGACGCAGGCTTTCTCACGGCGGCGTCCGCGCTCGCGCGCGAGAACCGCGGGGATGGTCCGCACCTCATCTACCTACCGGAGCGTCCGTTCTCGCTTGACGGGTTCGTGAAGGACGTGCAGGCCGTGATGAAGAAGGAAGGCCGTTGCGTGGTGGCCGTCTCGGAGGGCATCCGCGATGCGCAGGGCGAACTGTTCGCGAAGAAGTTCGCGGGCGGCGAACGCGACTCCCACGGCAACCTCCAGCTCTCGGGCACCGGCGCGCTCGGTGACTTCCTCGCGAAGCACCTGAAGTCCGAGGCGGGCGTCTCGCGCGTGCGCGCGGACACCTTCGGCTACTTGCAGCGCTCGTTTCCGGGCATCGCCTCGAAGACGGACCAGAAGGAGGCGCGCGCCGCCGGCGCCGCCGCCGTGAAGGCCGCGCTGAAAGGGAAGCTCACGAAAGGCACCATCGCCATCGTGCGCAAGCCGGGCGCGAAGTACGCCGTCACGTTCGAGGCGCAGCCCGTCGCGAACGCCGCGAAGTACACGCGCAGCGTGCCGGACGCGTTCATCGCGCCGAACGGACACGACGTGACGAAGGCGTTCCTCGCATACGCACGCCCGATCGTCGGCGCCCTGCCACACAGCGAAATCCTCTAGCCCTGCTGCCATGCTAATCGAAGCACACGCCAAAATCAACCTCACGCTTGAGGTGCTCGGGACGCGTCCCGACGGCTACCACAAACTGCGGAGCATCGTCGCGGCGATTCCGCTCCACGACGACGTGGAGCTCGTGGACGCGCCGGCGGGCGAGGTGTCGGTGGTGATGGTAGGTGACGGTCTGGAGATACCGGACGTGCCGCCGGAGAAGAACCTCGCCGTGCGCGCGGCGCGCGCCTTGCAGAAGGCGTGCGGCGTGTCGCGCGGCGTGCGCATCCGCATCGTCAAGCGCATCCCCGCCGGCGCGGGGCTGGGCGGCGGGTCGGCGGATGCTGCGGCCGTGTTGAACGGACTGAACGAGCTGTGGGGGCTGGGGCTGTCGACGGAGCGGTTGTGCGCGGTTGGCGCGGAGGTGGGGTCGGATGTGCCGGCACTCGTGTTGGGGGGTGTGGTGATGATGGAAGGGAGAGGAGAGAGGGTGAGGGCGTTGGATGCGGACGAGCGGCGCGCTCGGCGAGCGCGCCCTACCACGGGAGGGCCGCGCTTGTCGCGGCCTTTCGATGAAAATTTCGTTTTGCGCATTCCGGATGTCAATGCGTCGACGGCGCGGGTGTATGCGGAGTTCCGTGAAGAGGATCGCGGGAAGGGCCGGAACGATTTGCAGCCAGCGGCGTGTCGGCTCTATCCGGTCATCGCCGAAACCATCGCGGAGATGGAGGCGGAAGGGCTGGAGGGCGTCCAGATGTCCGGCAGCGGCAGCGCCGTGTTCGGGTGGAAGAAGGAAGAAAAATGAAAGTCATTGCGGGATTGGGCAATCCGGGCGCACAGTATGCGAACACGCCGCACTCGATCGGGTTTGAGGTGGTGGACGCCATCGCGCGCGAGATCGGCGCGGAGTGGAAGGCGTCGGCGTCGTTCAAGGGCGAGCTCGCCACGGGGATGTTCGCGGGACAGAAGGTGCTTCTCCTGAAGCCAATGACGTACATGAACCTCTCGGGCGACTCCGTGGCACCCGTCGTGCGCTACCACAACGCGACGCCGGCGGACCTGCTTGTCGTTTCCGACGACATTGACTTGCCCGTGGGCCGCATCCGCATCCGCGTGGGCGGGAGCGCGGGCGGACACAACGGTCTCAAGAGCATTATCGAGCGCGTGGGGACGCCGGCGTTCACGCGTCTGCGCGTGGGCGTGGGACGCGACGCGCGCGACCGCTCGGAAGTGATCGGACATGTGCTCGGAAAATTCGACTCCGATACGCGCGCGGTGATGGACAAGGTCGTGCCGGCAGCCGTGCAGGCGGCTGCGGCGATCATCTCGTCCACGCCCCAGGCGGCGATGAACACATGGAACGGGTGGACGCCCACGCCGTCCGGTTCGTGACAAACCGCGCACGGCTGCGCGGGTTTGTGGTATAATACGCGCCGCTTGAAGAAGGAAAAAAGATGGCAACAGCGAAGGACATACGGCATTTCGAGAATGCCGAGGACTATACCAAGCACTTTATCATCCAAGGAGAGATCGACAAGTACCTGCCTGGCGGCAAGCATTTCATCGACGAAGACCTGATCAACCGCACGCTCGCGGCGGCGGACGCCGCGCCGGTCGATCCCGTGCGCATCCGCGAGATCATCGCCAAGAGCGAGCAGACGTGCGAGACGCTCACCGTGGAGGAGGTCGCCGCGCTCATGCGCGTGGAGGATCCCGCGCTCTTCGAGGAAATGCGCGCGGCGGCGGACCGCATCAAGCACAAGGTCTACGACAACCGCATCGTGATGTTCGCGCCGCTCTACATGTCGAACCTCTGCGTGAACGGCTGCCGCTACTGCGGCTTCCGCAGCGGCAACGAACACCAGAAGCGCCGCGTCCTCACGATGGACGAGCTCAAGGAGGAAATCGACGTCCTCGCGGGCCGCATCGGACACAAGCGCCTCATCGCCGTCTACGGCGAACATCCCACCACGGCCACCGATTACATCGCCGAGACGATCGAGACCTGCTACAACCGTCAGGTCAAGGCCCCGAAGACCGGCGCGCCCGTGGGCATCCGCCGCGTGAACGTGAACGCCGCGCCGCTTCCCGTCGCCGACCTCCGCGTGCTGCACGAAGTGGGCATCGGCACGTTCCAGGTGTTCCAGGAAACCTACAACCGCAAGCTCTACGAATCGATGCACCCCGCGTGGAGCGTGAAGGGCAACTACGACTGGCGCACCACGTGCTTCCACCGCTGCATGGAGGCGGGCGTGGACGACGTGGGTCTCGGCGTGCTCTACGGCCTCTGCGACTGGCGCTTCGAGCTGCTCGCCACCGTGCTGCACGCACGCGATCTCGAACGCTGGTTCAACATCGGCCCGCACACGCTCTCGTTCCCGCGCCTGGAGCCGGCTTCCGGCACGCGCGTGCCGGAGGAGAGTCCGTGGCTTATCGACGACGACACCTTTGCGCGCATCATCGTGATCGCGCGTCTCGCCGTGCCCTACACGGGCATCATCGTGACCGCGCGCGAAAGCCCCGCCTCGCGCAACCGCGTCCTGTCCCACGGCATGACGCAGCTCGACTGCTCCTCCAACATCGCGATCAAGGGCTACAGCGATTTCGCGAACGAGGCCCACCAGGAGAAGGAGCGCCAGCAGTTCATGCTCGGCGACAACCGCTCCATCGAGGAGATGGTGCGCTACCTTGCCGACCGCGACATCATCACGAGCTTCTGCACGGCGGGCTACCGCTGCGGACGCACGGGCGGCTGCATCATGGACGCGCTCAAGACCGGACGCGAGGGCAAGTTCTGCAAGATCAACGCGGTGCTCACCTTCCGCGAGTGGCTCGACGACTTCGCGAAGGACCCCGAGACGATCCGCATCGGCAACGCGCTCATCGAGAAGGAGCTTGCGGGCATCAAGGAGTGGGTGCCGAAGTTCTATCCGTCGGTGATGAAGCAGTACGAGGCAACCTGCGCAGGTTCGCGGGACCTGTTTTTCTGAGGTATGGCCGGGCTGAACGAGACGCCGAAAGGCGACCGCGTGCATATCGCGTTCTTCGGTTTGAGGAACGCGGGGAAGTCGACGCTCGTCAACCGGTTGACGGGGCAGGACGTGGCGATCGTGAGCGACGTGGCCGGGACGACTACCGACCCCGTCTCAAAGGCGATGGAGATTCTTCCGCTCGGTCCGTGTCTCGTCACGGACACGGCGGGCCTCGACGACGAAGGCCCGCTTGGCGAGATGCGCGTGAAGAAATCCCTCGACGTGCTCGCCACCACCGACATCGCCGTGTGGGTGGAGGAATGTGCCGCGACAAGCGCGGCCGAAGATAAGACGGTCTACGCCCGCTTCCTCGCCGCGTGCCGCGCGCGCGACATTGCCGTACTGCACTACCGGCGCGGCGACGACGTGGACGCGTTCCGCCGCGAGCTCGCCGCCGTGCGCCTCGCGGACGCGCCGCGTCCGCTCGTGCGCGACCTCGTCGCGCCCGGCGACGTGGTCGTGTGCGTGTGCCCTATCGACGAATCCGCGCCGAAGGGGCGTCTCATCCTGCCACAGCAGCAGGTCGTGCGCGAACTCCTCGACGCCGGTGCCGCCGCGCTTGTGTGTCAGCCGCCGCAGCTCGCGGATTTGCTTGTGCGTACGGCGGGCGTGAAGTTCGTGATCACCGACTCGCAGGCGTTCAAGGCCGTGGCCGCCGTCGTGTCGCCGGAGGTTCCGCTCACGTCCTTCTCAATCGTCTTTGCGCGCGCGAAGGGCGACCTCGCGGCGTACTGCGCCGGCGCCGCCGCGCTTGCCGCGCTGAAGGACGGCGACCGCGTGCTGATTTCCGAGGGCTGCACGCACCATCGCCAGTGCAACGACATCGGCACGGTGAAGCTGCCGAAGTGGATTTCCGCGAAGACGGGGAAGAAGCTTGCGTTCGAGTGGACGAGCGGCAACGCCTTTCCCGAGGATCTCTCGCCCTACGCGCTCGTGGTGCACTGCGGCGGCTGCATGCTTACGCGTCGCGCGGTGCAGGCGCGTATCTCGCGTTGCCGTGCCGCTGGCGTGCCGATCACGAACTACGGCGTGTGCATCGCCGCCTGCCACGGCATCGTCGCCTCGCCGGACACCTGCATGGTCCTGCGACAGCGCGCGGACGAAAAACTCACTAATTCATAAATCGCGCTTCCATTTTCGCCCGGATAAGGGTATAATCTTCACCACACCAAAAAAGCAACTGGAGAATCAAGATCATGAAAAAGCTGTTGATGGCGCTAGCAGTCCTTTGTTCGGTATCCGCCGCGCACGCGGAACTCGATTACTATGCCGTGCTCTGTGCATGGGCTCCCGGGCAGATTCCTTCGGCTACGAGCTCCGAAATCTGGGGTTTCCGCGGCACGCTGTTCTACGGCGACTGTCTGCGCATGAAGGGGTTAGACCTCGCCACCGGCGCAAACCGCACGCGCGAGCGCTTCGATGGTCTGGGAATCGCGCTCGTCTACAACTACGCCAACAGCCTTGCCGGCATGGAACTGGGATTCGCCAACGTGGTTGACCGTGAGGCGTACGGTTTTCAGCTCGGCGCGTGGAACCACACTGGAGAGGGCTATGGTTTTCAGTGCGGCGTCGTCAATACGGCGGACTACTTTGCCGGCCTGCAGCTGGGACTTTTCAACTGGGCGAACGACCTTGACGGACTCCAGCTCGGACTGATCAACGTGGTCGCCGACCAGACCCTCTGCGTGTTTCCCTTCCTGAACATCGGCTTCTGATATGGACGAATCCAAAGAATCGGACACGAGCCGGCATTTTCTCCGGCAGTGGATCGAGGAGGACCATGCCGCCGGGCGCACCGGCGGCACGGTCGTAACGCGCTTCCCCCCTGAACCGAACGGCTACATCCACATCGGCCACGCGAAGGCCGTGTGCGTGGACTTCGGCATGGCGAAGCTCTTCGGCGGCGAGTGCCACCTGCGTCTGGACGACACGAACCCGACGAAGGAATCGGACGAATACGCCGAGAACATCAAGAACGACATCCACTGGCTCGGCTTCCAGTGGTCGGGCGCGGGCGACGGCAAGGAACCCGGTTTCTACAACGCGTCGAACATGTTCGACACGATGTACCAGATCGCCGAGGAACTCATCCGACGCGGCCAGGCCTACTGCTGCAACCTCACGCAGGACGAGTGGAAGGAATACCGCGGCGTGCCCGAGAAGCCCGGACGTCCCTCGCCCTCGCGCGACACGGACCCCGAGCGCAACCTGCGCATCTTCCGCGAGATGCGCGACGGGAAGTACGCGGACGGCGAGTGGTGTCTCCGCGCGAAGATCGACATGGCCTCGCCGAACATCCATTTCCGCGATCCCGTGATCTACCGCATCCGCCACGTGTCGCACTACCATCTCGGCGACAAGTGGTGCATCTATCCGATGTACGATTTCGCGCATCCGATCGAGGACGCGCTGGAGGGCGTGACGCACTCCATGTGCACGCTCGAGTTCGAGGTGCACCGTCCGCTCTACGACTGGGTGGTGGACCGCATGGACGAGCAGGGCCTCCTCGTGGTGCGCAACGGCGTGAAGATTCGTCCGCAGCAGCGCGAGTTCGCGCGCCTCAACATCACGTGGACCGTGATGTCGAAGCGCCTTCTCCTGCAGCTCGTCACGGAGGGACACGTCGCGGGTTGGGACGACCCCCGCATGCCGACCGTGTGCGGGATGCGTCGCCGCGGTTTCACGCCGGGCGCGATCCGCGAGTTCTGCGACCGCGTGGGCGTGACGAAGGTGGAGAGCGAATCGGATCCCGCGCTGCTCGAATGGTGCGTGCGCGAGGAGCTGAACCGCACGGCGTTGCGTCGCATGGCCGTGCTCGATCCCGTGAAGCTCGTGATCGAGAACTTCGAGGGGACGCGCGACGTGGAGCTGCCGAACAACCCGCTCGACGAGTCCGTCGGCACGCGTAAGGTGCCGTTCTCGAAGGAGGTGTGGATCGACCGCGCCGACTTCATGGAAGTGCCGGAGAAGAAGTTCTTCCGTCTCGCGCCGGACCGCGAGGTGCGTCTGCGCGGCGCGTGCATCGTGAAATGCACGGGCATCGAAAAGGATGCCGACGGCAAGATCACGACGATCCGCTGCACGTGGGACGAAGGTTCGTGGGGCGGCAATCCGTCCGACGGCCGCAAGGTCAAGGGCACGATCCACTGGGTGGACTGCGCGACCGGCGTGAAGGCCGAGGTGCGTCTCTACGACCGGCTCTTCACCGTGCCGGATCCCATGCGCGATGGCTCCGACGGTTTCCTGAAGTACCTGAACCCTGATTCGCTCAAGAAGGTTACCGCCTACGTGGAACCCGCGCTTGCGGCGTCCGCGCCGGGCGAGCAGTTCCAGTTCGAGCGCACGGGCTACTTCGTGGCCGATGCCAAGGATTCCGCACCCGGCGCGCCCGTCTTCAACCGCACAGTCACGTTGAAGGACGGCTACAAACCGGCGTAACGGTGGGCCGCGGCCTTTCGGGGAAGCGACACTCCTGTCGCTTCCCGCGGTGGGGCGAGGCGTCTCGCCGAGCCGTCCGCCATCCGCCGAAGCGGCGAGAGCGCCGCTTCCCCGAACGAGGGCACCCCTACCCACACACTAGCCACTAGCCGCTGAAATTGCTATACTATCCCCGTTCCTCGAACCAAAGGAGAAACAAGGAATCGATTTAAAACCATAAACAAGACAATTGTGCGAACTGCTGAACGACGCCTCGATGGAAATAGTACCACAAGTTTCCATACGTCGAATGCAAAAAGGGATTTTAATGCAAGAACAAGACTCCATACATGCCGTAGAGGCGCTGACAGATGACGACTTCATAAAGTCGCGCATTCTAACGATTCGCGGTGTACAAGTAATACTTGACCGCGATATTGCCATCCTTTACGGCGTGGAAACGAAGGTCTTGAATCAGGCTGTCAAGCGCAACCGCGAACGTTTCCCGGACAGATTCATGTTCCAGTTGACTGAAGAGGAACTTGGAAATTGGAAGTCACAGATTGTGACCTCCAATCCGTCACTTGAACAATCCATAAGGATGGGCGTTCGCCGTGCCCCATACGCATTTACCGAGCAAGGCGTGGCGATGTTGTCAGCCGTACTGAAAAGCGAGACGGCGATTCGGGTAAGCATACAGATTATGGATGCGTTTTCAGCCATGCGCAGGGCATTGGCGTCGATAGCACCGATTCTTTCGCGGCTCGATGTCGTAGAGCGACGGCAAATAACCGACCAGCAGCGCAATGAGGAACGGTTTGACACGATTTTCAAGGCGATGGATGGTGGGGACTTCCCGCCGCAGAAAGTGTTCTTTGACGGTAAGCATTACGACGCATATTCTTTTGCGAGGAAGCTGGTACGCAAGGCGAAGAAGAACATCGTCCTCGTGGACAACTATTGCGACGATGTCACGCTCGACATCCTTTCGCAAAAATTCGGCGGTGCGGATGTGCTGATTGCAACCACGCACAAGTCGGCCACCAAGTTCATATCGCCGACCGCCGTCGCCAAGTTCAACAAGCAGAATCCGACGCTCACGATCAAGACCGTTGGTTCATTCCATGATAGATTTCTCATTCTCGACGGCACCGAACTCTACCACTTCGGCGCGTCCATGAAAGACTTGGGACGTCAATATTGCGCCATCACCAAGATGGACGCCATGTTCATCCCGTCGATCATGCAGCGAATCCCGTAGCCGCCGATTTTTGCTATACTATCCCCGTTCCTCGAACCAAAGGAGAGACAAGGAATCGATTTAAAACCATAAACAAGACAATTTAGCGAACTGCTGAACGACGCCTCACCGGAAATACTACCACACGTTTCCAACGTCGTATGCAAACCAAGAAGCCGCACAGGCTTCGCCTGATTCATTGCCAGCAGAACGCGCCCCCCAGGGCGCGTTCTCCCGTGTAATCAGGCAGGCCTGTGGTAGGGCTTCCGGTGAGGGCATGGATCGAGAACGCGCTCTTTTCATGCCGCCGTGATGCAGCCGCACCACGGCCATGAAAACGCAAACTCAAAAGAAAGACAACGACACCCCTCCGGTCCGAGATACCACAAAGGCGGTAGTGGGCATGTCTGTACGCGCTGATAATGGTGCGGAGAATGCTGTCACTCTTGGAGGAGACGAGAAGCCCCAGAGCGTTTTACGTTGTGGGGATTCTCTGAGTGTACTTTCGGAACTGGACGACTCATCCTGCGATTTGATTCTGACCGATCCCCCATATAATCTGGGATTGTTCATGAAGAAACGTGGAACGAACATTGGAAAATTGAGGGCGAATCACTTTGCAGTAGCATCATGGGATCTTCTTGGCTTTGAGGAATGGACGGCGAAGATGGATTCTTTTTTCGCGCAGGCAGCCCGAATACTGAAAAAACGTGGTGCCGTCCTCATGTTCATGTCAATCATCAAATTGGAGACTGTCAAACAACTTGCCGAGCGGCATGGATTCTACTACAAAACAATTGGAATATGGCATAAGACGAATCCCATGCCTAGGAACATGAATCTGCAGTTCGTGAATTCCACAGAGAGTTGGATATATCTCGTTAACGGTGCCACGACAGGAACATTCAACAACAATGGTAAAGTTGTGCATGATTTTTATGAGACAGCTGCTGTAAGAGGAATAGAACGGAAGTTTGGTGCTCATCCAACTCAAAAACCGCTCGTAATGATGGAACATTTCGTTTCACTACTATCCAATGAAGGCGATTTGGTGGTGGATCCTTTTATGGGAAGCGGGTCGACGGGCGTGGCTTGTAGGAACTTGAATCGTCGTTTCTTGGGAATAGATGTTTCTCCTGAGTATTGTGAAATTGCCAGAAGGAGGATTTCTGAATGAAGGTCATTGATCTTTTTTCCGGAGTTGGAGGATTGTCTCTGGGATTTAGGCAGGCGGGTTTCTCCGTTGTTTTTGCCGTGGAGCATGATAAAGAAATTGCAGATGCGTATTCGCGCAACGACAGCTCTGCTGTCATGTTCAATGAGGACATAACGAAATTAAATCCACGCCAGCTGGTAAAGAGATTTGGACATGTAGATGTTATAGTAGGCGGCCCTCCGTGTCAAGGGTTCTCGCAAAAAGGTAAGCGGTTGAGCGTTAATGACGACAGAAATTTTCTGTTCAAGCAGTATGTGCGCTTTGTTGCCGAGTTTCGACCGAAGTATTTTGTTCTTGAGAACGTGCCAAACATCATTACGACTGCAAAGGGATATTTTAAGGATGAGATAGTCCGCGAGTTCTCCAAGCTTGGCTACGAGGTCAAAGCTGATGTGTTTGATGTCGCTGACTATGGTGTCCCGCAACATCGCCGAAGGGCGATATTCCTTGGACAACAAAAACATCTTTCCGTACAATTCCCAAGCCCAGTGAAGTACAGGGTCACGGTAAAAGAGGCATTGTCGGATTTGCCTCGGCTTTTTTCCGGCGAGGCATATGTCGATGGCGTTTATACTATGAAGCCGCAATCTGATTATCAACGAAAGATGCGAATGGGGTCAACTGGAATAGTGAACCATGAATCTACAAAGCATTCCAAACTGGCGTTGGAAAGATTGGCACTGATTCCTAAAGGTAAGGGGAAAGAGGTTTTGCCGCCAGAACATCTCACGAAGTCAATCTATAGTGGGACATGGTGTAGGCTTATCGAAGACGATCAAGCTGCTACCATAACAACTCGATTTGACACACCATCATCAGGCCGATTTACCCTGCCTGACCAAAATAGGTGCATAACTGTTCGAGAAGCGGCACGTCTACAATCGTTTCCCGATTCGTTTGTGTTCTTCGGATCGAAGTGCGCACAGATGAAGCAGGTTGGAAATGCCGTGCCTCCAGTTTTCGCAAATGCTATTGCAAAACAAATCCTAAAAGCGGAAGGGACAGTAAAATGAGCAAAGTTCTTCCTGTCGCTATACACGATCGCCCGGAGTTAAATCTTCGACAGGGCATTAAATCGTCTCTCAATCATTGGCGACAACTGATTGCCTCGGCTTATCTGTTTTATTTGTACGTCATTGATGGTGGCGATAATATTTACAGTAAGGAGGTCAAAACTGGTGGCAAGGTGTCGCTTGAGGTGAGTATTGCGTTTGCAAATTGGCTCGCTGAGAATTGGGGTGATATTGCAAATGTCACAAGTCTCGTTCGGCAATGTCCGCTATATGTGGCGCAGATGGAGCATTTGCAAGTGGGGCTTCAACTTTTTCTGAAGTTGTCCAAAGTAAGCTTTGCTGATTCATCGTTTTCTGATGCCATTGAGAGAACCGGTGGCAACAGGTTTAACAAGGCATTGTATTTTTCCACAAACATGAAGGTTCTTGCGGAGACCATATCTGCATATCCTGATGTGGACAGAGAATCTTTCGTTAAGGGTTGGCTTTCTGGTCAGGATGATGGAAAGGTCGGAAACAGAGTGAAGGAAATACTAGCCGCCTTCACGGAAGAATGTCAATTTAAGATTAGGACACAATCAGGGGAGTTGTTCTTCCAACAGGACGGAATCTACGACCGTTTGCGTAATCCTCATGATTCTGTTGAAAGTACCGATTCCAGCGAACCTGTAGGACCATTCAGAATCCTCAAATCGTATGTTAAGGAAGGAATGCATCCGTATTTGAGTGAAGGCCCTAACGGCTTTGTAGTAAAATCTTCGTCCGAGGCATTTACGGCGTATGCTGACATGGTACAAACGTCACTGTCACTAATACCGAAACGAACGACGATATATCAAGAAGTAAATCAAGTAGCGAATGAACCTCATGTAACTTTATTAAACGTCCCACGCCAACTCATTACCTACGGGGCGCCGGGGACGGGGAAGTCACACAAGGTGGACGGGCTTGCCAATAATCCGGATGTCGCCGCGTGTGTGCGCACGACGTTCCACCCGGATTCGGACTACGCGACGTTCGTCGGCGCGTACAAGCCGGTGATGGATGGGGAGAAGATTGCCTACAAGTTCCGTCCCCAGGCGTTCATGAACGCCTACGTGAAGGCATGGCAGGAGATGTCGAAGCCCGAGGCGGACGGAAAGGTCAAGAGCGTAGTCCTCGTGATCGAGGAAATCAACCGCGGAAACTGTGCGCAGATTTTCGGCGATCTGTTCCAGCTGCTCGACCGCGGGAAGGACGGGTACTCGACTTATCCGATTGACGCCGACGCCGACCTCGCGACATGGCTTGCGGAAGAACTGGGAAAGCTGGATGCGGACGCGCAGGAGCGCGTCCCTCCCGAAGTGAGGTCGGGCGAAAAACTGGTTCTTCCGCCGAACCTCTACATCTGGGCGACGATGAACACGTCCGACCAGTCGCTGTTCCCGATCGACAGCGCGTTCAAGAGAAGGTGGGATTGGGAGTACGTGCCGATCGCCAAGCCGGACAAGTCGGGCGATTCGGACTGGAAGGAGCGCAAGATCGAGGTCGGGGATTCCCTGTTCGACTGGTGGGACTTCCTGTCGGCGATCAACGGGCATATCGCCAAGGCGACGGAGAGCGAGGACAAGCAGCTCGGCTACTTCTTCGTCAAGGCGGACGATGCGACCGGCTGCATTTCAGCCGAGCAGTTCGCCAACAAGGTCCTTTTCTATCTCTACGGCGACGTGTTCAAGTCGTACGAGCTTCCGAAGAAGGACTGCTTCCAGCAGGCGGACAACACGGTACTGAAGTTCCGCGATTTCTTCTACTCGGAGAAGGTGGAAGAAGGCGAGGGCGAGAACCGCGTGACGCACAAGCCAGGCGACGTGAAGCTTGATGTCGTTGCCGCTTTTCTCAGGGGGCTGAAATGGAAGGAGAAGGGCGTCAAGGAGGAACCCAAGGGCGGGGCGGCAGATGCGAATCCTGATTGAGGAGTGCCGGTACGATCCAAAGGTATTGGAAGGCGTCCTTCCGCGCGACCGGCTCCTGCTCACGGACGAGAAGGTGAAGGTCGAGCATGTCGGCTATTTCCGAAGCGCCGCGTGCGACGATTTCGTGTTCTTCCTTCCGAAGGTCGTGCTCGAGCCGAAGGTGATCGACGGCGAGAAGGTTGACCGCGTCTTCTGCACCGCCGCGCGTCCCTTGGGCTTCTCGCCCGAGGCGCTGATCGACCCCGAAACGGCGGTCGCGGAGGATGGACACGGACTCGAGGAGCGGGAACGGGATTTCCTCTACGAGTTCGCGGTCTGGATTTACCGCGCCATCGCGCGTTTCGACGAGACGCACCCCGGGTCCGACGCCATCTGGCGTAGGCGGGAGAGGCAGTCGGGCGGGTTCCGCCGCCGGTACGTGACAAACACCTTGCTGGACGTGATCCTCGCCCTCATCCGCTTCAACCGCGACAACCAGGACTACTTCACGTTCCGGGTGAAGGAGAAACATTCGGGCGTCCACAAGATCAACTGGTCGCGCACGATCTCGAAGACCACGGCGCTCCTGCAGGACGGCGATCCGCTCTACCTGGAACCGAGGACGAAGAAGAAGGTGGTGAACTTCGACGAGGAGCTGCTTGTCATCTTCTACTCGATCCTGGACTACGTGAACCGCCACTACGGGTTCAAGGAACGGTTCAATCTCGCGTACGACCTCATTCCGGCGGCGGAGTTCAAGCGGTATCTCTCCGGGTACGGCGAGGCGCGTCTCCGCCAGATCAAGTACAAGTACTTCTCCGACCGCGACCTGGCGCTTTGGGAACTTTGCTTCGCGTTCTTCCACAAGTCGCATCGGGCGAACGTCGTCAACGAGGGCGAGGAGTACCTGATCGCGAAGAATTTCGAGATCATCTTCGAGTCGATGATCGACGACCTGATCGGCGACCGGGACCTCGACCCGATCCGCGAGCTGCGTGACGGCAAGGAGATCGACCACCTCTACGTCGACGACAGCCTGACGCACCGGGACGGACGCCAGACGTTCTACATCGCGGACTCAAAGTACTACAAGATCGGGCGCGCGCTGGAGGAGAAGAGCGTGGCCAAGCAGTTCACGTACGCGCGCGACATGCTCCAGCTCAACCTCGACCTGTTTCTGCCGGGTGACGACGCGTCGGCGTCGGTGCTGAAGGGGCGTCGGCTCTTCGACGGCAAGAGCGTGAAGATGCTGCGAGACCCCGACACGGAGGGCTACGACGTCATCCCGAACTTCTTCATCAGCGCGCGGATGGAGAAGGATTTCGACTACGACCAAAGCGGACTGAACCTGCGAACCGGCGGCGACGACAACGAATACCAGAACATCCACTTCCACAACCGGCTGTTTGACCGCGACACGCTCATCCTTTCGCACTATGAAGTGAACTTCCTGTATGTCGTCAAGCTGTATGCCGGGAGCGACGCGGAACTGCGGCAAGGGTGGAAAGCGGACGTGCGCAGGATATTTCAGGAGCATGTCCGAGACTTGATCCAGGGACGGTTCGAGTTCCGCGCCATCATGCCGCACGACGGCATCGACCCGAAGGTGTTCTTCGCGGAAAACTTCCGAATGACGTTGGGGAAGGTGTACTCGCCATACGCGGACGTGAACGGACGGAAGGTGTATATGTTGGCCGTTCAGCGGCCGAGCAACATTTTCTACGGCGATTCGATGGTGCGGGCGGGGCGGGAGCACTTGAAGGAACAGGTGGAAGCGGAGAACAAGGCGACATTGCGGTTGCTGGAGACGGCGTTTTACGTGACCGAGCCGTTGGCACTCGGCGAGGATCCGAGCGAGGAGCTTGCCGCGATGGAGAGGACGCAGCCGATGCGGCATGGCCCGGCGCACGATGGGGAGACGGGCGTGCAGGTTGTGTCTGGCGTAAGCGGTGGGTTGAAGGGCGCAGTGGACGCGAGCGGGTGGTGCCCGTGTCCGGCGGCGCAGTGTCCGGATCCGAAAGCGGTGAAGTTGTTGGTGCTGCCGCACACGATGGGCGCGAACCTCTATCGCGTGGTAGATGGGACGTTGCGCAAGGGCGTGTCGGAGGATGGGTTAAAGGAAGTCGTCGGCGAGGCGTTCGCGGCGGTGCGGTTTCCAAGCATGCCCTGTCACCTCTGGCGGGTGGTGAAGGTGGAGGGGTGAGCTGTCTTTTACGCCGCCAAGATGGCGGCGTTCCCAGTCAGGCCGCGACAAGCGCGGCCCCTCCCGTGGCGGCGCGGCCGGAGTCCGCGCGATGGGCGGTCTCCCTACACGGGGATAGCGTTCTCCCTACACGGCGAATCGCGTCTCCCTACACGGCAAATCGGGTCTCCCTACACGGAGGGTTTGGGTTTCCTACACGGCGAAACGGAGCTTTCTGCGCGGTACGTCACATATCGCGATAAGTGAAGTAGCGCGTGATCGTCCCGAGGGGTGTGATTGTTCCGCAACGTAATCACACGCGGGTTTTGGGTGGTTTGCTTTGTGCCTTTTACAACGGGCTGGACGCCCGTTGTGCCAGTTGCGGGCGAGACGCCCGCCACCCCGATAAAGGGCGAGGTACCCGTTGTCCCTGTTGCGCCGCCGAGATGGTGGCGTTCCCAGTCAGGCCGCGACAAGCGCGGCCTCTCCCGTGGCGGCGCGGCCGGAGTCCGCGCCCTACCCGTTTAGTTGAACCGCTCGCGGTTGATCCAGAGGCCGAGGGCGGGGTTGGGGATGAAGTAGATTTCCTCGCCGTCCACGGTGTTGTAGCCGTAGGAAAGCTTCGTGGGATCATACTTCGCCGCCATCGCATCGTAGTCCGCCGCCTTGAAGCCGACGCCTTCGACCTCTTCCTTCGTGATGTTCTTCACGCAGTAGGTGATGGAGAAGCGTCCGTCGGAGGAACCATGGATGAGGTGCGCCGCCGCGCCCATGTTCGCGCGGAGGTCGTCGGCGTCCGGACGCTGGAACACCTCCAGCGTGTGGAGCCGGCCGCGGTAGCCGTACTTGCGGATGAGCTTGTCCACCGTCGCGTCCTCGCCAAAGCGTTCCACGCCGGGGGCGAGGATGATCAGCTCGCCGCCGTCCGCCATCGCCATGCGCGTGCGGTACACGGCCTTGTTGCCGAGCCAGGTGGAGGTGAACTCCGACGGGTCGAGGTACACGACGCACTTCTTGAGTCCGTGCTCCACGTAGTCCACGTTCTTCTGCTGCGCGAGCTTCACGGCCTCGGTGAGGCAGTTGCGTCCTTCGCCGATGAAGAGGCCGTGCGTGCGGATCTTGCCGCCGGGGGCCGTCGTGACGGTGAGGCAGAAGAGGATCGGACGCTTTCCGTAGATGAAGTGCTCCATCGCGTAGTCGAACAGGCGGCGCACGGGCGTGTGGTCGCGTCCCATCGCCTGCTCCATGCCGCACACCGCACCGATCATGTGGCTCGCGTTGATCATGCCGGAGCCGCCCGTGCCCACGAAGAGGTTCTTCGCGTGGTTGGCCATGCCGATCACCTCGTGCGGCACGACCTGTCCGGGCGAGATCACGAGGTCGTACTTCGGGTCCATCACGAGCTTGTTCACCTCCACGGGGAGGGATTCCTTCCACAGCCCGCCCGAGATTTCCTCCACGGCCTCGGCGGGGATGTCGCCGAGCTTCACCACGTCGGTGCGCCAGTTGTGCACGATCATCTTCTCGAAGGGGATGTCGCCGAACATCGTCTTCCACTGCGTCTCGCTCACGGGCACGTGCGTGCCGAGCGCGGGCAGCACGTCCACGTTCACGCCGCGTTCGGACAGGAAGCGGTAGTAGAAGTTCGTGATGAAGCCGGCGTTCGAGTGGAAGCGCGTGAAGTCCGGCGGGAGGATGAGGACGTTGCGCAGCTCGCCGGCGTCGAGCGCGGGCTGGAGCGCCTGCGTGAGCGCGGCGCGGATTTCGTCGTCGGCGAGTCCCGCGTCGGTCGCGGCGATCTTGAATGTGTCGGTCATCTTTTTTCTCCTTGGCTGTCCGTATTATAGCATAATCGTGGTATACTATCCGCTGAAAACAGCGGCACCTTGGCGCAGACCGTGTCCGGGACGGCTGGTTTCAGAAGAAAAAACGTCATGTCGAAGAAGTTGAAGAGCGTCAAGCGCCTGCTGAGGCGTCCGTTCGAGTGGCTGGGCATCGGGCTCGGCTGGCTCGTGTTCGCGCACGTCTCGCACCGCATGCTCTTCCGCATCTGCGACATTCTCGCCGCGGTCGGCTACAGGTTGGACCGTACGGGCCGCGAGCTCTCGCGCGAGAACCTGCGCCTCGTGGTGGGCGCGGAGCATCTCACGCCGCGGCGCGAGGAGCTGATCCTGAAGCGCAGCTACCGCAACATGGTGCGCACGCTCGGCCACGTGTTCTGGACGAGCCGCAAGGCGCGCGAACGCGCGGCGGCCACGGGCGAGTTCGCGCCGGCATGCGCCGCGTTTCTCGCGGCGAACAGGCCGGCCATCACGGTCAGCTGCCACATGGGATGCTGGGAGCTCCTCTCGCAGCTCGTCTTCCTCCAGGGGCGGGAGATCGTGAGCGTGGCGAAGGACGTCGGCACGCCGGGCATGACCGAGATGCTGATGAAGTCGCGCCGGTCGCTGGGGCAGACCATCGTGCGCGCGGAGGGCGCGTTCCATCCGCTCCTCAAGGGGCTGCAGGAGGGGGCGGACGTGGGGCTGCTCGTGGACCAGGTGGTGAAGCCCCAGAACGGCGGCGTGTGGGTGCGCTACTTCGGACGTCCCGTGCCCGTCTCGGCGGCTCCCGCGTTCCTCCAGGCGAAGACGCACGCGCCGATCGTCGTCGCCTGGTCGCGTCCGCTCCACGACGGGCGCTACCGCTGCGAGTTCGTGGCCGAGTTCCCCTGGGCGAAGGGCGTGGACATCTGGGGCCGTACGCAGGACTGCATCTCGGCCATCGAGCGCACGATCCGCCGCCATCCCTCCTGCTGGGTGATGAACTACCGCTATTTCCGCAAGAAGCCGAAGGAGAAGGACCTCGCCCAGCTTGCCGCCCGCGAAGCGCGCCGTGCCGCGCGCTGAAATGTGGTATACTACGCAGTGCCGAAGCCCCGGTAGGCGGGGCGAGGCGGAGACAACCATGAAACTTACGCGAATTACCGAATGGATCGACAAGGTCCTTGACGTGAAGGCCTTCTCCGACGTGTCGAACAACGGCGTGCAGATCGCGCGCACGGGCGATGACGTGAAGAAGGTCGCCTTCGGCGTGGACGCGTCCGTCGCCTTCATCGAGGCGGCGGCCGCGGCGGGCGCGCAGCTCGCGGTGGTGCACCACGGCATCTCGTGGGGCGGCGGCATCGCGCGGATCGCGGACGGCGTGTACAACGTCGTCGCGGCGGCCATGCGGCACAACGTGGCGCTCTACGGCGTGCACCTGCCGCTCGACGCGAACCGCGCCTACGGCAACAACTACGAGCTTGCCCGTTTCCTCGGGCTCAAGAACCTGAAGCCCGCCTTCGTCTACCACGGCGAGACGATCGGCTGCACGGGCACGCTGCCGAACGGGAAGAAGGTCGGGGTGTGCTCCGGCGGCGCGGGCGAGTTCGCCACCGACGCGAAGAACCTCGGCTGCGACCTCTACATCACGGGCGAGGCGTCGTGGGGCGAGGTGATCGCGGCGGAGAACGTGGGCATGCAGATGATCTGCGCCGGACACTACGCCACCGAGACCTTCGGCGTGAAGGCGCTCGCGAAGGCGATGAAGAAGGCGCTTCGCGTCGACACCGTCTTCATCCCCCGTCCTGACATCCCCAACCTCCAACCCCCGAGGCTCCCATGAAAATCTCGCTCAACAAGGAATACGCCATCCGGCACCTCGGCGTGGCCGCACTCTTCACGGGGCTGTCGCTCTGGTTCCTGTACGACGCGATCTTCGTTTATCCGAACCAGGTGGCCGACGGCACCCACCACACCACGGTGGAGTTCCAGTATTCGGCGGCGGCGGTGCTGGCGATCTTCGCGTTCGTGGTCGCGTTTCGCGTGTTCCTCAACTGGCGCGCCACGCTCGCGTGGGACGACGAGCAGATGACGGGCACGCTCACGTGCAACGCGCCGCTCCGGTTCGCCGACATCGACCGTCTCGACGTCGGGAAATGGGAGCCGAAGCAGATTCTCGTCGTGCACGCCAAGGACGGCCGCCGCGTGACCCTCGACGCCTGGCACCACGTCGGCGCGAACGAGCTTGCGGAGAAGCTCCTCGCCCATGAACCGCCTTTCGCGGTTTCGTCCATTTGACCGCCGCGCGCCGGTTTGGTAAACTATCCCGAAATGCCGTCCGAAAAGAAATCTTTTGACTTCTGGTACGCCGTGCGCAACACCCAGGTTGTGCACGCGCCGTCGCGTGCACTCGAGACGTTCGGCGAGACACGGATTCACTACTACCATCTCGCGGAGCTGCCCGACGTGCCCGGAAAGGTGCGCGTGCGCGAGGGGCGCCTCGAGGCGCACAAGCCCCTGCTCATCACGCCGGAGGCGTACGTGCAGGAGGAGATGGCCGGTTTCGGCGAACAGGCGCGCCAGTACCTTGAGTTCCTCAAGCAGCACCAGGACGCGATCCGCATCCTCCAGTACGGCTACCGCCTTTCGCAGGAGGCGTTCAGCGAGCAGGTCGTCACCGATTCGCTCGACGCGGTGGCGGAGCGCGTGGAAGGGGAGGTGAAGCGGTCCGAGGACCCCTTCGCCGCCGTGATCAAGGGCGTGGACGATCCCTGGGACGTGTCGCTCATCCACTTCTTCTGGATGCACGTCAACGCGTCCGCCCCCGTCAACGTGCGCGACTTCGAGCGCGCCCGCCGCGAGGAGATGGAAGACGCCACGCCGCGGGCAGTGCGCGAGGAGGTGGAGCGGGCGTTCGAGCAGGCGCAGGAGAACCCCGCGCTCGTGAAGGACCTTGGCGCGCTCCTCCAGAGGCACGGCGTGTTCGACCGCTATCAGGACCGATTCTTCAAACTTGTCAGGCGAGGCTAGAACCAATGCAAATCAACACGCGCGTGATCGCAATCGCGAACCAGAAGGGCGGCGTCGGGAAGACGACTACTGTCGTGAACCTCGCCGCCGCGCTCTCGAAGATGCGCCGCACGGTGCTCGTGATCGACCTGGACCCGCAGGCCAACGCCACCACCGGCCTCGGCCTCCAGCCGCAGGAGGGCGTGTCGCTCTACCCGTGCCTCCTCGGCACGCAGCAGATCGCGGACATGATCCAGCCCACGCCGTACGAGAACCTCAACGTGATTCCGTCGGAGGTGAACCTCTCCGGCTCGGAGATCGACCTCGCGCAGCGTCCCGACCGCCTCCAGGTGGTGCGCAACGTGCTGCAGGCGATCCGCGACGCGAACGTGTTCGACTACATCCTGCTGGACTGTCCGCCGTCCCTCGGCATCCTCATGACGTCCACGCTCGCGGCGGCGGACGGCATCCTCGTGCCGATGCAGGCCGAGTACTACGCCCTCGAGGGCCTCGGCGTGATGCAGAACCTCATCGAGCGGCTCAAGGCGAACGGCGCGAACCCGGCGCTCGAGCTCAACGGCATTCTCATGACGATGTTCGATGCGCGCACGCGCCTCTCGTCCGACGTGGTCGAGGAGGTGCGCGGGCATTTCGGGGACAAGGTGTTCGAGACGATGATCCCCCGCAACGTGCGCACGAGCGAGGCGCCGAGCTTCGGCCAGCCGGTCGTGTTCTACGATCCGTCCTGCCGTGGCGCGGAGGCGTACCGCGCGTTCGCGAAGGAGTTCGCGCGCCGCAATCCCACGCGCGTGGCTGCGTCGGCGCCGGAGACGGCGTCGGAACCTGCGGTGGAATCGGAACCGCCGCCGGATGCGGCAACGGAAACGGCTATGGAGGCTCCGCATGACCAAATCGCTTGAAGACTATCTTGAGGAGATACACGTCCTCATTCTCCAGAAAGGCCGCGCGCGCGTGCGCGACGTGGCCCAGGATCTCCACGTGAAGATGCCGTCCGTGGTGAAGGCGATCACGGAACTCAAGAAGCTCGAACTTGTGAACCAGGAGCCGTACGGCGACATCGAGCTCACCGCGAAGGGACGCAAGCTCGCAGCGAACGTGCTTGGTCGCCATACCCTGCTCAAGGCGTTTCTCATCAAGTTGAACGTGCCGGAGGAGACGGCCGACAAGGACGCCTGCCTCATGGAGCACATTCTCAGCGCGACGACGCTTGACCGCATCCGCGATTTCGTGGAGAAGCCGGTTCCGACTGCACCTTCGAAGAAAAAGGAGACGAAATGAAAATGACGAAATTCCGTTGGGTGATTTGCGCGATGCTGTTCGTGGCGACCACCGTCAACTACCTCGACCGGCAGGTGCTCTCGCTCACCTTCCCCGATTTCATCAAGCCGGAGTTCCACTGGACGGACGACAACTACGGCACGATTACGGCTTGGTTCTCGCTCATCTACGCCGTTGCGTGTCTTTTCGCCGGCAAGTTCATTGACTGGATGGGTACCAAGAAGGGCTACCTGTGGTCCATCTTCGTATGGTCGGTCGGCGCCTGCCTTCACGCCGCATGCGGCATCGCGACGTGCTGGTTCGTGAAGGACGTGAATTCCGTGGAGGCGCTTCGCGCCGTGCAGGCGGGCAGCGCCACGGCGGCCGCGATCGCGGGCGTTTCCGTGTGGCTCTTCCTCGGGTGCCGCGCCATCCTCGCGCTCGGCGAGGCGGGCAACTTCCCGGCCGCCATCAAGGTGACGGCGGAGTACTTCCCGAAAAAGGACCGCGCGTTCGCGACGTCGATCTTCAATTCCGGCGCGTCCGTGGGCGCGCTCGCCGCGCCTCTCACGATTCCGCCGCTCGCCAAATGGTGCGGCTGGGAGATGGCGTTCATCATCATCGGCGGCGCCGGCTTCATCTGGATGTTCTTCTGGCAGTGGCTTTACACGAAGCCGGAGAAGTCCAAGTTCGTGAACGAGGCCGAACTGGAGTACGTGCAGCAGGATGAAAAGGCGGAAGCGGCGGGAGCGCCGCTTCCCCGAAAGGAATCCGCTGATCGGGGAAGCGGCACTCTTGCCGCTTCGCCCGCTTCCGACGAAAAGCCCATCTCCTTCTTCAAGTGCTTCACCTTCCGCCAGACGTGGAGCTTCATCGTGGGCAAGTTCTTCACGGACGGCGTGTGGTGGTTCTACCTCTTCTGGGCGCCGGCGTACTTCAAGGAGCTCGGACACGGTCCCGTCACGGGCATGGGCCAGGCGCTCATCTTCACGCTCTATCTCATCGTGACGGTAGTCTCGATCTACGGCTGCAAGCTGCCGACGATCTTCATCGACAAGGGCTTCTTCGGCGGCAACCCGTACATGTGCCGCATGAGGGCGATGCTGATCTTTGCGTTCTTCCCGCTCGCGGCGCTCGTGACGCAGCCGCTCGCCGGCGTCTCCGTGTGGTTCCCGGCCTGTCTGATCGGCCTTGCCGCCGCCGGACACCAGGCGTGGAGCGCCAACATCTTCTCGACCGTTGGCGACATGTTCCCGAAGTCCACGATCGCCTCCGTCACCGGCATGGGCGCGATGGCGGGCGGTCTTGGCTCGTTCATCATCCAGAAGGGCGCGGGCAAGCTCTTCACCTACGCCGAGACGCAGGGTCAGGCGTTCACCTTCCTCGGCTATGCGGGCAAGCCCGCCGGCTACATGATCGTGTTCTGCTTCTGCGCCGTGGCGTACCTCATCGCATGGTGCATCATGAAGACGCTCGTGCCGCGCTATAGTCCTATTCGTGGTTAGTGGCTAGCGGCTAGTGGTTAGTTAATAGAAAAAAGGGAAGGCGGGGTTGTCATGGACATGCTGATCAAGGCATCGTTGCTGTTTCTGTTTTTCGCGGTCATGGTGGTGATCGGCTTCGCCTGTCGGCGGCATGCGCGGAACGTGGACGGGTTCGTGCTGGGCGGCCGGTCGGTCGGCCCCTGGCTCACCGCTTTCGCGTATGGTACGTCCTACTTCTCCGCCGTCGTGTTCGTGGGCTATGCCGGACAGTTCGGCTGGCGGTACGGCATCTCCGCCACGTGGGTCGGCATCGGCAACGCGCTCATCGGCTCGCTTCTCGCGTGGGCCGTGCTGGGGCGCCGCACGCGCATCATGACGCAGCACCTCGACTCCGCCACCATGCCGGACTTCTTCGCCAAGCGGTTCGGGAGCCCCGCGCTGAAGATCATGGCGGCCGCCATCATCTTCGTCTTCCTCATTCCCTATACCGCGTCGCTCTACAACGGACTCTCCCGTCTCTTCGGGATGGCGTTCTCCATCGACTATACCTGGTGCGTTGTCCTGATGTCGGTCCTCACCGCCATCTACGTGATCGCGGGCGGCTACATGGCCACGGCCATCAACGACTTCATCCAGGGCATCATCATGCTCGTGGGTCTCGTGGTGGTGATCTGGGCGGTCCTCGAGTCGAAGGGCGGACTGCTCGTCGCGCTCGACGGCCTTGCGCGCATCGAGGGTCCGTCGGTCCTGCCGGGCGGCTCGCCCACGCCGGGCATCTTCACGTCCTTCCTCGGACCCGAGCCGCTGAACCTCCTCTTCGTCGTCATCCTCACGTCGCTCGGCACGTGGGGCCTTCCGCAGATGGTGCAGAAGTTCTACGCGATCAAGAACGAGGGATCCATCAAGAAGGGCACCATCATTTCCACGCTTTTCGCGTTCGTCGTGGCGGGTGGCTGCTACTACCTGGGCGGGTTCGGCCGGCTCTTCTCCAGCGTGCTGAACGTGACGGCGAAGGGCGTGCCGGCGGACGGCTTCGACGCCATCATCCCGAAGATGCTGGAGGGGCTGCCGTCGATGCTCATCGCGCTTGTGGTGGTGCTCGTCCTCTCCGCCTCGATGAGCACGCTCTCCTCGCTCGTCATCACGTCGTCCTCCACCTTCACGATCGACTTCCTCAACGGGTCCGTCGTGAAGAAGATGAGCGAGCGCCGCCAGGTGCTCTGCATCCGCTTCCTGATCGTCGTGTTCATCGCCATCTCGGCGGGTCTTGCGCTCGTGCAGTACAAGAGCACGAGCCCCATCGCCTTCATCGCGCAGATGATGGGCGTGTCGTGGGGCGCGATGGCGGGCGCGTTCCTTGCGCCGTTCCTCTATGCTCTCTACTCGAAGAGGGTGACGGCGGCCTCGTGCTGGGCTTGCTTTATTCTCGCGCCGGCGTTCACGCTCGTGGGCGTGTTCTGTCGTGACGCGATGCCGGCGTTCCTGAAGTCGCCGATCAACACGGGCGCGCTCGCCATGATCGGCGGTCTCGTGCTGGTGCCAATCGTGAACCTCTTCACGCGCAGGCCGCCGAAGGAGCTCGTGGACGGCTCGTTCGCGTGCTACGAGAAGACGACCGTCGTGCAGCAGGCCACCGCTCTCGGCGCGGAGACGATCAAGTAGTTTCGTGTTCGTCCGTGTTGAAAATTTCCAAAATACCCCCCTTGCGTGTCCGCAAGGGGTTTGATAAACTATCCGCCTGTTTTCCGAGCGCGGGAGGGCCGGGTGGCCGTTGCCGTGCGGAAGCGAACGACGTTGCGGCTCCATCCAGGCCGTGCGCCAAAGCGGATTAACCGGGAAAACGGGCGGGTGCCCGTCGTCCCATCTTGGATAAAAGAAAGGTTCAAAAGAAAAAATGGACATGCCTACCTCGGCCGCGACCGGCCTTACCCTCAAGGATCTCTTTGACGCCGGACTGCATTTCGGCCACCAGACGAAGCGCTGGAACCCGAAGATGAAGCCCTATATTTTCGACAAGCGCAACGGCATCCACATCATCGACCTCACGCAGACGGTCACGCTGCTCGACGAGGCGGCTGAGTTCGTCCGCAAGACGATCCTCGACGGCAAGAAGATCCTGTTCGTCGCCACGAAGAAGCAGGCGCAGGAGATCGTGAAGCAGGCGGCCGAGGAGTGCGGCCAGTTCTACATGACCGAGCGCTGGCTCGGCGGCACGCTCACGAACAGCCAGACGATTCGCGGCAGCGTGAAGCGCATGTGCCAGCTGCAGGCCGTCGCCAAGGCCAACGGCGGGCAGCTCTCCGTCCACAAGCAGGAGGCCTCGATGCTCCGCCGCGAGCTCACGAAGCTCGAGAAGAACCTCACGGGCGTCAAGGACATGTCCGACCGCCCCGGCGCCGTCTTCATCGTCGACGTGTGCCGCGAGCTGAACGCCGTCAAGGAGGCCGCGCGCCTCGGCATCCCGCTCGTCGCCATCACCGATACGAACGCCAACCCCGACCCGATCGACTACGTGATTCCCGGCAATGACGATTCCGTGCGCGGCATCGAGCTCATCGTCGAGGGCATCGCGAAGGTCATCAAGGCCGCCAACGACGAGTATTCCCGCGTGGCTGCCGAGCGTAAGGCCAAGCGCGACGCCGAGGCGAAGGAGCGCGAGGAGCAGCAGAAGGCCGAGCGCGCCGCGCGCAAGGCGGCGAGCGCCGCTTCCCGCAAGGCCGAGGCCGAGGAGAAGGGCGAGGGCGCGCTGAAGAGCGTCCGCGCGAAGGGCGCGAAGAGCGGTCTCTCCACCGAGGCCCGCAAGGCCGTGCGCGCCGCCAAGGAGGCCGCCGAGGCCAAGGCGAAGGAGGCTCTTGCCGCCAAGCGCCAGGAGCAGGTCGCCGCTGCCGAGGCCGCCGTGGCCGCCGCCGAGGCGCCCAAGGCCGAGTGAGTGTAAAGTGTAAAATGTAAAGTGTAAAGTTGAAAGCTTAGAGCTGAAAGTTAGAGGTTTGAAATGACAGTCACGATTGCACAGATCAAGGAACTTCGCGAAGCGACCGCCGCCGGCATGGGCGCCTGCAAGGAAGCGCTCATCGCCACGAACGGCGACATGCAGGAGGCCATCAAGTACCTCCGCGAGAAGGGTCTCGCCGTCGCCGCCAAGCGCGTGGACAAGGAGTCGAAGGAGGGCATCATCGCCCTCGCGTCCGCCGCGGACGGCAAGACGCTCGCCCTCGCCGAGGTGAACTGCGAGACGGACTTCGTCGCGAAGACGGACGCCTTCAAGAAGTTCGTCGAGGACGCGGCGAAGGTCGCGCTCGAGGGCAAGGACATCGAGCAGACGCTGAACGACGACTACAAGATGCTCCTCACGAAGACGGGCGAGAACGTGAAGATCCGCCGTCAGGAGCGTTTCGCGCTCGAGGGTACGGGCGTGCTCTCCGGCTACATCCACATGGGCGGCAAGATCGGCGTCCTCGTGGAAGTCGGCTGCGACAAGGCCGACGCCCCGGAGCTCGCCGAGGCGGCCCACATGCTCTGCCTCCAGATCGCCGCGAACGCGCCGAAGTACATCAAGCCCGAGGACGTCCCGCAGGCCGAGATCGACGCGGAGCTCGAGATCAAGCTCAACGCGCTCAAGGAGCAGAAGGGCAAGCTTCCTCCCGAGCAGGCGCTCGTGGGCATCAAGAAGGGCATGGCCGCCAAGTTCTGCACGCAGATCTGCCTGTTGAAGCAGGACTACGTGGCCGATGGCGAAGTGACGGTCGAGAAGTACCTCGACGGCGTCTCCAAGACGCTCGGCGCGCCGATCACGGTGAAGCGCTTCGTCCGCCTCCAGCTCGGAGCGTAACGGCGATGACGGCGTCCCGTTCCACGGTCGCCCGCGAGCGCGCGTCCCTCCAGGACGTGCGTCGCGTGGTCGTCAAGGTCGGCACGCACTCGATCGCCACGAAGACGGGGCGTCCGGACTACCGGGCGCTCCGTCGTCTCGTCGGCCAGCTCTGCGAACTTCGCAAAGCCGGCCTCGAGGTCATTTTCGTCTCCTCCGGCGCGGTCGCGGCCGGCGTGGAGGCGCTGGGGCTGAAGGCGCGTCCCACGCAGGTCAACGACGTGCAGATGTGCGCGGCCGTGGGCCAGGCGCGCTTCATCTCCGAATACGAGAACCTCTTCGGCGCGGCGGGCGTGAAGATCGGCCAGGTGCTGCTCACGCACGCCGACTTCGACGACCGCCGGCGCGCCGCGAACGTGCGCCGTTCGCTCGACCACCTCGTGCGCGCGGGCATCGTGCCCGTCGTGAACGAGAACGACGTGGTGGCGGACGAAGAGCTCAAGGGTCTCACGTTCGGCGACAACGACTGGCTATCCTCCCTCATCGTGAAGCTCGTGCGCGCGGACGCGCTCGTGCTCCTCACGACCGTGGACGGCCTGCTCGACGCCGCCGGACGGCGCGTGCCGTCCATCGGCTCGATCCGCGACGCGATGAAGCTCGTGCGCGCCGGACAGAAGGGCTCGCTTTCCAAGGGCGGCATGGATTCCAAGCTCAAGGCCGTCAAGAACGCCGCCCAGTCGGGCGCGCACGTGGTGATCGCGAATGCCGCGACGCCGCACATCCTCCAGTCGATCTTCTCCGGACGCGACGTGGGCACGTTCGTGCCCGGCAGCGCCCTCTAGCGCGGGGGCGTTCATGCGCTACGCGATCATCAGCGACGTCCATGCGAACGAAGCCGCTCTGCGCGCTGTGCTGACGGACGCCAACGACGCACGCGCCGAGAAGGTCATCTGCCTCGGCGACGTGCTGGGCTACGGTCCCGATCCCGTCGCCGCCCTCGAACTCGTCTATCGCCGCGTGCACGTGTGCCTCGCCGGCAACCACGATGACGCCGTGTGCGGACGTTTCCCCGTGGAGGACTTCACCGACTTCGCGGCCGAGGCCGTCAAGCGCCACCGCGCGGCGATTACGCAGAAGGCGATCGACTGGCTCAGGCATCTGCCCTACACATGCGCGTTCGAGGGTTTCGCGTGCGTGCATGGCGACTTTGCGGACCCCAAGCACTTCGACTACATCCTTGAACCGCAGGACGCCGTGCCGTCATGGAGCGAACGGTCCGAGCCGCTGCTGTTCGTCGGCCACACCCATCAGCCGGGGATCTTCGTCATTGGCGCGAGCGGCACGCCGCACCGTCTCGACGGCATGGACTTTACGCTGGAGGACGGCAAGCGCTACATCGTGAACCCGGGCAGCGTGGGGTATCCGCGCAGTGGTGCGTGCCGGAGCAGCTATTGCATCTACGACGACCAGTCCCGCACCGTGTTCTTCCGGACGCTGCCGTTCGACCTTGACACGTATGCCGCGAAGATGCACGGCCAGGGCCTGAACGAGGCGCCGTGGATGCTTGCGCGCGCGGCGGAACGCCGTCGCCCGGCGGTTCGCGGTAACGCCAAGTTCGGGGTCTCGAAACCGGCGGCACGCGCACCTGAAGTCCGCATCAAGCGCATCACGCCCGCTCTCCGGGAAACGTCACTCTCGCCGCTTCGCGAAAAAGGTGAAAACCGCTTCCTTCGTTGGGTGCCCGCGCTCATCGCCCTGGGCGTTGTCGCGCTTGCCGGTATCGTCGCCTACACACTGCTGATCCTTCGCTCGATGCCGAAAGACGGCACGGCCTCGCTCGCCGGCAGCTCCGTCCAGGAGGTACCGCCTGCACCGCCGCCCGCGCAGCCGGCGGCTGAACGCACGTTCGCCCCGCCGCGGGATCTTGCGGACGGCTGGCAGGTCGCGTTCGAGGCGCCGGGCGAGCAGAAGGTCGTGATCGAGTACAACGAGAAGAAGAACGCGGAGGTGTTCCGCATCGAGCACGCCGCGCCGCATACCGTCCGGTTCACGAAACACCTGAGTTTGCGTCCGCGTCCCGCCCGGATCTACTGGAAGGTCGAGACCGCCGAGAGGCGCCGCGTGGGGGCGCAGGCGAGTTTCCAGTTTACAACGCATCTCGTGTATTCGGACGAGAACGGTGTGCAGGTGGGCCGCGAGGACGGCGGCGGCAAGCTTTCCGAAAAAAAGGACTACCGCGTGCCGGAGCGCGCGGTAGACGCCGTGCTGTCGATCGACTGCTTCTGCACGGGCACGCACGATCTCGCCGTGCCGCATTTCGCCGACCATCCGTCCGTAAAGAAAACGGGCGTACGCTAAGTCATCACTCAAAAATAACTTGGACACTCCATCGAGTATTGTTCACAAATCTTCATTGCCAACATTGTTCACAAATCACAAATGTCAATTGCAGAGTGCCGTGCAATCATTTGACCGGAGAGGGTGGAAATGCTAAACTGTGGGGCATGAACACCATACATAGAGTTTTTGCATCCTTGGGTCCGGCGTTCGTCGCATGCGCGGCTGTCGGCGCGGATGTCGAGACGTGGCGCGCGACGGAACTCGCCTTCGAGGCGGGCACGGACTACGACGTCACTGGCGCGGACGCCGTGACGTTCGACGCCGTGTTCACGCACGAGTCCGGCGAGCAGGTGTCGCGTCCCGGCTTCTGGGACGGCGGCAAGACCTTCCGCGTGCGCTTCGCCCCCACGAAACCCGGCCGCTGGAGCTGGACCACCACCTGCCAGGGCGATGGCGCGCTCGGCGGCAAGTCCGG
>Ga0310695_10003004_pt1 | contig 34064 bp, 33 predicted proteins | sample RumenRJG_04DNA_FD_203882 | JGI IMG/M metagenome (GOLD analysis project Ga0310695, IMG submission 203882) | Bovine rumen microbial communities from Lethbridge, Alberta, Canada - RJG_04 (v2) (version 2) | ecosystem: Host-associated > Mammals > Digestive system > Stomach > Rumen | place: Canada... | reverse complement strand
ACTTCTTCCGCAACCTCCAGGAGCGCTATCCCTCCCTCACCTCCAGCGATCTGAAGTTCTGCGCCCTCCTCCGTCTCAATCTCTCCACCAAGCAGATCGCCACCTTCACCAACCTCTCCGTCCGCGGTGTGGAAAGCGCCCGCCTCCGTCTCCGTCGCAAGTTCTCCCTCTCCGCCGACCAGAACCTCGTCGACTTTCTCATCAGCTTCTGAGCTCAATCAGAATTATTCCCATAAAAGTGGAGTCTTCCCCCTAAGCAGGGGGATTGAGAGGGTCCTCTTCCTCTCAAGATTTCCTCTATGATTTCTTGCCTCAGGCAATGAAAAGACTTTCTCTACGGATTTGCACGGATTCATCGGATTCTTTTTACGTCTAGCATCGGGACCTGATAGTCTTTTTTTAGCGAAGAACCCATTGCCATTTGGCAAACAAAATACGGATATAAAAGTAAGGTGAAAATGGCAATCTTCGAAATGCTGCCTTGTCAGCATTCGAAGAAGGGGCCCATTCATAGGGACGGCCTTAGCCGCACAAAAAAATGCCTCAATGCCCTGTCTCTGCTGCCGGAAAATGTGCAGGTCCAATCCCTGCAGAAAATTGCACTTCGTGCAGAAAATAAGCGGGTCCCTCTTTTTCTGGCTTTGCCTTTTTTCTTGCTCCTAAGATAGGAGCTCTTTTTCTCTCTGAAAGGTGTAGCACGGCAAGGCCGTGCGCTGAAAAGTAATGCATGCAGATGAGAATGCTCGCATTCACACCTGCATGCAGTGCTTGTCAGCATAGGGTGCTCAGCACCTACACCTTTCAGAGTTTTTTTTATGATATATTCTTGCAGATTAACCTCATTCTTCAACGAGTTTGAAGTTTTTCCACGTGCTATTTTGATAGTATTTCATGCTGCCCTTAGGTATGTAGATCGTGATCTTCGATTTATCGACACCATCGAATGCGTCTTCATGCAAAGACGGAGGAGTAGTCCTTCTTATAACAATCTTTCTCAAGCTAGTGCAATTATCGAAAGCGAAATCTGAAATTTCTTCCACGCTGCTCGGTATAGTAACCGACTGCAGATTATGGCATTCAGCGAAAAGACAACCATTGATCCATGTCACGCCTTCCGGAATTTCCACTGAAGTCAAGCCAGTGTGGGCAAAAGCAGCAAAGCCGATATACTCCACTGTTTTCGCGATGGTCACCTTAGTCAATTCTCTGCTATCATCGAAAGCCGAAGCGTAAATACTATTCACAAGATACTTGTTGCCTTCGAATTCGACATACTCAGGGATATTGATCTCACCCTTATAATCCGACGGATTTACGGTTACCATAGCATGCCTTTCAATAGTATCATTCTCGTCACAGACACTCAGAATATAATAGATGCCATCGATTTGTGCCGCGAGACGCTCTTCACCCTCTGGTTCATCAAAGAATACCCCGAGTCCGACGAAGGACAATGAGTATCCCAGCCTAGTTGGTAATGGTAATATGGGTTTTTTGGGTGCTCTGAAAATTCTCCTGATAACTTCATAATTGGCTCTATAAGGTGAATCGCTACGGTAAATGAATTTCTTCGAGGAGACTCTTCTTGTTAGATTAGATGGTATTCTGCCAATGCTTCCAAGAGGTTTTCCATTATTATCATTGGGAAGATTCTGGCTTATATTAAAGCTATATAATTCCAGCCATACCGTTTCTCCGTCCTTGAAATTCTCCTCGACTAGGTTTAGCTCTATCATGTCTGACTTTCCCTTTCTGAGGAGTTTACTTTTGACAGAAACGCCCGATTCGCTTTTAATCTTGAAGTAAGCAAAAGGTAGAACCTTGTTCTCCAAATAAAATGCTCTAATCTCTTCCATAGTATTTAGTTTTTAAAATATAATCCCACCCAATAAGCAGCATAGGCAGATTATACAAAGTTAGTAAAAAAGAATTCGCTGCAAATATAGCGTCTATTTTGCAAATCTCCAAATATTATGAGCTCTTTTTCCAAAAAAAATAATTATTCCTGTTCATATTATAGAAAAAAGGCAAAAAAACAACTCTCGCCATTCCTCATCCGAATAGCAGTCAGCCACCATAAATAAGGCATCGAAGTCCTCCATAAGGTCGTCGTTTTCTTTCACGATTATAATCAACAGTTTGAAAAGGAACCATAATATAAGAGATCTTTTTTCTACAAAATTGATGAAGAACCGAAAACAAATGATTAAAAAGAATAGGAAACAGTTTTTTTTGATGATGTTTTTTGTTATTATAATAAATTATGTGTATCTTTGCCGCGTCGTTTTATACGTTAATTGTTATAATAAGGCCAGTGGGAGAGCGATTCTCTGTTCTTCCCATTATATATGTTAATCCTAACAATAATAATGATACACTACAAAATCTCATTTTTACTTCTTGTGTTGTTTACGGCATGTGCACAACATCAGGACGATATTGATCAGGTACATCAACTGATAGCAGAGGCAGAGCAGAAATACGAAGCCGAAGAATATGGTATGGCATTTGCTTTGCTCGACAGTGCCTATGCATATTCTGAAAGTCGAAATTATTCGGCTGGACAGGCTGAGGCTCTTTTGGACAAGTCATATCTCTACGATATGTTGGGAAAGCTCGATTCTGGAGCTATTTGTCTTAATCGTGGGCTTGAGGTCTATCCAGATGCTCCCGATACATTGTTGGCCTTGTTTTATAATGAACTTATTTTTAACAACATAAACACTGGCAATTCTCAGAAGGCTGTGGAGTTGGCTCCTTCTGCATTAGCATTGAATCGTCGATCTGGAAATGCAGAGGAATTTGCTGCCTTTTGCGGAAACGTAGGCATAGCCTATCGTCGTTTGGGGCAAATCGACTCGGCTGCTGTCTATTATCAGCGAGGACTTGAAGTGGCCATTCAAGCCGAAGATTATGCCAATGAAGCATTCCTTGCCAACAATCTCTCTGTGCTTTATACACAAGATAGGCGTTTGGAAGAAAGCATTCGATATGCTGAGAAGGCAATGGATGCTGCTGCAAAGGCAAATGATGAGGTGGAGGGTGTCTCGGCAATGGCAAATAAGGGAACGGCCTTATTTTTCGAAAAGCATTATGATGAAGCTATCGATGTTCTAACCCAGGCATTCGAGAAGGCAGACTCTTTGAATCACATATATCTGAAGGTGAAGATTATCCACTATATACTTGGCGTTCTTGAAGAAACTCCTGATGCCGCAGATGTCTCATACTACCTGCAACGGGGCGAGGAACTTGCTGCGTTACTGCCACCAGAGAATGACAATGCTCTAGGCATTCTTGAATCAAAGGCTAATATCTTGTTGAGACAGGAGCGTTTTTGGGAATCTTTGCAGACATTAGAAAGACTGGAGTCGACGACCAGAAGCTATTCCGCCAAGCCCTCACATTTGATTTGGAAAGCACGATGCCTTGCCGGCTTGGGACGCTATAAAGATGCTTATCAGCTCCAATCTGAGTCAATTGAAGCAAAGGATTCAATTCAAAACGAAGAGAGCAAAGCCAAGTTGGATGAGCTTACCACCAACTATCGTGTGATGGAGAAGGAACTCGAGGTGGCACAACTCAACGAAAAGCAGGCTCTTAGCAAGCGCAGGATCAGCCTATTGATTGCGGTTTTGGCTGTGCTGCTTGCCATCATCGCAGTTCTTCTGCTTTGGATTCGCCAGCGTCGTCAGCGAGCCCAGATACAAGAGGCACAAAGGTATATCGATGGCATTGAGCAGGAACGTACTCGTTTCGCACACGAACTGCATGACGGAGCTTGTAATGAACTGCTTGCTATGGGCATACAGTTACGTGCTGAACAGCCCGACATTCCTGAGATCTGTCAGCAGATGAGCTCTCTGCGCACCACTTTGCGCCATCTCTCTCACGAACTTATGCCTCCTCAGTTTAGTCAGGGTGTCATGCTCAATGAAGCATTGGAGTACTATTTGTCACACATCGAAAAACCTGTTGTCAACTTCAAGGCCGAAGGAATCGGGTGGGAAAAGATTCCCAACAATACCAGTTACCAGCTTTATCGAATCGTGCAGGAAGCTATTGGGAACATTATCCTGCACCAGCCAGACGCTACAGCCGATGTCACTCTTATGAATGATGATGGTGCATTGAAGCTTTTTGTCACTTCAAAAGGCGAAGTGCGTCAGGGCGACGGGAAAGGCATAGGCATGCAGTCTATGCGTGATCGTGTTAATAGTATAGGTGGTACGCTGTCAACTGAGCAGAAAAATGATTGTTGGAGTCTCAAAGTGACCTTGTAATAAACGATTTTGCCTACGGGCGTCCGTAGTTTTCGGGCTTGATCTTGTATTTTCTAAAGCAAAGAGTTGGAGCTATTTGCGTTTTTCACTATATTTGCAAGTGAAATATTAATTAGTAAGACAATCGTATGATGGAAAATACAGAAACGAACTCTTTGCTTATTATCGAGGACCACAAGATTGTGTCGTTGGGACTCAAGACGCTTGCTGAAAGGACTAAGCTTTTTGCAACCATTGATTGTGCCTATACGGCTAGCCAGGCACTTGAATTGACAGTTGACCATAATAAGTTGACGGATCCATATAGTATCTTTCTCGTCGATGTCGAACTGCCCGACATGAGCGGCCTTGATCTAGTGAAAAGCCTTAAGGCTATGTCGCCAGATAGTGCCATCATTTTCCACACCATTCATAATGAACTTTGGAATCTGCGCCAAATGATCAACAGTGGAGCCAATGCCATTGTGATGAAAAGTGATGACCTTACCGAACTTCAAATTGCTTTGAATCGAGTCCTTGTTGGTGAAAACTATTTCAGCGACCATTTCCGGGAAGCTTGCGAGGATATGGCCAACTATCAACCTCTCTCCGAACGTGAAATTGAAATTCTTAAACTTATTTCAGAAGGTATTTCCAGTAAGGATATCGCAAAACGTATCTTTCGAACTCAGGACACTGTCGAGTTCCACCGCAAGAACATTATGCGCAAACTTGGGGCGACTAATATGGCACAACTCGTCAAGGAAGGAATTGCAAAAGGTTATATAAATTAATATTTATAGTTGTCGAAATCCTCACCAGATTACGGTCATTATTGAAAAATCTCATACATTTTATAGCAAAGAGTTTGTCGCTCTTTGCTTTTTTGTTATCTTTGCACGTGAAAAATTCAATAATTCAACAATTATCACGAATGAAGAAGCAGACCCTTTGGACGATCATTGCGGCTTTTTGCATAGCATTGTCTGTTCAGGCTCAGGATATAATGGTCATCGAGATGAACGACAACAATATTTATGAATACAATGTAAAAGATATCGGTGATGTCTTATTCCTCTCTATAGGAGATGTTCCTAGAGATTCGATAGCCTATCACAATTGTCCCGACGAACATCATCCTCATCTGATTGATCTTGGTCTTCCGTCGGGCACCAAGTGGGCCTGCTGCAACGTTGGTGCTTCCGTGCCCGAAGAATATGGAGGGTATTATGCCTGGGGCGAAACCGAGGAGAAGGATATCTACGATGATGTTACCTATCTCTATAACTCAGGAATAGATAATGACGGAGATGGTATTTACGACGCTGATGTTTCCTTTCAGATTATTGGCGATGATATAGCAGGCACCGAATACGACGCGGCTTTTGTAAATTGGGGCGGTTCGTGGAGGATGCCCTCGGTCGAACAATGTCAGGAACTCGATTCGAAATGCCGCAGTATCTGGACTACACGCAACGGTGTGAACGGGCGTCTTTTCACGGGGCCGAGCGGAGGCAAGATCTTCTTGCCTGCTTGTGGCCATCGTTCAATGTTCCTCGTCACCTTTGTTGGTACTTATGGACATTACTGGGCGTCCTCCTACGATTCGGAAATCCCGCACTGTGGACTTGGCTTCTTCTTTAATTCACAATTGGTGGATACGGATTTCGGAGACCGTCGCTACAGGGGAAAATCCGTTCGCGCTGTTTGTAAATAAAAGATATTACGAAAACAATTTATTACGTTATGAAGAGACTGTTGCTACTATTAGTCAGCTTTAGTGTTAGCTGTTGGATGTGGGCAAACGACTACCTGATGGTAATAGACTTTACCGATGGCTCGGAGGTGTCAATCGGGCTCTCGAAACATCCGATGCTCACGTTCACCGACCAAAGGCTCTGCGTCAGTGTCGAAGGAGAAATGTCGGAGTATGAATTGGCCGATGTGGTAAACTTCCATTTCGCTGATTCTTCGGCTTCGATTCACACGTTGCGTGAGGAAGAGGAATTTCATATGTTTTGGCAGAGCGACGACCTCATCGTTGTCCTTCATACTTCGCCCGATGCACGTGTCCTCCTTTATGGCGTGGATGGCATGTTCTACCCCAGTCGGGTCAGTGTCCAGGGCAACCGTTTCGAGATCTCGTTGTCCGACCTTCCCAAAGGCATTTATCTTCTCAACATCAATTCGAACAGGACCCTCAGAATCAACCGAAAATGAAGAAAAATATCCTACTCACGTGGTTCACTGTCCTCACAGTTTCTTTGCAGGCACAGCAGATTATGATTGTCAAGACAAAAGACAACACTCAGAACGAGTTCAATGTCAATAGTATCCGCAAGGTGACGTTTCGCACTTCGTTGGAAATACCAGGTGACTCGACGACAGTTCACCTTTCCTGTCCCGACGGGCATCATCCTCATTCGATTGACCTTGGTCTGCCTTCGGGCACGAAGTGGGCCTGCTGCAATGTAAATGCTTCATTACCCGAGGAATATGGAGGATATTATGCCTGGGGTGAAACGGAGGAAAAGCTAAGTTATGATTGGGAAAACTACCGGCATTACGATGCAGCAACGGAACATAGTGTCTATATCGGAGATGACATAGCAGGTACAGAATACGATGTCGCCACCGCGAAGTGGGGTGACTCTTGGCGATTGCCCTCTTCCGAAATGTTTCAGGAACTTCTGGATAATTGCACCTCGGAATGGACAAGCCTGAATGACGTGAATGGCTATCTTTTTACAGGTTCAAATGGAGCTACTGTCTTCTTCCCTGCAGCTGGAGGATGTCTCTACGATGAGTTCTTGATGGATGGGAGAGATGGCTATTATTGGGCCTCAACACTTGATCCGGAAAATGGGGATCAAGCGTACCACCTGTCTTTCCGTTCTCCATTTGTGCAATTGCAATACTCCCCTCTTTTTCTGGGTCTTTCCGTTCGTGCAGTTTGCCCGTAGGAGATGTTTGAGGCAGTTGTCCGCTTCATCTTTTCGTCCATTTGTGCCATTTCACGACCCAGTAGATGCTCCATCCCCCTACGGAAATCAGTGGACTTGACCATTCGAAATTAAATAATCAGGCAAAGAGTTTGTGCTCTTTGCTTTTTTTTCATATATTTGCGCGTAAACAGGAAATAGATAAATGTTTTTTGTGCTCTCCCCGAAACACAGATTATGGTAAGGTTTGCAGAACATCTCCTTCTGACTTTGTTGCTTCTCGGAGGTTGCTCCGATCGCACCACTACCGTTGTCCTTACAGGTCAGGAGTCATTCCGTGAGGGTGATCTTGTTCTGCGTTGTGGTTATGGTACAGAGAGTCATATCGTGACAGAAACGAGCAACTCCAACTATTCCCACATCGGTATTCTTCATTTCGATGCAGACAAATCACAGTGGATGGTCGTTCATGCTGTACCGGGAGAAGCTGGGAAGGGCGAGCTTGAATGGCTGAAGGCTGAACCTATCGCCGACTTCTTTGCTCCCGACAGGGCTATACGAGGTGCATGGATGAGGGTCGATTGTCCTGATAGCATCGCTGAATCAGCTGCAAGATATGCTTTGCAAAAGGTAGCAAAACGGGTCGAGTTCGATAATGACTATCTCTTGTCCGACACCACCAAGCTCTATTGTACTGAACTGGTTTGGCAGGCCTTCCTCCATCAAGGTATAGATATCAGTGACCAGCGTCGTCATAATGTGTCGACTCTGTTCAGTGAAGACGGGGAGTGCATCTTCCCTTGTGACATCGAAATGAGTTCAAAAATACTATATGTTCAACCATTAAATACTAAAAACAAATGAAAAAGATTTTATTTGTCCTTAGCCTCGCATTCATTGTTTTGGCTTTCGTTTCCTGTTCTTCAGACAATTCTCCCGAGGGAGTGGTGAAGGAATTTATATCCTATCTTCAGAATGAAAAATACGAGAAGGCTATTGACTTGTTTTATTCTGAGAAGGGTCTAACTGAAAAGGATAGGCAGGGTTACACAGAAATATTCAAGAAGTGGAGTACGCAATTTAAGGAAATGGGCGGTCTTGAGGGTATAGATATTACAAATGTAGATATGTCCGAGGATGGAGAGTCTGCAAAGGTAGAGTTCCTCTACAAATATGGAGATGGTTCCTCAAAGAAAGGAAGTAGTAAAGTAGTGAAAGTGGATGGCAAGTGGATGATAGATGCAACTAAATAATAATATCTCATTTATTCCTCAATTGCCTCTAAGGTGCTGCCTATAGGGCACAAATTGCTCGAATTGGCTACGGAACTCAGTAGATTTTCAGGTCTTGCAACTAAATTATTTAGTAAATAGTTGGTGTCTATTACGATTAGATATATTTTTGCATGTACTTATTCACAAAATATAATTGAATATACAAAGGCGGAATACCGAAAAGCCTATAAAAGAGTAGGTGTTAACTATTATTATTAGTATTATGGAATACAAAGTGCTTCCTTTCAATGCTTCGCTGAAAAGAAAAGACACAGCGGATGTAGCAGCAAGGCAGTTGCAGCAGCTTATCGACCAGCAACGCGCTCAGGGTTATGAGTACGTTCGTTTGGAGGAAATCACCACCTGCATTGATGGTACCAATGGATGTCTCGGCATCGGTGCCAAGCCCAGTTACATCGTAACAGTTTCTGTCGCTATCTTTAAGAAGTAAATAGGACATTCATGAAACACTTGCTCTTATTGGCTATACGTATATATTGGAAAATACCCACAAAGATGCATCAGAAATGTATCTTCCGTGAGACATGTTCACATTATGTTTATCGGATAACCAAAGAGCAAGGGTTTCTTGCTGGATTAAAAGCCCTTCGAAGGCGTAATGAAGTGTGTCGTCCTGGATATGTCGTTTATTTATCTCAGGGACGATATTATTTGCAAGCAGCTAATGGCGAAGTCTTCGAGGAACAAGATATTGCTCTTACAGAATTGCCACCTTATAATAAACATATAATAGATCTCGATCATTATATTGTATCAGATTCCAAACAATTTAAGTAGATGAATAAAAAACATGCTTTAATAGCTTTATGTACTTTCGTTGTAATTACGGGAGTCTATTTGGCATTCGTCTTCACTGCAGAACCAAAAGCCAATGTTTCAGAACCGATGGGCGATGAAACACAAGTGAATAATGACAGTATAGTAACCGATTCATTATCTTTGAACTAATATGCATATTATTATTAATATTCTAATTGCAGTCCTCTTTGTTGGAGGTGCATTCCTCCTGTTTTCCCATTTCCTTTCCATCGATAACTTGTTTTTTGGTTCTCTTGCCAAAAAGGATGAAGAAGGTCATCCCGTCAGAAACAATTCTGTTGCGAATGTTCTGGAAACAGAATATTACACCTATTTGTTAAGTATTGCTGTTGGTGCTGTTATGGAGATAGGGAATGCTATTGGAGGCAGTTTTCTTTTGGGGTTTCATGGCTTTTGGAGTAGTTTATGTACTCTGACACCCCTTCTGCTTTTTGCAGCTATTTCTCTGAATGTCTATTTCATCTTGGAATTAGAAGGAAAGGTCGGACGCATTGTGGGGCGCATTGTATTCTTGTTTGCCTTTTGTGCTTTCGGCGTTGTGGCAGGGGCTTATGCCATGGCACTTATCTTTATTGTAATTTGCCTTGTTCTTGCTTTGGTTTTTGCCGTTTTTTTGCTGGATGGAGGAAAGACTGACAGAATAAAGATTATGGGCCAAGGCCTATTCGGCGGCAGCATTGATGCTACACGCAACGCTGATGGCACTTATACCGACGAGTATGGAGGCCATTGGCGCAAGAATTACGATGACACGGTGACAAAGATTTAATTCAAACATTTTTGGTATGGGAGCAGGGCGCATAATATATAATACTATTTTCTATCTGTTGGCAGCTGTTGTTCTGGCAGCAAGTTTCTTTGTGGCATGGCGATATGTAAGTAGTGAACGTAACTGGGGCGATTTGGTTGAATGGAATTTCTGGGAATCCAAGATTCTCTATCCCATTCTCTGTATAATAGGTTTTTTCCTTCAGTTCACCATAAAGCACTCTTCGAATATAACGGTCATAACTGACAGTTGGGGAAATAAAACCTATTTTGAAGATAATCCCGGATGTTTTGTAGAACTAGTCAGTTATCTATTTCTTGTCCCATGTCTCATTGGAATGGTTCTCTATTATGCCATCATGGTGCCCTTTGCTGTGATTAGTACTTTCATTCCTTATCTTGCTGCTGCAGCTAGTGTCGGCATCGCTGTTCTGTTTGTCATTGTTGCAAAAGGATTTGAGGAGAAATCTTTTTCCATAGTGCGGCTTCTATTTGCCGTACTTTTTACTCTGTCAATCCTTTATGCCATGGCATTGCCGACAGATTTAAGAATTGTAGGAACCACTGTGACTACAGAAACAGGTCCAACATCTCTTGGAAAAATCAAGGTAATAGCCCAAATGGCGAATCTTCGGACGGGGCCGGGTACAAAGTATAGTATCTGCAAGCGAGAAGATGGCTCGAAACTTACTGCTAAGAGGGGCGAGCATTATGACGTTCTGGCAATCGAGGGCGGATGGTATAAAGTCGCCCATCCTAATGGCGAAACAGCTTATATCAGCAAGTCGCTTTGCACAAAATTGGATTTGCCAGATATTTCCGAAGGTACAACCCCAAAATCAACGCATAGCGATGCAGTTAAGAGTGGTGGAAAAACAAGTAAGGCCGAAGAAACGACATCTCTGAGCCATACTGACCGCAACGATTTGCATTTCGAAGAAGGTTATGCTGGGGAGGTCAAGCTTGGTAAACAACTTCAATTACACCTTGTCGTGAAACCTGACAATCACGACGAGGAACTGGAGAATCCCAAATCGACTAATGAGGAGGTGGCTGTAGTCAGTAGGAATGGCAAAACGTATTACGTGACTCCCAAAAATCCAGGTGAATGTACCATCTCGGTAAAATCGAGTCGTACAGGAAAAGTGGCAAGCTTCAAGGTGCTTGTGAAGGAGGATGATTCCCACATCAATGTCGAAAGGATGTATTTCGAGGAAGGTGTAATGCGTGAAGTCAATGCTGGTGATCGTTTCGAGTTGCATCTCGTTGCCGAGCCTGCCAATCACGACGAAGAAATAGGGAGTCCTCAATGGACCAAGGATGTCTTCAATAATACAGTGGCTATAGTTAGCAAGATAGATGATAGAACTTATCTTGTGAAAACTATGCAACCGGGAGTATGCACTATTACCGTATCATCGAGTCGAACTAATGAGACGGCTTCGTTCAAGGTTCGTGTCAAATAAACCGATTAGTATGAACTTCTTATTGTTTCTTGCTTTAGGTTGTTGATTATCCGAGACGCAATACGTATTGCGTCTCGGATTTGATATAATTATCGTTTAGAGGAGTCGTTCTGGACTGCCAAAATCCGTAGTTTTTAGGATGCCCCCATCGAAATATTGCATTTTTATTTTGCATTTTCATTTTATTGTCCTATTTTTGCATATGACGATTAACTACTGAATAGTGAGAACTAAGAAAAGCTAATTGTAGAATTCATTCTAATCTTTAACCTCAAAAAACAAAACAAAATGAAAAAAACAATGTTATTCCTGGCTGCAATCAGCATGGCTGTTGCTGCCAATGCGAGAATTCTGAGAGTAAGCAACGTGTCGGGTAGTTCTGCTCCTTATGCTTCGATTAGTGCTGCTCATGATGCAGCCAGTTCAGGAGACACTATTATGATTGATGCTTCTCCTGATAGTTATGGTGATGTTTCTTTAAGTGTAAACAAAAAACTTGTACTTATAGGCCCAGGCTATTGGCTTGTAGAAAATGATATCGTAGCAGAAGGTACAAGTTCTGCTTCTTTGGGAAAGTTGACCATTAATTGCGAAGAAACTGTTGTGAAAGGCCTTTCTATTAGCTCTGTTGATGTTCAGGCGTCTAAAGCTGTAATTAACAGATGTTACGTGGGTCCTATCTCTTTAAATGCTGATAATTGCATTATAAGTCAAAATTTTGTTGTTGGTGGTATTAAGGGAGGTAATTCTTCATCAAAGTCTCAGTATCACCAGATTACAAACAACATTTTCCATCAACAAGCTACCTACGCTTATTATATTATCAATTATATAGGCAATAGTTATATCGCATATAATACGACAAAATTATCAAGTATTAATTTCAATGGGGTTAATAATTCTACTATTGAATATAATATCGCACCAGATTTTAAAAGTGCATCAACAGATAATAGTTTTAGCAATAATTATGAAACAACTGTTTATAATAAAGGGATAGGTGGCAAATCTATAGATAGCGATTATTATGCAATTGAACTGCCATCTGAAGATCAAGGTAAATATGGAGCATTCGAGGGTGATAGCCCCTATATCCTTTCCGGCGTTCCTTCAGGTCCAGTGATTCAGGATCTTGTAGTGCCTACTACTGTTGAGATGGGAACCAAGATGAATGTGACTATTAAAGTGGGAATGATAAAATGACAATGCCGAGACTGCTGATGCTCTGTCTTTCAATGGCAGCGGCCACGTTTATGATGGCTCAGCAGCCGTTGAGGGTAGAGTATTACTTAGACAATGACCCAGGATATGGGGCTGCCAAAAAGCTGAATGCCGTAGCTGTTGGTGACAACAGTTTCACGTTCGACCTGAGCGATGCCCTCCCCGGTGCTCACGTGCTTTACGTGAGATGCCAGGATAGCGAGGGAAGATGGTCATCCACTGTGGCACACCCCTTGCTCGTTCGTGATGTTATTCCCCAGAAGCCTACGCACGTGGAGTATTTCATCGACGACGATCCTGGTTATGGCATGGCTGCAACTATCACCAATCTCAAGGTCGGTGACAATGCTATGACGTTCGACCTGCAACCCTTCGAGGCTGGCGCCCACGTGCTCTATGTGCGAAGCCAGGATGAAACGGGTAAATGGTCCACAACCATGAGCCGCCCTCTTTTCATCAACCGCTATCAGGACATCGTTTATGTGGAGTATTTCTACGATGGCAACGATCCCGGTAGGGGAAAGGCAACGTCTGTTCCGTTGCCCGATGGATATAAGGGACATCTGACTCTTGATCTGTCGTTGGATATTACGGGACTGGCTCTCGGTGAGCACCAGTTATCCGTTCGTGCCCTCGATTTCTATGACCAATGGACCGATGTGATGACACGCAGTTTTACTGTAGTGGAACACAACGATGACCCTGAACCATATAATCCTCCAGTGGAGGAAGGAGATCTGGCTCGTCTGGAATACTTCTTCGATACTGACCCGGGATATGGCAACGGCACTCCATTGTCGAAACCCAGTACCGGAACCAATACCTATGTGATGTCGTTCGAAGGTCTGGCTCCCGGAGCACACTTGCTGTGCCTGCGTGCGTGGGATGACGAAAACCATTGGTCACAAACACTCTCGCACCCCATCTATGTATGCTCAGTGATGGGACAGCGTGTAGCCAATTTGGAGTATTTCTTCGATACCGATCCAGGCTTTGGAAAAGCAAGCAAACTCTCCAATCCTGCCAATGGCTCACAACGATATGTATTGTCGATGGGTGATGTGCCTGTTGGTGCACACGTCTTGTACCTGCGAGCACAGGATGAGCAGGGCAGATGGTCATCAGTGCTTGCACGACCTGTATTTGTGACCGGCAAGTCGGAGGGAACCTTGACTGCAATGGAATACTTCTTCGACAACCAAGATCCAGGAGAGGGGAAGGCAAATCAGGTCGCTTTGCCTGACAATCCTACCGATCAGTTCGCTTTCGAAGTGTCGGTGGAAGGTTTGGCAATGGGTAGCCATCAATTCTCTGTCCGTGCGAAGGATGAAGAAGGCAATTGGTCCATGGTGCGTAGTGAACCATTTACCATAACCTCAGGAGAAGGTATCGTAGAAGTGACTTGGGACTTCACCATCGATATGCATCTATCGAACGGCAACCTCACCATGGAAGATCAGACGGGTGGAAATCGTGGCAACTGCAAGGTCGAGCTTTATACCGCTTCAGGCTTATCATTGGCCGTTCAGGATTGGCAGAACGATGTACCAAGCCTTTCGATATCTCTTGGTGCTTTATCCAGGGGTGGAGTCATCATTGTGAAGGTGACTGACAATGACAGAGACAAGACGGTCATTCGTCGCCTGCTAATGAAGGATAATGGCAGATAAATGGACTTATGTCCAAAGCCCTTCTCTCGTTCATTATTATATTTCCTGCCTTATTTATTCTTGTATAAGGCATTAGATTTTCATCCGGGACGTATCCGGTATGCGTCTCGGATGAATTTACATAATCATTAACTTAGGATTGGTCTTGGCCATTTTCTTGTAAATGATGTAAGCCTCTACTGCCGACTCCTTCGCCTCCTTCAAGCGATTGATAGTCAAGTATACTATAGCAAGATTATGATATGTGTCAGCCATCAGTGGCTGGTAAAAATCCCGATCTAGAGTAATGACATGGTTAGCTCCAAAATCTATTATTCGGACGTCCTTTATCAAATTTTTACTGAAGAATTTTTTAAAAATTGTTGATTATGATTACAAAATAGACAATATTATACTTTTTTCTCAGTATTTATTGATTTTTTTAAGTTTTTCTTTCTTTTTTTAAAAAAAAAATGTAACTTTGCATTCGGCAAAGTATTCAATAGCGAGATTGAGTAATCATTTGAGCTTTGGAATTTGCTATTGCTTCCATTCTCCTCAAGTTTTTGATAAAAGAGGATGGGGTCAAAGGGACAACGACATATTAAAGGCGTTTACTTGACACTTCGTTCTTTGCATTTTGAAATCTAGCTAGTCCTATCTCTCTTTTTGAACTAAATAAGGACAAATGCCCAAGTGCGTTATTTCATATTAGATGTGTAATACAACTATATGAACTGTTTGCATACTTTATTGATGGATAGGTGCATCTTTGGGAAATAACTAATTACGTTGTTTTATTTGGTATTATTAGTTCATCTGAATTGGGTATAGCTAGAACCTCAAAAGTGGAACGAATAACAAGATAGTTCCCACGCTTTTTTGTGCTCGTAACTCGTAGATATTAGATTGTTTATCGCCGAATCTGGGTACTATAGGCACTGATACGAATATGGCACTGATTGATTGCGCAAGTTGGAAGCCCCAAAGCGACGAATTCGTTTTTGCATATCGCTTCCCTCAAACTAACCTGAGTACTTATACCCAACTCATTGTCTATGAATCTCAAGAAGCCTTCCTTTTTAGTAAAGGACGGCTGATGGGCAAATTTGGACCCGGGAAACACACACTGGATACCGAAAATCTTCCCATTTTGCGGTCATTGTTTGGCTTCCCATTTGGAGGAAAGAATCCTTTTACAGCAGAGATTTGGATAGTCAACAAATTGTATCCAGCTAATCTGAGTTGGGATGTTCAAAGCATGGCTGTTCATGATCCAGACTATCAAACGATGCTTCCTTTGCAGGCAAAAGGACAATATGGATTACTTGTTTCTGATTCTGAAAAGTTCCTTATAAAAATGGTAGGAACAAAAGAGGTTTTTACCGAATCTGATATGTTGTCGCAGGCGTATGGAGAGTTTTCTTCAAAGTCTAAAAGTGCAATCATTCAGTTTATGACAAACCAAAGTGTTGGTTTTAAAACTGTTTCTGCTCATTTGGAGGCATTGTCAAATTATTTAAAAAATAGTCTGATGCCTTTTTGGGAAGAGTATGGCTTAACCTTGACAAAGTTTTATGTAAATGATATTTCTATTGACACAAGTACACCAGAAGGTAAGCGAGTTTCAGACGCACTTGCAAGTCAGGCAGCAATGTCCATCACGGGACATTCTTGGCAGCAAGAGCAAATGTTTGGAATGGCGAACAATGCTGTGGATCAGATAGGAAAAGCTTCAGGAGGAAATGGATTAATTGCAGGCATAATGGCAGTGAATATGATGGGAGGCATGGGAGGAGGTATGTCCTCAGGTTTGATGCAACCCCATAACAACCAGCCTACATTTTCCGGTAATCAAAATGCTGGAACTCAACCTGGCATGCAGTCACAACAGAACTTTAGTGGTGCTATAAGGGAAATCTTTTGTGCAAATTGCGCAAAGAAGCATCTTACTACAGAGCGTTTCTGTCCTCATTGTGGTAGCGAATATAATCCATGTCCAAGGTGCGGGTCTGATAATTTGAAGAATGCAAGGCGATGTGTGTCTTGTGGTACAAAACTTCAACAAGGAGGAATGGCTTCAGTTTGTAGGTCTTGTGGAGCACAACTTTCTTCTGGCACGGCTTTTTGTCCACAATGTGGCGCTCCGCAAACTATCGTACAAACGGGAAATGTTTGTCCAAGATGCGGTGCCTCTTTTTCTCCTACTTCTCGATTCTGTCCTAAATGTGGGCAAAAATTATAAATTCATAAAAAAACAACGATATGAACGCAAAGAAATTTTATAATATATTGGCAATTCTGCTCGGTTACGGTCTTATTATTAGCGGATTTATTATTTTTGGTGAAAACCTTGAAAGCAGGATAAGAATTCTTGACATTATAGTTTCTTGCTTATTATATACGCTATTTGTCCAGTTCGCAATTTTTCCGCTCATTAACCGTGAAAATCCTTCGCATAAGGAAGTTGGCATGATTGGCATCCATCTTGTATCTTTATCCATATTTTGTACATTATCTTTAGGATTGATTATATGTGGCATTATTTATGATATACCATTTAAGTTCCAAATTATGGGACAGTTGGCTATTCTGTTCATTCTTCTATTTGGACGTGTGGCAACTCTTCATTCTGGAGAAAAAGTGCAACAAATATATGTTAAAGAACAAAAGAGAATGGAAGGCAGGTCCTCTCTTCAGTCAGCTATGAATGATTTTTCAGATTTCGTTTCAACTGTACGCCAATTAGATTCTGCCATCATCTTTAAATTGAATTCCATTAATGAGGCGCTAAGATTCTTATCTCCTTCTGATAGTATAGAGGCAAAGTCTTTTGATGATCAGTTTATCCAGTCATTAGAAGCCTTGAAGGTATTGATGAGAAATCCGACCTTGAATAAGGGAAAGATAGTAGAAGAAGTTGAACTCCTTGAAAGAATTTTGGCAAGAAGAAAAAAATATTAACATACTTTAATCTCTTTTTTATGGCAACAACAGGAAAAATTTTTAGCAATTCGACCAACATTTACCAAGATCAGGCTCGAATACTGTTTAATTTTTATGAACAGGCTGCAGAACGTATCGTTCAGCAAGAGGAGATGATTGAAAAACAGATTCAAGAATTGGAGTCTGACCGTGCTCAGGTTGAGACAAAGAAAAGTGATACTTGGAAATGGTTCTTGACAATCATCTGCTTCTTTATGTATTGGGTTAGACGAAGCCAGTATGACAAGCAACTGGCAGCTATCGATCAAAAGATTGCAGAGAAGAAAACCGAGCACAATAATATTTTTCGAAATTATAAGGTAACTAAGATGGGGGTGGCTTATGTCCCCGTTGCACAACAAATGGCTTATGAAGATAAGTGCTTTGTTGTAGATTATACTGGAAATGTGCCAAATTCGCAAGTTAGTTTACAGATGTCTCGTCAGAATGACTTACTTGTAGAAACGATGTCTCAAATGGAGAAACTTACGACGGAAGCACCTATTGTAGAGACGTCCAATGAGGCTGAAAATATAGATACCAACGATTATTCCCTCTCTATCCAGGAGGTTAGTCAAAGCGATTATATTGGTAAATTGGATAGGTCTCTTCGCACGATATCTTTCTGTATGAACGATACAGTGATTAAGTCTGTGAATTTACCATTAGTTGCGGAAAATAGTGATTATCTAAAGTTTTTAAATGAGTTCTCTACCAATGATGCTTCTTCACATCCAGTTATAAAAGTCTTCGATGATAAGAAGTATGATAATGATATCGACAATTTCTGTCAGCTAAATAAGCTTAAGGATTCGTTGTCGAGTGATACGGAACAATTTGAAGACGTGCTTAAGCATCTGATGCATACGATGGCAATGTCTGTTCAGACTATTTCTGCAATGAAACTAGCTTCAACAGATAAGGTTGTGAATAGTTCCAACGAACTCTTGTTCAGAATCCTCAAAGCTCCATATAATCACTATTCTCCTTTGTTGGAAGTGGAAGAAATCAGACGTATCAGAAATGAGCGTTTTGATTATTCAGATTCCATTCAAGGCTACGAACCATTCCAACTACGTGACAGTTCTCGCGTTCGCTACAATCTGTTCACGGATGAATGGACAGCAGAAGATAACAGTACCGTTAGTGTTCCTTTTGGTGTGCATCAGATATATGAAGAAATTGTAGCTCCTATGGTACAGCGTCTCATGATGGAGAACCGAGTAGAGCGTATTCGTATTTATGGCCAGATTCATGATCAAAAAATCAGTTATTTGAACAAATGGCATCAGGATGTTGATGCATTCTATAGGTCCAACCATGCAGAGAGTGCTGATATTATAAATAATATGCAGCAAACGTTGAGTGAGTACGTCGAAGCATACAATACTCTTGCACAGCTTCAGAAGACTCTTGATAGCATGGGCGAAGAAGGCGCAACATTAGATAATACTGTTGTAAAAAAACAGGAAAATAGTGCAGAAACACTTACTGCCTTTGAATTGCAGGCTCAAGAATTCAAGAAAGTTCAGGAAGAATTCAGCGACTATATGGATCGTCTTCAAGAGGATATTGCCCTTAAAGCAGAAAAGTTTGGTCATGTTGAATTCTATGATGCTCGTTTGCAGGATGGCTACTCTAACGCCATGGCAGTCGCCGCAGGTGAAGTCCAGAACTTGGATGAAAGACGTAAGCCGCTTGCCTTGACAAATCCTTTGCTTGCAAAAGAATCCATTTTGCTTCCTAAGCCTAAAGTTGAAGATTTAACCTATGAGCATTTGTCACTTAATCTTCCTTCTATTGCTGTTAATGCTTTAGATGCGGTTAGTCGAATAGTAGTTGAAAATGAGAATCCTAAAAGCACTACTGATGAGAATGTTCATATAACCGCCGAGGATAACCTTGAGATTCCGGAAGAAGAGGTCGACAATAACAATAATATGTAAGTTCTATGGCAACAGTTATTTCGTGTGAAGTTGATACCAGCCCTATGGCTGCCGAAATACGACGTGTTTCCAATCATGTTGACGGAACCACCGCGGCAGTAGTAACAATGCAGGGCGCTGTCTTGGAAGCCGAAAAAAACAGCGCAGACAAAGTATGCAGCAATGTAAACCGCGGTTTCTTTACATTGATGCGTTCTCAAATTTCTCAAAAGATTGCTAACAAGCAAAGCCGAGTAGAAGCCTTACTTATGAAATTGGCCCATCAGAAGCGGCAGTTGTTAAGCATTAAGTCTAATATGGAACGCGAATACGGTCGTATTGCTGCCCGTTATCTGAAAATCTTTACAAGTATTAATAAAGAGTTGGAGAAACAAATATGCCAAATTGACCAACCAGTATTTGAACTTGTAAATAAACACATGGTGGCATCATCAAATAGAATGAATGCCTTGTCATCCTGGGTCACTACATCACAAGTGGAAGGAGTTACGCAGAGCCAACAGATTCTAATGTCAAGTATGAAGCATAATGCGCAGGTGGCTTTGGAACAAACTACAGACTTCTTATCTAATGTTGAGGAGCAAAGAGTGATTACGGGCAAAGTATTAATTAGTAATCCACAAGGCAATGAGACTAAAACTTTCCAGATACCAGTAATGATATATGAAACCATAAGCGATTCAGAAGGAATTCCACGCTTAGAGATTTCTATGTCTGAGGCAATTCCCCCCGAAAACTATTCTTTAATAAACAATTCCATAAGAGATTCGAATGATTTGCTATGGCATAAAGAAAAGATTTCCCCTTTAGTAGACGCAGAATTCTCTAATTTACTTCAATCGTCTAATGTTTCAGCTCCAGTTAAAGCTATGATTAAAAAAATGTATGTTTTATCTAGTTTTGAAACACTATAATATTATCGCAATATGAGTTATAGTAGAAGAATTAGCACTACGGTACCATGCCATTATAGCGGATCAAAAACAGTTAGTTACCCTGCTTCTGAACATGGCGGTTCAATAACCGTCAACTATAGTGGCACTGCGTACGAGGAAGTTGATGTCGATATTCATGTCGATACCTCTTCTTTCGACAATAGTGTTGAAGATTGTAATAATCATGTAAATGGTCTTACCGCCAGTGTCGGTGCGATGAATGCTGCTCAATGTGTAGCTATCGAACAAAACGCTGACAAGGTTTCCGAAACCATCATTAATGGTTTCTTCCACACAGTAAGGACTGATTTGTCCACCCAGAGGGCAGAACTCGAACAAGCTATCGAAGCAAGATTGATTCTTCTGCGACAACAGGCGGAATCATTGCGTGAAAAGCAAAAAATCATGGAGGAAGACTATGCTCGTACTACTGCAAGATATCAGAAATTATTTGTTGATTTGAACAATGAGTTGTCTGTTAGAATTCATCAGGTAGATCAACCCGTCTTTAGTCTCGTAAAAGATGTCGATACTCAAAGTGATAGAATGTTGCATACAGATATGGTTCAAACTGCAGTAACAATGAGCAAAGAAAGTAGTCTTCTTCAAGCCCAGATTAGTGCTGCTACAGTTAAGCACCATGCCTTGGAAGCTATGAATCAGGCTCAGAACTTCTTGGTTTCAAAGGCAATGACCGAAAGAACTATTCAAGATACTTGTGTCGAAGGTTCTGGTGAGGATAGTTACTTGATTCCTGTATGCTACATGCGAACTGAATCAGAGAACAAACATATCAATCGAGAATGCTTCTTGCCTGATTATCTGTCGAAGCAGGATGAGTCGTTACAACAGAAAATCTGCGAATCAATGGAGGATATCGATTTGGAGTCTTCTGATGGTAATAATGATGATCAGATAAAATCGTATGTTCAGTCAGAAATTGCGACTAACATTGTCGGCAATGATGATCATTCTTCGCGAGTAAGGGCAATGATTAACAAATTGTTAAATAAATAAATTGTTATTATGAATAATTTGAAGGAAATCCATATTACGGAAGCCAATCTTCGTTTGGACAATAATATAGTTAAGGGAGGAATTCTTCCTAATAAGATGTCTGAATTGTCAAGAACCGTCAATGTTGTTGGCGAGACTATTGTTGAAGGCCCAATTTATGCGAATAAACTTACTATTGAATCTGCACCTTTTGAGGTAAAGGGAGCGGTTTTTACCCAAAGGGAATTGTATATCAACAATGATGTCAATGGAAAAGTTGTTTTCCGCAAAGCAGTGGGTTCAGCCTCGTCGGTAGTTACCCGAGCTATGAGATGTGAGACGACATTTTGCTCAGATGTTAATGCAAAAAGTATTACACTTAGTAACACATTTGTTTCTGGAAGTTTGTATGGAGATGAGATTACACTTGAAAATTGTGTAGTTATTGGTGGAGTGTTTGCCACTCAATCTCTTGCAATCAAGGATTGTATCATTGGAACATTCATTTCTCCATTTGCAGAATTGGACGGAAATGTTTATCTGTTGCTTCCTTCGGTATTTAGCGTGGAGCGTATAAACTATACAAAGACGACCCATCTTTACTCACTTGCATTAGCTGATCTCGGATCTCTTTATAGACATCAAGAAGAAAGTAGAGAGAGTGGCAAGATAGAGATTAATCCTGATTCTGATGATTTACGTACCACTCTCACTGATGGGGAACAGCAACGTACGCTTCATAGTTACAGTGTAATTGGTAAGGTTCTTGCTGCCGACTTGATTGATACAGATAAATTCCAGAATCATTTTCTCCTTTCTGCCGCAGCATTAGGACCACAGATGCTTAAGACTTACGATTTGGGTACAGATAAAGATGGTAAGCCAGCTCTATTAACGACCGACAGAATTCGCTCATTCTTCTTCGATTTGCTTTATGGTAGAATCAAGGTTAAAGATCTTGATGGATCTTTCAGTATTGAGCAGTTCGCCCGTACAATGTAATTGTCATTTGCTTTGAATATCTCTTACAATAAAATAAGAGGGTGTTTCAAAAGAGTGTTCCCCTTTGCACACCCTCAAATCTTATTTTAAATTAAAAGTCCGGACTATCACAAGCTCGGACTTTTTTATATCCGCAAAATGTGTATTCTTGCAGTAGTTTGCAGTATCCATAATCCCTTCGAAATTGAATTTCCTATACCTTTTATCCATAAGCAAAAAATAGATTAATAATCTATGTTTCCTCTCTTGCTCTTCTGTGTCAAAATGTCAGAAACGTGAATTGCTCGCAAACTAATATTTATTTGATAAGTCTGAATTAAACCCGGTTTCAAATCCTGTCATTGTACGGATCTGAATGAATATTTTGCGCTATTTGCGAATAAGCATATTTATATATCTAACTCCATTATACTGTTCTGTTGAGTAGAAATACCAGGCAAGAATTACAGTTATTGCCAATAGGAAAAAGATAGCTGTTTTCTTCAAAAATATAGAGTATTCAAAGATTTGGAATTCTTATTTTTGCGAGCAATTCTGCGCTTCAAACACGGAATCCATCTCCATGTCAATCTTCGCAAACGAATTCTTAAGCCTTGACAGATCCACTTCGACCTTGCTCAGACCTTGCTGGTTGTTCTTGTACATCCTGTAGACGGGGATGTCGGTGAGCTGCTGCTCGTAGAGGAGGTAGGCAATCTGAAGCATACGGAAGCGGTCCATGTGGCAGCCCAGATGGATGCTTTTGATCCAGTTGGCCGAACATAGCTTGATGAGTTTCATACCGCCCAGTGAACAGGTGAGGCGGAACTCCTTCTCGTGTTTCCAGATGCTGTTCTTGCGGTAATACTTGCTGATGATGCTCTCCTTGCTTTTGTCCAGGAAAAGTTTCGGAGGGTCGGTGAATCTCTCCGCATCGTAGCGGATGGAATCAGCTCCCATTCGTTGGCACAGTACATTTTTCAGAAAGTTCAACTTGTTCTCAATAGACTCCTGCTCCTGGTTGCGCAGCCAGTCGTTGGTGATCAGATCAATGTCCTTGCGCGAGAACAGATTGGCAAAATGTTCGGCAATAGCCAGCTGATCAGCAAGCAATCGGTAAGACTTGATCTCAAATGGGTCAACCTTGTAGTCCCTCTTCTCGTAAAGGTGTTGGGTTATGTCGTAGTCCAGGGCATTGACATAGCCGATGACAATGTCGTGAATCAGATTCTCGGTGTTGTATTCGATGCAGAAGCCCTTGTTGTCGGTATAGTATCCCCACATCAGGATGTTGTCAATCTCAGGCGTCAGGCAGATGATGCCCATCTTCTCCAACTGCTTTTGCCAAACCAGTTGCACAGTGTCACGGTCATCCTTCAGCAGATTGTTTCCGATTTCCTCCCTATGGTATTTGCCACGGAAGTTCAGCTCCCTCAGTTTGTGGTCCAGCCATCCGTCAAGGTAGAACTCGGGTGCCTTTTCCTTCGTGTTGTTCAAGACGTCAATCCTGAAGTCCAACGGATCGTTGAACTGAAGGGCGTTGGCAAGATAGACTTCGCCTTTCAGTCTGCTCTCATTGAATTGCGGATCAAATCTATAGAACTTGTACAACTGATCGGGCAAATGGCAGATGCCAGGGAGGTTTCTCATAATCGAAGATTGGTTTTAGATCGTAATTCTGCGGCAAAGATAAGGATTATTTTCAATATGCACAAATAAATCGGGAAAAAGTTCACTTCTTCCCGATCTCTTTTCTGATAAGTCTGAATCTAACCCGATTTCAAATCAGTGTCAGGATATGCCTGGGAGATCTCTATGAGACGCCTCAAAACCAAACATCATAACGGTTGAAGACCCGAGTACACCCATATGATGTTGCTGAATTCGACATACAGTTGCAGCACCGAGTTCTTCTGTGCACGCACACGTATGACCCCAGAATCCCCATCCTGATCAATCACCGAGAACTCGACCTGCTCACCGCCCGCAGCATCCTGGTCATCATCTCCTCGGTCCAGGATAATGTAACGTTGTTCCTGCTCCGAATAGATGGTGATGGTCTCCTTGTCAGTATCGATGGAAAGCACGATTTTCGAAGGCTCCCAGTCCGACCACTCATTCCAGTGATTGTCATTGTCAACACACTTGTATGCAAAAAAAGATGCACGATAGAACAAGGACTCAGCCTCGGCAATACCAAAGCAGAGACATGCCAATAAGGTAAAGATCAGTTTTTTCATAATTGTATTCTTCTATTTCAAATCACTACTGTTCTCTTTCTCCTTTTGCAAAACTACGCCTCATTTTTCAATAAAGCAATAATCTTTGTTGTATTTATCCATAATTAACAGCCTCTCTCTCCTCGCAAGTCCTCCTCCTAAAGCAGAGGGGATGAGGAGGATACTTATCAGTAAATCTCTACCGACATCGGCATCAATTTGAGCCACTTCTTCTTGTTCGCAGTAAGCGCCTTCAGGTCTTCAGGAATACAATACCCGTATAAATTGAACCACCTGTTATTTCTTCCTGTACATATTAGTCTGCCAATATCAAGCATGCAATACCAGTCGTCATGACATTCGAAATACTTGACAAATGTATCCACGATCTCCAGCGTTCTTTCCAACCAGTCCGGGATATGATAAACAAAATCAGTCCTAACTATCAGATCATGCTCATCGTTCAACGGGATCGTCACTGCAACCTCTTTCTCATCCAACTCAAATTGCCCTTGATAGCGCGACTCGATTTCTCGCTTTCCCAACAATACCAACCGGAGTATTTTTATTTCCCGCATCTTCTTGATCTTCGGGATCTCATGGTTGATGGTCCACATTTCTTTGCTCCATTTGTCGAAAAATTGGGGCAGAATCTCGATGAGATCGCATGCTTCTTTTGGCGACCAATTTTTGATGCTAAACCAAAATCTAAAGCGACGAACTGCAACAATAGGTCTTGAGCAAGGTTGCTTACGGCAGTAACATTTGACGGTCCATATAGCCACATCTTCGCTCGGGAATTCAAAACAGATCCTTTCCACGTAATAATGGCTATCGAAGTCATAGGGTGCTATAGGTGTATAGTCCTTGTCCCTCGAGAGGATGAAGCAATCGATTCCATCGCCCAATATCGTGCGAACCATAAGATAGGTCAAGGGTTTTGTGCTTTTGCTTCTTCCGCATAGTGGGAACTTCTTATGCAGTTCCCATCTCCGGTGCTTGAAGTAGGTATTCCAGATCATCCCCTCCTCCATCCGAGTTCGTTTCAGCCAATGTATAAGGTTTCTCGACATATTTCCAAATAAAAGAAGGAGCAGAAAGGAATAGGTTTCAGAAGTGGATTTTCTACTCTCTCGCCTTACACGGGCAGCATAGTGTTTTTTCCCCGAACCATGTCGAAACACCGTCCAATACCTGCCCAAAGGTCTTATAGCCTGCTGTGTCTTGGTCCTAGCTGTTCCCAAACCACGACTTTCTCCCCTTCAGGTGTTACATCTAATACTATTACTATGTGTCAAAAAGGCAAAAAAGTAAACAAGTAAAATGCCGTTTCAAGCAATAATCTGTTTAATCAGTTCAATCCGTAGCGCCTATTGTACATAATGATGTGCCTAGATGGTCTTTTCTGGGCTTTGCTCTTTTTCTACCTCCAAAAGTTGGAGGTCTTTTTTTATTTTGAAATATAGACAAATCACTGAAGGAAGTCCCAGAAGGCGGCAGGTAGAGAGATATTCTCGACATCGCGACAGCAGTCGAATAGAGGGGCGACGTCAATGGGAGTGTATCCGGCAATACCACATCCGATGGGTGAGACAAGGAATCTCGTTTCAGGTTGAGCTTTTGCGTATTCACAGAATTGCTTGAAAGCTTCTTCATTTCTTCTTCCTCGACGATGGGCAGCTGTTTCCTTTCTGACAGAGTTAATGCCGCATATCCCCCAACGAACGTTAGAGGGCATCATTCTCCAGCACCATATCCTTCAGCAAACGTTAGCGGATATGCCCCCACTTTCGCATATCCTTCGGCGAAAGTTGGGGGACATGCCACTATCGACTCTTATCCTTCAACGAACGTTAGGAGACATTTTTCCATCGACACATGTCCTTCAGTGAACAGAAGGGGATATGCCGACATCACCGCATATCCTTCAGCGAACGTTAGCGGACATACCGCCATCGTCATATGTCCTTCAACGAACGTTGGAGAATATGCCGATATCGACGTATGTCATCTTGTGAACGTTATGGGACATCCTTCCATCGATGCATATCCTCCAACGAACGTTAGGGGACATGCGACAATCGCAGCATATCCTTTACGGTACCTTGGGGGATATGCGATAGTTGGAAATGGCTTGTCGGCTCTTCTTACTATGTTTCTTCTATAATTCTCAAATTCGAGATAAATAACTGTTGTACGTCAATTTGGGAAAGATGCTCCTTCGCGATGTCAAGCGCAGTCTTCCGAGTATGATAGTCCCTGTTGACAACGTAATAGCTGTTGCGGAGTAGTTTGCCTGTCCGGTACGCATTCATTTCCCATAAAAGCTTGTAACAAACGTATTTTTTATTTTCCCGCCTTTCTCAGGGGGCTATTTCCATTTCTTGATCGTCCAAACCACGACGCCCCAGACCTCGAAGTTGTCGTCGGCTTCAATCCTGATGGGACGGAAGTTGCGATTGGCTGGACGAAGCTCGATGTAGCCCTCACGGCGATGGGTGAGGTCAAGATACTTGATGGTGAACTCGTTGTTGAGGAAGGCTACAATGACGTCACCATCCTTGGGCTGTATGGATCGGTCGATGACGGCGATGTCACCATCGCAGATGCTTGCTTCCATCATCGAATCGCCTTCCACACGTCCGTAGAAGGTAGATTCGGGGTGCTCGATGAGATCTCGATTGAAGTCGAGTGAATCGTGCATATAGTCTTCGGCAGGAGAGGGGAAACCTGCCTTGATGGCTGTTGCGAGTTGAAGATCAAGCTTCTGCTTGAATTCGCCCTCTATGATTTTTATTTCGGACATAGTTGTGACGATTGAGTTTTGATGCAAAGATAACGTGAATTTTAGTAAACTCCAAATATTAGTTTGTTTTTTGTCCATCTTTTTTCATTTATTAAAAAATTGCTTATCTTTGCAACGTCATAACACAAAAATCTGGAACAATGAGTGATTCGAAAGAGAACCATAGACTGCGTGCCTTGCTTTGGATCGTGAGGATGCTGGAGAAACATGGAGCATTGACCTTGAAAGAGATCAACGAATACTGGTGTGCAGACGAAAGCTTGAGCGATGGTGTATCTATTGAAAGACGTACGTTCTACAACTACAAGAATGCCATTGCGGACCTGCTGAAGATTGTGATTGAATGCGACCAGCGTGATGAGAACCGATACAAGATTGTGGCACGAGACGATGATGAACTCAGCAAGTGGCTGATCAAGTCGTCGGCGGTGAATGAGATCCTGGCGAGCAACGCAGATATGCGCAGCCGCATCCTGCTGGAGGAAATCCCAGCAGGACAGGAGTTCCTGATTGAAATTATGGAGGCAATGCGCACTGGGTGCAAGATTGAGTTCGAGTACAAGCGATTTACGGATAGTCATGTTCAGAAGGTCAAAGGCGCTCCCTACTGTGTGAAACTGTACCATCAACGCTGGTATGTGCTGGTGAAGGAATGGCGCACGCTATTGGTGAGCCGTGACCTGAAGGAAGAGATGCACGTCTATTCACTCGACCGCATCTTGTCGATGAAGGTCACGGACGAGAAGTTTGTGTTGGATGAGAACTTCGATGCAAAGGAATACTTCAAGTATGCTTTTGGCACCCGTGTGGAAAAAGACAATCCTCCACAGCGTGTGCTGTTGAAGGTGGAAGAATGCCAGCGAGACTACCTTCGCACACTACCGCTACACGCTTCACAACGTGAAATCGAGACGCAGGAGGATTACAGCGTCTTCGAGCTGCATGTGGCTTTGACGATTGAACTGACGATGCAGATACTGTATTATGGCTCAAGGGTGGAGGTATTGGAACCTGCAGAACTGCGCGAAGAGATAGAGGAGGTGGCTTATCGGTTGAACTCGGTGTATTTGAGATGATTGATATAATCCTCAATAATCCTTCCTGAAATCACATCTGGCGAAGATAGCAAGAAATAGTCGCCTTCTTCGGCGCCATATAGTTCGTCTATCGGGTAATTACCGGAATAGATGAATTCGTTGCGTATCCACGTGCCAAAACCGAAGTGCAGTTCTGCTGGGTCGGCTTTCATCAGTTCCCGTTTCTCCTCCATTGAGAGCTTAGCATCAATGACCAAGAACAGATCTTCCTTGGTCTGGATGTTCTTCTTCTTTTTATCATTCTTCATATCTTTATTTTTTTAGAGTTAAACTTCATCCTTTTGGCAAGAGGATTTGTCCTCTACTCCTTTGATGGTGCAAAGATAATGAGTAGGTGTGAAAAATTGATTCCCAGCATTAAGAAATAAAGATATTGGTTTAATTTTTATGAGGATAAAATGGTCCATTTTGAGCATAATGACCAATAATACTGGAGCAGAACGCGTTCTTAGGCTTAAAATAATCTGAGAGAATGTGCGATAAAGGACTATTATTAGTTTACCTTTCCATCATTTTGACACGTAAGAGAGAGAGGTAGTATGAAACATTAATCTTTAATATTTTTCTTTATGGATATTAAGTACATAAAACTCAATTTCGAGGTGATGACGGATACGGCAGACTGCTGCAATGAGATGCCGGAACTGATGAGTGCCATCAAGCACTCGATAGCGAAGCAGTATATGGTGGCAGAGGAGGATAAGATTGAACTTCCTGTTCGTGAGGCTACGACCACGAAATACTGGGTGTCGGGCAAGCGCAGTTTCGAAGCGGCCAAGGCCTTCCCGGGTATGAAGGTTGCGGTGCTGAACTATGCCAACAATCATTCAATCGGAGGTGCTCCTTATCTTTCCGGTGCTCAGGAGGAATCCTTATGCAGATGCTCCACGCTGCTTCCTTGCCTTCAGGCGATGAAGGAGCCTTTCTACCAGAAGCATATCGACATGTACCACAACAACGAAATGGATTCTATGGGGAATGACGACCTCATCTACACGCCTGATGTGGTGGTGTTCAAGACGGATGTGCGAACGGATCCGATTTATCCGCAAATGATGGACTCCGACAGCTGGTATATGGCAAATGTCATCACTTGTGCTGCTCCTGTGTTGTCGGACCCGGAAAATAGACCGGAGAACTACGAGGACATTATGCGGGCACGCATCAGGAAGATTCTTGATGTGGCTGCGAAAGAGGGGAATGAGGTGATTATCCTGGGAGCCTGGGGGTGCGGTGCTTTCAAGAATCCCATAGCGATTGTCTCGAAACTCTTTGTTGAGTGCCTGAAGGACTACAGTTTCCCAATTGTGGTTTTTGCCTTGGGAACGACGAAGAATGTGCAGGGCTCGGTCTTTGCGAAAGCGCTTCAGGCTGAGGGGCAGCAGGCCTTGATCGACAATCAGTAAACTTTTGACACATAGTATTAGAAGTCAATCCTGAAGGAGTGGAAAGGGGGCGTTTAGGAACAGCTAGGACCAGAAAGACGGTTGACGATAAGGCCTCTGGGCAGGTATTGGTCGATGTTTCGACTTTGGATCAAGGAAATGATCACACACAACAATGCTCGCGTAAGGTGAGATCGTAGGGATTCACTTCCTGAACTTATTCCTTTCTTCTCCTTCTTTTTTTGAATATATGTCGAGAAATCTTATACAATGGTTGAGACGGACTCGGATGACCAAGTCGATGATCTGGAAAACCTACTTCAGGCACCGAAGGCAGGAGCTGCGCGAGAGGTTCCCCCAATGCAGAAGAAGCGGCACAAGCACGAACTTTATGACTTATCTTCAGATTCGCACAAATTTGGGCGATGGGCTCTATTACTATATTTTCTCGGAGGACAAGCACAAGTATATTCCTGTAGATACCTATGACTTCTTCAGCCATTATTATGTGGTAAAAATCTGTTTTGAATTCCTGGATGATGGTTTGACAACATATGTGATAAAATGTTACTGCCGTAAGCAACTGTGCCCAAATCCCACTGTTGAAATTCCTAGTCTCGACTTTTTGATTAGCATCAAATATTGGTCGCCAAAAGAAGCGTGCGATTTCATCGAGATTCTGCCACAATTTTTTGATAAATGGAGAAAAGAATTGTTGACCTTATATCTGGAAATCCCGAAGATAATGAAGATGCGGGAAATGAAAATGCTCCGGTCGGAATTGTTGGGAATGCGAAAAATCGAATCTTATGTCGAGTCGCGCTATATGGGATTTTGCAAGAAGAATGAAGAGGAGGTATCGGTGACGGTTGCGTTGAGCGATGGACATGATCTGACCATCACGAGTCAGTTCGTATATTATTATCCAAACTGGTGGGAAAGAACGCTGGAGATTGTGGATACGTTTGTCGAGTATTTCGAATGTCAGATCAAAGACAATGGCCTGAATCGGTTATTGATTCCTTGCAAACTCAATTGCTTTGATGGACAACAGTGGTTCGACTCATTCACGTATCAGGATCTTCCTGAAGACTTGGTGGCGCTTACTGCGAGCAAGAAGAAGTGGCGCAAATGGATGCCGATGGTGGTGGAAATTGCATAATTTCAAATTTGAGATTTGTTTTGAAAAGGGGAGGATCAGACGAACATTAGTTCGCGGATGACCTCGTCGGCGAGAGAAAGGCCGGAGGGGGTGAGGGAGAGGCGGTTCTGGCGAAGTTGGAGAAGATTGCGGTGGATGAGAGAGTCGATGATGGTGCGGAGGGAGGAGAAGGATGATGATTCGGGAAGGATGGATTCGAGGTCGTGGAGGTCGATGCCGCGAACGGTGCGGAGACCGAGCATGACGCGTTCGTTGTAGAGGTCGAGGTCGGTGAGGATCTCGAACTCTTCGTGACGAATGCCTTTCAGATAGGAAGATATGTCGGGAGCGTTCCAGCTGCGTCGGTTGTGGCCGTCGTAGCTGTGGGCGCCTGGTCCTAAGCCGAGGTAGGGGGTGGGTTCCCAATAGGAGGAGTTGTGACGGGAATGGAAGCCAGGGAGGGAGAAGTTGGAGATCTCATATTGTTCGAAACCTGCGGCATTAAGCTTGGTGCGGAGGAGAGCTGCCATCTGGAGGCAGGTCTCGTCATCGCATGGGGTGAGCTCGCCTTTCTGGACGAGGGTGTGGAGGCGGGTGCCGGGTTCGACGCTGAGGTTGTAGGCGGAGATGTGCTGGGGACGGAGCTTCAGGACTTCGTCGATGCTGTATTCCCAGGACGCGAGGGTCTGGGTGGGGAGGCCGTACATCAGGTCGAGGCTGAGGTTGGTGATGCCGGCGTTGCGGATGAGGTGGACGGCCTCGCGGACGTGGGCGGCGTTGTGGCGACGGTGGAGGAGGCGGAGCTCGCTATCGACGAGGGACTGGACGCCGAGGGAGAGGCGGGTGATGAGGACCCCCTCTAATCCCCCTGCATAGGGGGAGGAAGGGGCAGCCAAAGACGGCTGCGACGGGGACGCTTGGCAGCCAAACTTGGCTGCGACGGGGACGGGAGGGGCGAAGAGAGAGGCAGCCATGGATGGCTGCGACGGGGATGGGAGGGGCCAGGTGCCGTCGATGAAGTCTTCGGGGTTGGCTTCGAGGGTGATTTCTTCGCAATGGGAGAGGTCGAAACGGGAGGAGAGGGCGCGGAGGAGGGTGGCGATGTGAGAGGGGCCTAATTGGGAGGGGGTGCCGCCTCCGAAGTAGATGGTGCGGACGGGGGTATGGAGGAAGGACCTCCGCTCGTCCATCTCGCGGATCAAGGCCTCGACGTACTGGGGGGCCTTGTTGCGCAGGGTGGTGGAGTAGAAGTCGCAATAGATGCAGCGGGAGGCGCAGAAGGGGATGTGGATGTAGATGCCGGACACGGGGGGACGGGGGAAGAGTGCGGCCATGCACGGCCGCGACGGGGACAGGGCGGCCATCGATGGCCGCGACGAAACACGGGGGAAGAGGCGGCCAAGGAGGGGCGCGACGGGGACGGGGAAGAGTGCGGCCATACACGGCCGCGACGGGGACAGGGCGGCCATCGATGGCCGCGACGAAACACGGGGGAAGGGGCGGCCAAGGAAGGGCGCGACGGGAGCGAGGGGGGGAGGCGCGACGGGGACAAAGGGGAGGCGCGATGGCATCGCGCCATACGGGACGAAAGGGACGAAGGAGACGAGGGGGACGAAAGGGACGAGGGGGACGAAGGGGACGAAAGGGACGAAGGAGACGAGGGAGACGAGGGAGACGAAGGGGACGAAAGGGGACGAAGGGATGGGGCGGGGTTACTTGATTATGGTTTTGCGGCCGTTGATGATGTAGAGGCCGGGGGAGAGGGTGCCGGAGGTGGGGAGGGAGATGGGCTTGCCGAGGATGTTGAAGATCTGGGCGGAGCGGAGGTCGGGAGCAGGGTCATCGATGGTGATGGCTTCGATGCCGGCGGAGGGATCGTCCTGACCGTAGATGTTCACCTTGGCGTAGATGTCGGGGTCGAGAATCTGCCAGTCGGTGCCGTTGAAATAATAGGGACGGGCGTAGTAGGAGACGTTCTTGTTGAGGTCGTTGAAGTCGAGACGGAAGTCGAGGGTGATGGTGTGGGTTTCGCCGTCGCCGGGTACTGCAGCGGGACATTCGTACTTGGCCAAGGGGGTCAATGTGGTGGGATTGGATGTCTTTGAGTAGAACCAGATGGCGAAGGTGCCTTCGTAGTCGGAGCCGTGGTTGGAGGGCTTGAGGGTGGCGGTGACGGCACTGTTACGATAGATTCGACCATCGTTGTCGCTTGAGGTGATGTAGAGTGCATCGTGGAGAATGAACGTGGCACCACCCTGCATATCTGCTTCGACGTCGAAGGTGCGCTTTTCGTCGATAGCCTGCTCAGTGGTTACGTTGACATTCCAAGGCCTGAAATAGAGGGTGGAGGACCACTGACCAGCCTCGAGGAAGCGATAAGTGAAGATGATTTCGGCAGATTCACCTGGGGCGATGGTGTGACAACCATTTCTTTCGGAAATCCTTTTGCTGACCTTGGTGGGCGAAGTGAGCTGCAACAAGAACTCGCCGTTGATGGTTTCGTTGCTGCGGTTGGTGACGCGTGCGGTGATCTGTTCGGTGCGTGTGGCTACAGTTTGCGTGTCGAAGCTCCACTGGGAGGCCTCGATGTTGCGATTGACCTTGGGACGGGAGATGGAGACGTTGTTGCCGCTTACATCGAGCTGAAGGTAGCTCTCGTAGGTGGTACGCGACATTTGGATAAAGTCCCAATCGTCGGAGTTCTTTGGCTCGAAGTATAGATATGCCTGGTAGGAACCATCGGAGAGGCTGGAGGGAATGGTGTAGGAGGCAGAGAGGTTGATGCCAGAGATGGAGCCATCTTCCTTGACGCCCTGGAGGCTGATCGACTTGATGTTCTTGCGCTCGATGACGTTGCCCTGCTGCATCAAGACGATGCCGCAGTCGCCCTCGGTCTTCCTGCTGGAGTAGTTATAGATGGAACGCACGGTGATGTTCACCGAGCTGCCCTTGGTGGCTGAAGACTTGCTGGATGAGAAGGTGCCGGAGGCAGGGAAGTAAAGGGTCGTACGATAGGTGCCGACGCCTTCGTTGGGACTGATGTTGACCACGGCATTCTGATCCTCGCAGAAGCCATCGTCCATCCTCATTGCACCCACACCCACACCATCGGGATTGAGCACGGCGATGTCGTAGTAGGCGTTGTAATTGC
>Ga0310695_10003002_pt1 | contig 34088 bp, 39 predicted proteins | sample RumenRJG_04DNA_FD_203882 | JGI IMG/M metagenome (GOLD analysis project Ga0310695, IMG submission 203882) | Bovine rumen microbial communities from Lethbridge, Alberta, Canada - RJG_04 (v2) (version 2) | ecosystem: Host-associated > Mammals > Digestive system > Stomach > Rumen | place: Canada... | reverse complement strand
TGTTCCGTACATCTTCCGCTTCCGGCTTGACCTGTTGCCCTTCGTTCTCCTTTTCGGCGACTTCGGGCGTGGGCGGCGCAAGTTCCAGCTGTATTTTTCGGTCAAGTGCGGCAAGTTCAGACTTCAAGCCTTTCAGTTCATCTTCTTTCTTCCACTGCTTATTTGCTATTTCCTTTAGGAGCGGAATATCCTTGGCAAGAGACGCATTCTTTTCCTTGTACTGCTCGATGGTCTGGGGGATGCGTTCCAGCGAGTATGGGTCGTAGCGAATATTTGTGCGACAGATAGATATATTCATTGTGCAACTTGGCAAAATAGCCCTCCATCAGCAGATCGTTGTGGAACTTTTCGGGGATGATCTCAAGTTCCAGCAAGCCAGCCTGCCCGATAAACAAGGCTTCCAACTGAAACAAGTCGTCGGCATGACGGTCGAGCACCGACAGCGGCAGAGACGTTGCCAGCCGCTCCATCAAGTCACCATTCACGCCCATACCGAAACACCTTGCGACAGTCACGAAATAGGCAGCATCCCAGCCACCGCACTCTTTCGCTCTGCGTCTCACTTCGTCCGTTTGCCATTCCATCCGTTCCGTCTGCAAGGCACTTTGCCAAGCCCTTATCATCAGTGAAGAGCAGTTTTCGCTTGCTTTCTGATGGCAGAGTTCCTGCCCCTCGTCGCTCATCAGCACCTTGTAACGCTCCATCACCCCCTGCGGCACCCCCATCTGCATCACCGCCATTTGTTGTCCCTGTGAGGTCAGAATCTCCGTGTCAGCCACACCAGCCACGACCAGCACCACGTTATCATAGACCTTCTTCTTGTCCATCCCCTTGACATACCAATTGGATGCCTTGTCAGTCACCACGACATTGCCCACCCACAGCGTCACGTTAATCTTGACTTTGGCATTGAAAAAGTCGGGTGCATCGCCATATCGGTTTTGCAGTCCCGGGTCTGTCACCTCCACCTCTCTGCCGTCCGTAGTCAGTCGGGTATCGTTAGCCGTCAGCCTGTGTTTCCAGCAATACTGCAACAGGTTCACGTCATTCTCATTCACAAAATTCAAATTGATGGTCTTACACATAATGATATGATATTTGATAAAACATGATTCTTTGAAAAGCCTCCCTATTCTCACGAACCGAGAGGTCGCCTAACAATATGCACAAATTGTGCAGACAGAAAAGTTTTAATTCGAGTACATCACCAAGTCATAGACCTCGCAGGGCAGACCGAAAGCCGGTACTGACGAAAAGTAGGGGTCGATGCAGGTGTCGATGTCAACAGTGAACCCACGTGGGAAGTTGGCGGCAAGGAAGCCGTCGATGAGTTCAATTTCGAGGTCACTAAGCCCCGTCGGGTCTGAGTTAATCAGGTAGCTCAACGAGTAAGCAGGAATCTGATAAGTGTCGCAATGTGTCATTTTGTTCTGAATTTTAATTTTTTCCCTTTGGTTTGGAGCCTTTGCTCCTTGCCGTCCGGGGTTTGATTTTACGATGCCCGCAAAAGGTAGCAGACCGTCGCTTGGCAATCGGAAGCTTACGTTGCCAACTGCCTGAAATACGCTCTTAGCCGAGGCCAAGAGGAAGATTTCAGCCTGCTGGCAATGAATACCGAGGCCATCCGACGGCGGCTTCATACCTTTGCATCGGAATATCATCCCAAGGACGGAAAGGAGCGGCTGGCAAGAAAATCGCATCCCCTTGCGGAGCAGCCATTGGAACACAGGAAAAGGCAAGCGGAACGATGATAATGGCATATCGCCAGCAGAGCCTCTGTCGGCAGTCAGCGGATTTCCGTCACAGGCTGAGTCATCGACCATCGGGAGTGCAGCCCGTGCGGAAATCCTGCCGACTGGCCGACAATGGCTCGATAACCTTGGACGTAATCTTAGCCTGCAACCCGCCGATGTAAGCAAAGCCTTGCCTACGTCAGCAGGTCGCGGGCTGTGGTTTCGTCCCGTTTCCTTCCAATGATAAGGGCAAAGGACAGTGTGACCATCGGCGATACCTCTGTCCCGAAGCAGTGTCTGCGGCTCGTCCGCTGACTCTGAAATTGCCCCGTGCAATTTGGCTTCCCCAGGACGGAACCTTTGCCTGCTGCCAGCAAGTCGTAAGCCGTCAGTCAGTGCCGACTGATCAGTTATCCGTGCAATACTTGTACTGCACAGATAGCGTAAGGAGTGTGCTGACCGACGGCCTACGGCAGCGGCAGTGGGCAGTGGTTCCGTCCCCTGTTCTCCCAAGCCGTCCGCAGTCCTCCCAAGGAAAGAGAGCAAAGAATATGCGTCCATCGGAGATACCTTTTTACGGGCGAAGCAGAACGGTTCGACCCGAAGGTTGCGACCCATAGGGAGCAACCGCAAGACACGGGAACGTCCTGCTCGGCACCTGCCAGATGCCAGGCAGGGAAAGAACGGCATTACAGCCGTCCCCTCTCCACATACGAATAATACTGGCCGTCGCAAACAATCACATGGTCGGAAAAATGGATTCTCATCAGCTGACATGCCTTCTTGATGCTATTGGTAAGGTCATCATCGCACTTGCTGGGGTGGATGCAGCCGCTGGGATGGTTGTGAACTGCCGCAATAATCGTGGCATTGGCGAGCACTGCCTGCTTCATAATAATCCTGATGTCAACGGAGGTCTCAGTGATGCCGCCTTGGCTGATGCGGACGGGCTTGATGAGTTTATAGTTCTGATTGCAGAGCAGTACCCAAAACTCCTCTATCTTGAGGTCTTGCATTTTCGGCAGCATATAACGGTAGATAGCCGTTGCCGTACTGAGGTCGGGAGCTATCGGGCACCCTGCCATCTGTCTGCGCTTACCCAACTCCATGGCGGCCATCAGTTTGCAGATAGTCTGCGAGCCGACTCCTTCCACCTCGTTCAGTTCATAGAACTCTGCCTTGCTCAGCTTTGACAGGTTGCGGTCGAACTTGCAAAGTATATGGTTGGCAATCTCAACGGCATTGTACTGAGCCGTCCCACTGCCTACGAGGAGCGAGATAAGCTCTGCATCGGTCAGCGAACCTGCGCCGTAGTTCTGAAGTTTGTAACTCGGGCGGTCTTCCTCTGCCCAATTCCTAACACTGAGTTTAACTGTAGTTGCGTTCATATCTTAATACTGATTAATGATTTCTGCGGTAGCTTTTAGTCTTTGAGAGGAAAAGGGCACCTCTCACGTCGGCACCTGCTGACTGCAGCATGTCGATAAAGGCGTTTGCGGTCTTTCCCGTGGTTACGATGTCATCAACCACAAGCACTTTCTTTCCTCTAAGGGCATTGTCGTTAAAGTGGATGCACTCCGATGCTCCATCAGCGATTTCGTGCACATGGTCAATATGTGCTTTCCTACGTTTTCCCATGGGCTGTACCAAGTCGAAACCGTTGATGGCACCCGTCAGTTCACAAAGTTCTCTCATAAACTGCTTATATCTGCGGTCGTTGGTGCGCTTGCAACTTGCAGGGATGCAGACGATAATCGTATCAGACAAGTCGTTGTGACGGATGGCACGAGCCATCTGACGGGCTGCCCATGACGTGGCATAACTCTTGCCGGCCTTGAAGTCGAGCACCTTTCTTGTGGTGTCCTGCTGCTCGAAGGTTGCCCTGCGCATCTTGCGTTTGGGAATGTAGTCGAATAAAGCGTATTTGAGCATCATGTATCTGAGTTCTAATTTTTTCCCTTTGGTTTGGAGCTTTTGCTCCTTGCCGTCTGCGGGACTTGTTTTTACGATGCTCAAAAAGGTGGGTGACTGACAAATGGCAATCGGAAGGTTCGGTGTGTTTTTACGGGAATACTCTTTCCAGAAGGGAAAGGAAGATTGTTGGAAAAACACTTTGAAAGCCGAGGCCATCCGTCAGCAGCCAAGTACCTTTGCATCGGAAAATCTGGGCCACAGACAGCCAAGGCATTCAAAGACAAAAAGAAAAATCCCCACTACCTTCACAGGCAATGGGGAGTCTCAAAATTGGAACAGCTATCTGTCACAGACTACAGTTCCGGCATAATTGCATAATGCTTAATCGTATGATCAAAAAAAGATTATTATCCTGAAACAGTCCTTTTACCAAAGAACTGCCTAAATATGGATGTCGCTCTAAAATGGTTTTGGGTTCTCAAACCTGACGTAATCACCCTTAAAGCTGAGTAAAACATCACCTGTACGTCCCATCCTATTCTTCGCAATGATAATTTGGGCTGCACCATGAAGATCACGTCCGCAATCATCCTGATAGATATGGAACATTTCAGGGCGATGCACAAACATTACTAAGTCAGCAACGTCTTCGATAGCTCCAGACTCACGCAAGTCGCTTAGTTGCGGGCGCTTCCCTTCCAAACTATCCCTGCGGTCAGCATACCTGTTCATTGATGAGATTACGAAGATGGGAATGTCCAACTCATAGGCCAATGCTTTGATACCATACATCAGTTCTGAGATATCATCGTTTCTGGTCCTATTAGCCTTGTATTCAGTCTTGATATGTTGCAAGCTATCGATGAACACCCCCTTCATATGAAATTTCTCCATAGTCCGATGACAAGACTCACGCAGATCATCAAGTGTCATTGACGGTGTATCGTCTAATAGCAATGGTGCATGTTGCAGACTAATGGTTCTCCTCTCTATAATTTTCCAGTCTTCTTCAGTTAGCACTCCACTGTTGATGCTATGAAGGGGTATGCTACATACAGAAGAAATCAGTCTGTTTACAAGCCGTTTGTTATTCATCTCAAAAGAATCAAACAAGATGGTGGAACCATTGTCCAGTACCATTGTTGCAGCCATAGACAGGGCGAGTGCCGTCTTTCCCATTGCAGGTAAACCTGAAATGACGATAACATCTCCTTTCTGAAACCCACACGTGATTTCGTCTATTTTCCTAAATCCAGAAGGAATGCCTGTCATTCCAACACTATATCCATCACATCTTGATAGATGTGCCAAACACTCTTTCACATTATCCTTTATCAAATGTTCCTCTTTGTTATTCTTTGTTGTATCCATTTTTTACTTTGTTAAATTGTTATATCTTTACTGTTGCCGACTGGCTACGACTGGCAATCTGGCTTATCTCTGCGCCATAGCTCTGCTGGAGTGCGGCTCTCAGCACCACCTCCTTCTCAGCTCCACCAGTCAGTCGAAGGTATCTGATGCCCATTTCGGGCGAGATTTCCTTGTCTGGCAAGTCCACACCATTCAGCCGTGCCCATACCATGAAGTCGCCACTGCGGGTTTTCTTGATACCGCTTTCGTTGAAATGCAGCGTCTCGTGCAGCCCTTCGTTCAGCGGACTTGGCTTCAAGGCCAGTTCGTCCCTTGACTCCATAATGCGGCTTTCCTCTATCAGTACATCGTCCGACTCGGATAGCACTCTGTCCACCTGATTCATCGACAACATCACCATTGGCACCGACTGACCGTTTCCGGCATCCCTGTCCCAAAGAAACAGATGATACTTATTGGCCATTGATACAGCATCATCGCCAAGAGCCTCGTAGAAATCCTGCTGTTCCATCAGCACATGGTCATAGCGGTATTTACTGAGGAAAGTATTGTATTCCTCCATGATGTCCTCCGTCTTCAGCAGCCGCTGCATCTCTACCGAATCATAGTGTTTCAGAGTGTGCAGCACATCCTCGCGTTGGGCATCCATCATATTGCCGGTACTGATGATATAGTCCTCAGCCATTGCCACGTTCCACATCTGACCTGTTACCAGATTCAGTTGACTGCCACTCTCTGTAAACAGGTTCACGTCATGGCCAGAGAACTTGACGAAGTTGATGTTGTAAATGGTGTCTATTCCGTCCTCTACCGAATGAACTGGATATTTCCCAAGATTCACGATGGCATCCTTGTTCTCATTGCTATACCTCACATAGTCTATCGTCTGCTGAGCCAGGGAAAGACGATAAGCCTTGTAGTCCTCTTCCGAAGACCATCCAGCAATGTTGATTCCAAACTTCGGGTTTAGGGTCGTCACCTCGATGCCGTTGAGCTTCAAGGCCATTATGCCACTCTCATTGACATCCATCCAACTGATAGCACCCTCGTCCATCAGTTTGGCACTTGTCTGCCATCCCATGCGTTCAAACAACCTGTCCGCATCGTCATCAAACGCAAACCAGTTGTCGTCCTGCTGAAAGATGGCAATCGCCTCGCTGTCACCCTTCACCTGCTTTTCCCTGAACTGGCGTAAGGCACGGATGTCATCTGAAAACGTCTCGTCATAACCGACGGTACTCATTCCTTCCTGTCTCATGCCAATTATGGTAAAGGGAACTCCATAGTCTTGAAAATCACGCTACCTTCCTTGTCGAGGAAGAACCACCGTTCTGCACGGTAGTTCTGTTCATGGCCGTCATGAACCTCATAGTCAATCTTCACTTTCCAACCGCTCCAGTCACCCTTCTTGTCACAGTCGAAGAGCATCTGGCGCAGATCAGAGCTGGCCCGCATCTGACGCTCAGCCAGACCGATGACGTAGGTGTCATTCGGATCAAAGGCCGTCATGTTCTGTGTCCGGCTCATAATCTGGTCGGTCACCTTCTTCATCGTTCCCATCACGGCCTTCTTCTCATCTGGAGTCAGATAGTTAGTTCCGAAAGTCGAGTCAGGCTCCGAATAACCCAGTATCTTCACGTCGCTATTCTCGCCAAGACTCTGGCGCAGACTCAGTTCAGACAGTTTAACCATTTGCAGACTCTTGTCCGTGCAGGCTGTCATCGCAAGCAGGACAGCCACTGCCAATATCTGTTTCTTCATGTCTCTGTTATCCTTAAATCTTGATAATCTGGTTGTGTTCCTTGTTCAGTCCCAACCGCTTGTAATAAACCGTTCCGTCATCCTTGAACAGCTCCAGCACATTGTCCGTCTGCCCCTTTTCACAAATCTGCTTCACCTCTTCAGGAGTCACCACATGCCCTGAAATGTTCCGCCAGATATTGAAGTGACAGGAATGCTCTGGGTTCTTGTAGTTGCTGCAGTTATAGGCTCTCGGCCCGACATGGATATCACCTCCACAAACAGGGCACTTCGTAATCTTCGACTCCAGAGACACGCTACCTTGCTTGTTCAGCTGGAGCGTGGAGGAAAACAAATGACCATCGTTCGATGAAAAACCATCCAAGGTCAAGGCTTTCCCTGCAAGGAATGCCTCCACTTCCTCATCGGTAATCTTGCGGTTACAGATGATTCCCAAGATATAGAATGAGCAGCTTGCCTTATGACCGACATGGTTTTCACAGGCAAAGCCCCTGCTTGTCTTTTTCACCCTGCCACCACAAATCGGGCAACATCCTTTCAAATAGTGTGATTCCAGTTCAACTTCCACTTTCCCGTGCTCGATGGCGAATCTTGCCTGAAATGGCTGGCCACACTTGTTTTTCATTTCCATCACATCAGTTCTGCCACTGGTGAGGAGCTGACTGCAAATCTCCCTGCTTATTTCCACCCCATGTATCTGGCGGTGGATAACGAACTGACAACGCCGACCCTCCTTGGTCGTGCCGTCGCAACAATATCCCAGGGCGGTCTCCATCACATTGCCGCCACATACGGGACACTTACCAATTACATTCTTGTTTGTCATTTCTGTCTTTCTATTTGTACTTATTGTTAGATATTTCTGTCATTACAGGTACTGCCATTCATATATCAGCCCTTCAACTATTGCCTTGCCAGACATCACGGTAGCCCATCCGTCAGGATCAAGCCCATACCACAGGTCATTCCATGAGAATGTGCGGATCTGCCATGCCAACAGCCATAGGTCAGTGTTGATGTCCTCCAGCTTGGTGACAACCTCATTGGCCACATAGTACCTTTCTGCTGAGTTCAGCAGGTTCACCTTGTGTTTCTTGTTCACGGGATTGCCTTTCTCATCATAGTCAGATACATTGTAGCTGCCACTTGTCACCAGCTGCTTCATGAACGGATACAGGCTTGCCATCTGCGTGGCAGCATCCGTCAACTCATCTGAAACCAGCATGGCAATGGCAGTACCTTTCAGATGACCGGGCAAAGACTGTCTGACCAGATTCATGTTCTGCGGTATCTCCGTAGTCACAAGCTCTGCAGCTCGCTTAATCTGATAGAGGTTCTGCATGGCACCCTGTGCGTTTTGCAGATACTCCAGCATCTGGTCTTCCACCTTATGCATCCTTTCCATTGCAACCGTCACAGCCGCTTCAGCGGCAATGATCTTCTTCTGCGTCTTTTCCCTGTCACTGAAAATCTTCTCCAGCATCACACTCTGAGCAGCGACAGCACCAGTCAGCACAGGGTCAGTCTGCTGTGCAAAGCATCCACCAGAGAAAACCAGAAGGGAAAGTAAGCCTACCAATTCTCTTTTCATACATTTCAGCCTTTAGGGGTTAAACTTCATTCCAGTGGCTCTTTCCTCAGCCAACCTCTCATTCCGTTGGAACTTGTTTGGCAGAGCCATCGCTTCCATCGGCTTGTTCATCACCTGGTCGTTCCAGTCTTTGAAGGCCTTGGCGGGTTTCCACATATCGACTCTTGAACCCAGATCCATGAACGAAGCCAGATCCTTCATCGATGCGGTCTCAGGCTTCAGCAGATGCTCAGTACCTCGAACCGTTACATGAATAGCATCCGTTGCATTGACGATGTTGAGGTGTACACCCTGCATCAAGCCTGCCATCCGCATACCATAGATGCGCCCCGGAATATCATTGTCAAAACAGTCAACGGCACGAGCTTCACTGTACTTTCGCATGATGCCTGTAATCTGCTGATTAGAGAGAGCACCGCCAAGCGACACAAAAACGGAACTTTTTGTATCAAGTTTCAGGCGGTTGAACTGAAAGAATGCCATGATGTCGAAACCACTCTCAGCGAAATACACATTCTTCACGTCAAGCGGATTCTTGCTTTCTGTCATGTCAACAATCCATGCGCCCTGCGTAGAATTAGTACCTGCAGCCTTGCTCTTGAACTTGTTATAGCCTCGTATCTCGTAACCTGCAACCTCACCAGTTTCCGGTAAGGTATAAGGGAATCCCAGATTGAAGTTTGTGAATTTTGTAGCATTCAAATCACGGACGCGGTTCAAGTAAGGGGCAAATGCCTCTACCGTTTCCTTCCTGATGCCACGCGGTTCAAAGTAGGTCATCACATGATGCATATTCTCCTTGGCAGGTGTCACCATCCATCGCTTGGGGTCGAACACCTGGATATCGACATACCCCGCTTCCACAAGATACTTCCCGTCGCCATAGTCAGGTATCGGCTCATCGGCAAACTTGGCCATGACACGCCTGACGGTGTCCCACTTGTCCTTGCCTGTTATGGAGAAGCCATTGATATTCTCCTGAATAAAGTCTATGACATCGCCGCCTTTGGAACTGTTACGGTGGAAAAACGTCTGGTCAGCCTTGCTCTTAGGGTTTCGGATAACCACAGTATCAGTGTGACCACCTCTCCCGTCGGGCAAAGACATCTCGATGAATTTGCCAATACCAGCCGATCGTACCAGCCGATAACCCAGTGAGTATGCAATATCATCCACACCCACCTTCTTCTTTAGATCATTGAATTTCAAACTTTCCATTGTTACCTGAAAACAAATCCTTTTGAAATAACACTAACCTATCTTGATAGCCCTCTCACGTTGTCTGGACATAGAGTTGATGTCATTGGCATAGCTGCTGTTCAGCGTGGTAGTCAGCAACCTTTGCTTTTCCTTGCCTTCAGGCAGGGAGAAATAGCGAATGCCAATCTCTCGGGCAACAGGCTTCATTTCCAGCTCAGTACCATTGACAGATGCACGGGCAGCGTACTCACCGTTCTTCTGCTTTACGATGGCGGCATTCTCGAACTTCGGGCTGACAGACTCTAACTGAGCATCCTTCATACCAAGGATAGGAGTCTCACCAAGGGCAATCTTCTGCTGATCAATCTTTTCCAATAGCATGTTGGAAGCCCTGTTCACATCAGAGAGAATACTCAGGATAATCTTCGGATTCTCGCGAAGGTTCTGAATCCAGCCCTGGATATAGGCTGTATTATTGTCGAGAATACGTTTATCGAAGCCAAGCGAATTGCCAACGACGGCAGCGGTCATTTCAGCCACATATTCCTCATGACCATACTGCGAATCACCGAACTGCTTACCCTTGATACGGTTCAGACGCTCAGGGGAACCAGTGGAATGTGTGGCCTCATGGAGAAATGTCGAGTAGTATTCCATGCCATCCTTATAGACCTCTTCTGGCGTATTGCTGATGTTGAACTGAGCCTTCATAGGAATCACTATCCTGTCTTTTGAGGGAGAGTAGGATGCACCGGGAGCCAATTGGTCATACTGCACGGGGCAAACCCATTCCTGACGCTGAAGCATACGGTCGATGGCTGCATTGACATACATACCCTTGTCATCCTTCATTTCGGGAGCCTTGAAACGCTGCTGAAGCTGTTCGTATTTCTGAGGATTTACTTCGGCAAGGTTCGTCTGGTCAACGTTAAACTCCTTATAGACACGGAGGATGGGCGTGGCATCCAGAGCCTTGCGTTCCTCACGGGTCATGGCATCGAGTGTTTCCTTGTCGATACGCTTTCCGTTCTGATCCTTATAGAGCAAGTCCCAGAAGATGACAGGCATGGACTCCGCACCCTTGTTGATACGGAGTCCCATGTTCTGTGCCTGCAGGAAGGTCATGTAGAGCGGCATCTTGTAACCATGCATGGCCGTGTCGAGCTGGAGGAAGAAGGAATTACCCCCGTTCAAAGTGCCGCTGACGACATTCTGAGGCAGACCATAGCTGCCATAGCCGTCAATCCAGCCCTTCTTCCAGTGGCTTTCCTTCATTTCCTCCATACGGGCAATCATCATTTCGGCAAACTTCTCTATCGCAAGCTGCGTCTGCGGCTTGCTGTCACCTGCGTTATGATTATACTTCCTGTTCTGCATAGCCTGTTACTTTGTTGCCATCAGTTCCATGGCCTTTGCATCGGTCATCTCTACATACAGTTCTGCGTTAGCCTCGGTAGGTTCTTCGCCATGATCCTGACACCACTGCTTGTAATCATCAGCATCGTCACCTTTCAGAAGGAAGTCAAGCCAGCCAATCTTGCCATCCTGCTTCATCTGCACCAGTTCGTTGTAATTCATATTCTGTTCCATCTCGATTCCTATTAATGGTTATACATGTTCATGGTTCTCCTTATAGCTTCAGTCCCTGACTGACTTCCTGCTTCACCCCCATCTTCTCATTGATTTCGGGAGTGAGATACTTGGCGGCAAGCTGCTGACGGGTAGCCGTCTTGGTGTGGAAGAGCGAGTAGCCATCATCGAAACTCAGCTCTTTCTTAGCCGTAACACCACGTTCTCCCATGTCGGCAGAGATACGCCACTTGTTGTCCGCGTCCTTGGAAACACGGATATCCTTGATCTCAGCTCCTTCAGGGAGCCTGTATTGCTCGTAGTGGGATGCAAGATGCAGTCGTTGGCCTAGATTGTTCTCGACAAGCTGCTTGGGAGTGGTAACACGGTCGAAGTAAGCGTTCAGGTCGTGGTTGTTCAAGGGAGTGGACATCTTCTGCTCGCCAACCTGAGCATAAAGCATCCACTTGCCGAAATGCTGGCTCTGCTCATTACTCTCCTTATAGACGTTCATCTTGTCGATGACACGGCCATCAGACAGGATGTTAGCGGCCTTGTATTCCTCTGTGGGAATCTGCTTCATCAGTTTGGTAGGGTAGTAGTTCTGCATCAGCTGCTCAACGGAAAGTTCTTTCTTGCTATATGCAGCAATGTCCTCTGGAGTCATCTTCTGCGGATGAAGTTCCTTGCCGTCAATCTTGGCCGTGAAGAACCAGTCTTCAGGGGTTTTGTTCGATTGGTAGGCATGGGCATGAGTCACCTTGCCACCGTTGACTGTCACCATCTGAGGGTCACGGTGCTGCTTCTCGCCTTGATCCTTCTTCTCAGCTTTCTCTGCTGTCTGACTGACGGCCTTTTCAGTAGGATTCTGTTCCTTCTGCTTTGATTCGGCAGGAGAAATCTTCTCTGACACCTTTGCCTCCAGCTCATCCACAATGGCAATGCGTACACCGGCCCGGACGAGTTTGGGCAGATACGTGTCGAGTGCATGATGGGGAAAGGCAGCAAGACTCTCGCCTTTGGATTTGTCCTGCGGCTTGGTTAAGGTGATACCCAGAATCTCGGATGTCTTCTTGGCATCCTCATTCACGGTCTCATAGAAATCGCCCTTACGGAAAAGCAAGACAGCATCAGGGTGCTTTTCCTTCAGTGATTTGTACTGGTCTGCCAGAGAAGGGGTCTTCTCACCATTGCTGACAGATTCCGACATGGCCTTGACTTCCGTCTTAGCCTCCTTCTCAGATGCGGATTTTTTCACAGACTTGGCTTTCGTCTCAGTCTGTACAGACTCCTGCTGCGTCTCGTCTTTTACTTTTTTCTTTGCCATAATCAATTTTTATTGTTGTTGATAAAAGGTGAATCAAAACACTAAAAACTGGGTATATACTCACACTGACATTCAGCGGCATCCCCATCGATTATGCATGGAAACAAGACAGTGCCATAGCAACCTGTCACAAGAAACAGGGTGTGGGAACCCTGCCAATCCTGCAAGCAGGACTGGCAAGGGGATTTATAAAATGTATGGCAACATTGTATTCAGGCATATCTTTTCAGGGAAATGCGCCATTGCCTAAAAGGGCAATCAGGGAATACAATTTAAAGTCCCCACATTATGGCACCCGGATATCGGGCCTTGTGGTTGTAATATTAAAGCAACCCATTAATGGTGCAAATTGTTGTCTTCTATAATCTCTCTATGTATAAAGCTTACAGTTTGACTCCAAAATCTTTCTTTTCTGCTTTCTTTGCAGACAGCTCAGCATCGTCTTTTCGTGAAAGTCCTTCCACGACTTTCTGGTATTCCCAACGGTTCTCCTCTGTCTGGACATAGCCCATGAAACCGTCATTGGCGAGGTCATACTTGATCTTCTTCTGACGATCCCATTCCTGCATATCCCCGTTTACAATCTTGTAGCCTTGGGGTTCACGAAGGTCAACACCGACAGTAACAGGCTGGCCACCGACATTCAGTTCTATGGGCTTGCCCTCCTGGGCTGCTTGCTTCTGGTTTGTCCCCAGTTCAATATCATTGATCTTCTCCATCTCACGAAGTTTCTCAGCGATTCTGACGTGGGCAATACTTCTTGGAATGAGCGAAAGCGTCTCGTTGTCGAGCTGTATGAACTTCATCTTCTTGATGCCGTCCTCCTCGATTTCCTTGCGGATAACATCACCACGCTTGACGCGGTTCAGTTCACGAGTGGTAAGATTGAACTCGTTCGCAATCTCCTTACGAAGCGGATAAGTCTGGAGTTTGACATTCCCCTGGTCATCATGGGTGAGCTGAATCTTCATCGGCATTTCAATAGTCTTGCCATTCTCGGCTTTAATATGAGCCTTGATAATGGGCGACACCTTACCGTTGATGATCGGGTCAACTAAATTCTTAGGCATAGACAGGAATGCGCGTCGGTCAATGCCTATCTTTTCTAATTTGTCATAAGGAATTTCTTCCTCTAAAAAAGCCTTTCTGTTAGTCATTTTTGATAAAATAAATAATTAACTTTGCTGCAAAATTACAAACATTTATCAAAATAGGTATGCAAAAACGTATTTTTCTTGTGTTTTTAACACTACAGTTGGCCTATATCAATTCCTATGGGCAGTTTTTCACCATCTGTGCAGAAGCAGGGCATAAGATGGAAGCAATGAATGAAGAGACATTGTATGATACGACAAAGGTAGTAAACCAATTGTTTACAGACACTATTCAGACCTCACAAGGGCCTGAGGGGGAAAAAGAATTATTCCCTCTATCTCACGGATGCGAGATTTCGATTGAAAGGAATGTGCCCGTGTTTGTCAGTGTGAGTACATATCCGCTTTTCGACCTTATCCAGAAACGGACTACAGTATGTCTTCCTTTGGATTACATGAAAGAGAACTCAGGTTACGGCTATCGGTCAGATCCTGTTTACAGGTGTCGCAAGTTCCATGACGGGATAGATCTGAGTTGTCGTTTTGAGAACGTCTATGCCATGTTGCCAGGAACTGTTAAGGAAGTCCATCGGGGGAACAGGGGCTATGGGAACTATGTAATACTGCAGCACGGCAGCCTCGAATGTCTCTATGGCCATCTAAGCATGATACTTGTCAATGAGCATGATGAAGTACAGGCAGGTGATGTGGTTGCCATATCAGGCAATACAGGGAAATCCACTGGGCCACATCTTCACCTTAGGCTTAGGAAAGACGGGAAGAGTGTCGATCCCAAGCCATTTATCACCTACCTTAATGACTACATAGGTGACTTGCAGGATAGGATAGCATCATGGAAATTTGGGGATAAGCAGGACAGAAAGCTCAATATCAGCAATCTGGCAGAGGTTCTTGAAGCATATCATGTCAAATATCCAAGGATTGTGATTGCACAGGCTCTGTTGGAAACGGGCTACTTCACGTCAAGGGTCTGCTGGGACTGCAAGAACCTTTTCGGCCTGCGTCGCCCAAGCGATGGCAGTTATTACAGGTTCGACCATTGGGAAGAAAGTGTCAAAGCCTACCGTGACTATGTTCAGTACAAGTATAAGGGAGGTAATTACCTCCAGTTCCTTGACCGGATCGGCTATGCAGAAGACAAGACCTACACGATGAAGGTACGGCAGATAGCCAAAACGCTGTAAAGGCTATCTGAAGTAATATATCAGCATCAGATGAACGGGGTAGAAGGCATAGAAAGCATATTTCCATGCCTTTCCCCTGATAAATCCACGTTCTCCGTTATAGAACCAGATAACCGCAAAGGCCATCATAATACCAATGATACCATATTCATACATCAAAGGAATGCCGAATAGAGTCTGGAGATCAGGCCTTCCACGGAACATATAGAAGATGAGTACTAGTCCATAGCCTCGCCAGGAATAATCAGTATCAGCAAAGGCTGTAGCTGCTCCTACCAAAGTGACAAAAGCCATCGTAGCCCATCTGTTCCTGCTATTCTCAATGATATGCATCCCCAAGATACCGGCAAGGAGCGTGAACAAGACGTTATGGCTACCATCGTGATTCAGTAGCATCCAAGGAACTTCTGATAATAGGGCAAAAACAAACAGATTAATCATGTACTTGGACTTATCTCTTGTATGCACAAAACCTTCTGCCAGCAAGAATGCGAATGTAGGGAATGCTATTCTGCCGATAGTACGCATCAATTCGTACAAATAAGGGTTCTCACAGCCATAATAGTAGGCCAGATGGTCTGTTGTCATTGAGAGCATGGCAATCATTTTCAGCCAGCTCCCGCTCAGTTCTTTTGTCATTTCGTTATCCTAAAACAATAAAAAAGGCTGTCAGACAACTCTAACAGCCAAGTTCATATCTTACAGAAGTTCGATGGTCTGTTCAAGCCGCCTTAGCAAATCTTCTCTCGTCTTTGAAGTGTATTCCAACATTTCCTGATTCATTTTCATAAGAAGTTCATCTATAAGCTTCTTGACGTTCACATCATACTCTTTTTGTAGGTTTTTGATGTATTCGGTAGCATCACTCTGTAAAAGCTGCAGCCTTGCCTTGACATGACTCTCCATTGCCGGGTTCTTGTTGTATAGTGCCTCGTCCTCCGGGTCAAAGCTCTTTCCAAACAGGACATCAAGCGATACAGACTGGGAATAGAAAGCCAGGAGGGGAAGAAGCGAAGTGGAAGTCTCGCCACGTTCCATTCGGGAGATGGTCAGTAACGCACATCCGATTTCCTTAGCAACATCTGACTGTTTCAATTTCAGATGCATTCTGACTTTCTGGAGCCTTTCGCCCAGCGTTTTCATATCCAGTTTCTGTACAAATTCATTCATATGCTATGATGCTTTAGGGGTCATCCCAAGAAGTTCGGAAATCATGGCATCCACTTCATCGTTGATTCGCTTGAAGTTGCGGTTAAGCATAATCTCCTTCTCTTTATCGGATGCAAAGTTATACATTTTCGGCAAATCTTGGTAGTATTTCTCTTCCTTTTTTATCTTTTCCATATCAAAATTTGTCTTGCAGAAGTATTTCGTGGTCTTGAACTCTTCCGATTCTTCTATATCGAAATTATCCAGTGAAGCATCATCTGTAGGAGTGAAGTCACGAGCTGCCTGTCCTGCCAACCAGCCAGTCGCCATATCCGCTATCTTGGCAGCGGGAACAAGGAAATCCATTTTCTCCTGGATAGACGTAGATACACGCTGGTCATTGATGGTGATGGATTTCTGAGTCTGCTTGGCCTTGCCGAACACGTCATTCTGTGCCCATTCCAGCGTTTCCTTGTTGCGGGCGGCACCCATGAAGATGTTGCCGCAGGTGGTTAGTATCTTCTGCATACCGACCTTTCCATAATCCGCTTCCAGCTGTGGCAGTTCCTGAAATCCCAAGGTAACAGCCACCTTATTTGACCGGGCCGTACCAATCAGACGGTCAATCTTATGGAAGTAGAGTGTCGGCAGCTCATCGACGATGATAGAGACCGGGATATTGCCCTTGCTGTTCACACGGGTCACAAGACGGTTCAGGATCAGGGCATTTAACGAACCGATAACCTGTTCCTTGTCTGGATCATTGGCAATGACGAGATAGGAAGGATGTTTGGGATCTGATATCTTCAGGTCGAAGTCATCGCCAGTGAAGACCCAATAAGCTTCAGGCGAAACCAAACGGGCAGCGTTGACACGAAGTGTTCCAACCATACCTTCCAACTGATCCATAGCCTTGTTCTTCCAAGCAGACTGGAACGGAGCCATCAGTGACATAATCTTCTCGTCCTGCATCAGAATATCGAAAATCTCACTATAGGGTCGGCCCAAGAATGACAATACATGAGGCATATCAGAGAACTCACCCGTAATGGTGTCTGGCTCAACGATATTTCCATCATCATCCTCATACCAAGACTTGTTGATAATTACAAGATTGCCGTCCATGTCACGGTAGGAAAAGCCGTTCAAGTCCACAAACATGCCATCCTCATCCGTGGAGACGTTCCGGCTGTGATCATCAAGGAAGTCCAGAACAACTTTCCCATTATCGTCCACAGCATTGTAATCCACCCAATAGCGGGTAATCAGCTTCAGACGCTGTCCATTATAGAGGATGTACCGGGTCAGCTTCTTGCCGTTCTTCCAACCAGTCGGATGGAAGTTGATGAAGAAATAGATGATACTGGCCAGGAAGTTCTCGGCAGAGTTCTGGAAGAAAGATTCGGAACCGCCTTTCTTCTCGCTGCCTTTGTTCAGGGCTTCCAACAGTGTGGCTGCTGTCTCTGACGCGCCTGCCAAATCAGGAATGTATTTCCGCTGAATAGGATTCACCCGATTGGAATACTCCACATCTGAGAAGTTGACGATGTGAAAGCCGCAATTCTTAGGCAGATGACCATACCTTTTGTTCTTACAATACTGGTAGAAAAGCGTCTTTCCCAGCGTCGGAAACTTATAATCGTAGCACATGATAGCAAAGCCCTTGGCGGCATGTTGCCGTATGAATGGGTCAATGATGCCAAAAGACTTACCAGATCCAGGTGTACCAAGCACAATCGTACCACGGAAGGGATTGATGATATTGATCCAGCCCTTGTGCATCCTTTTGTTCAGATAGTACACCATCGGGATATTCACGGAATATTCGTTGGCGTTCAGTTCCTCAGACTGCTCAAAGGATTCGTTCTCAAAGTTAAACCTGTCCTCGCCCAGCTTGTAGTTGTAGTAACGGGCAATGCCGTCACCTCCCTGATGAATCAGCATTGTGCCTACTATGCTCGACAGGGCATATAGCACCCTGTTAGTGGAGAAACCACAAAGTTCTCCTCCCCACAGTCCATGTTGGAGAACAATGCAGATAATGATAAGAGAGAACCCAACGATAATCGGGTAGATGACCATCGTCCTGATATTGAAGCGAAGGCTTTTCTTCGCCCTCGTTCCGATACAGGTTATAAAGATACAAACCAGTTCGATGAACTTACACGATGGTACACTATTGAAAATCTGGAAGCGACCTAACAGCTCCAGGACGAACTGGGTGGCTCGGCTTTCAGACGTGACGGGAAGGTTCATCACCAGCTCAATAATCAAGAAAATATAGATGCAGCTCCTGAAGTAGTTATACATCTGCAGCTGTTCCCTTGTCTCTTCTGTTCCCATGTCTCTTTGTCTCTTTTAAAAGAGAGGGGACTACCATGACAGCCATAGCCCCCTCTCCAAACTTTATTAAAGGTGTATATTATCTGAGTCTCAACACCGGGCGCACTCTGCCGGGCGTTGTCTTGATGGTCGATGTGACAAAACCGCTTGGCATGGCTACGCTGAGGTAATACATCTGCTCGCTTTCTGATGTGCTGCCGTCTTGTGTGGAGCTGATATACTGCCCATCGGCAAACGGCTCTCCACCAATGATCTCCATACTATGCGACACAACGGGAAGCATTGCAGCCAAGGCTCTCAGTTCACCGGCAGAAGGCAAAGCCCAGCTTGCCATTGGTGAGCGGAAATCAGCAACTGCTTCGGCTGCAGGAGTCGGAATCTCTGAAACCAACAAGGCGGCAGTATTCTCAGCACCGCACAGAGTCCTGCTGTCACTATTCACACTGCCAACTGTTCCCAAGGAATCAGCATAGGCATAGCTGCCCAACTCATGCATCGAAACTACCAAGGCAGTATCGTGGCTTGCATAGAAGATGACACCAACAGCCGTCTGGTTCTTACTGTCATACCCTTGTGGGGAAACGATGGAGTTGTCAGCCAACAGGATATTCCCGACTTTCAGGCTACCATCGTATTCATCGGTATGCTCTTCGCAGGAGGCGAGACCTCCCATCACGGCCACTGCCATACAGAGCATGACCGTCTTTCTCTTGATAAAGTCAATTGTCTTATTCATCTTAGAACGGAATCTTTAAACCAAGCAGAAGCCCATTACGGAAGGAGTCGCCATGCAGGAAACTCACCTGGTTCTTCTGGATTAATGAAAACTGAATGCCGGAACGGAAGACATAGTTATATTCCAGTCCACCTTCGACGGCAAAGAAATAGTCACCAGTATGCGCCCCGAACTGTGGGCCGAAGCGCAGGCGCAGGTTGCTGTTCTTGAATTTCTTCAGACAGTACTTATACAACAGACCGCCATCCCAATAGTAGCCTTTCCAGAAGATGTCATTACATACCTTTCCGCAAACAGGGTCACGCTGCCACTTATTGCCCACTTCACCAAACAGCTCAACGGCGTTGCCATAGGTCAGTTCCCGCTCATAGCCGAAGGTGGCATTGAGCGTGTTATTGAACAGGAAACCAGCATTGAGAGTAAAGTACTCGTCTTTCTCCCCGGCCATCGCTCCGATACTCATCATCAGCGACAGCATCATAACATAACACTTCCTCATGGCCTCTATCTGTTGATGTTAAACGGAAGATGGTTGAGCAGGCTCTTGTCGAAACCGTCAGCGTTCAGGATGTCCTCATATTCGATGGGAATATAGATGACGCGACCGGAGATCTGACGCTCGGCAATCTCTATGCGTAGCACCTTTTCGTCAGGGAATGTCAGCTTCGGCAGGACGATGACGTTACGATAAGCCTTCTTGAAGCTGTGGGCAGTGTTCAGCGAATACGTCGGAGTCAGTTCTATCGTCTGTGAGTTGGTGGCCTTGGCCTCTTTCTTGTCTGTCAGTTTCACCCTTACCTCGTCGATGTCGTATTTGATCTTCGTCCGGTTATAGAGCGAATAGTCAATGAAGAAATAGTCGTTCACCGTATAGATGTTGTTCACGACGGCACGGATGCCGTTGGCCGAATAGTGGATGTTATTGTAGTTGGGCTGGCTCCCGTAGATGGCCCAGGCATAAGCGGCCATCTCACTCTCAGGCATCAGCACGTCGGGGTTCTTGTAGCGTTTCATCTCGTCCAGCTGGATCCTATAGACACTGTTGGCACAAGCTGGCCCTGATGTATAAACCACATCGTACTGAGCCAGATGACGCTCTCCGATGACAGTAATCGTCCCCACCAGTTCGTAGTTATGCATCCTTCCCGATGGCTTGATACGGACAATATTATCGGCACACTGGTTGCCGACAATCTTATCCGTTGACATATCCACCAGCTTGATATTCTCAGGCATGATGACATGGGTGGTCACATTCTCATTGACGAAGATGACATGGTTACGGTCAATACCAGGCATGCAGTTATCAGCTGCCTGCATGGTGTAGATGTACCTTACCTTTACAGAATCATTCCTTGCTTCTGCATTCTCCTGGGCATAAGCCCCTGCCGACAGGGCAAACATACCCATGACGGCCAAAACAATTTTCTTCATACTGAATTTCTGATTTTCTATTTTTCTGTAATTCATAAATACTGATTTTCTGTATTTCTTATTTTCATTCTTTCTGAGCATCCTTGTTGATCAGATAGACGATAGTGTTATACTTGATACGAGCCTTGTTCTTACGGATGTTGCCGGAAATGGCCGTTGAAGCTGACTGGTACATGTTCTGAAGAGCCTGCAGTGCTACGGCTTCACCGCTCAGACCGCCACCATACCCGCCATCAAGATTGATATTGCTCTGCATAGCCTGTGCCCCGGCATTCTTCATCATGTCACGGAAAGCCGACTCAGGCACATAGAAGCCTTCCATGCCATCATTGTCGAACACTGAGAGGTTGACCTTGATGAACTTGTCGCCTACCAGAATGCTGGTGATATTGGCCATGACACGCTGCTGTCCGAAGCCAGTGACAATGCCATAGAGGTAAGTGCCTTTTTTCAGGCGCACATCCTTGATGATGACATCATCGAGCAGTTTGAAGCGTAGGCGGGTACCTTCATGTGCCTTGGTTGTCTTGTCTATCATGGCCTTGATCAGAGAAGCATCAACTGCCTGTTGCTCATTGATGGTATTGAACAGCTCCGCATTCTTGTCCCCTGCCTTTATGACCAGTTCGGGCTTTACTTCTTTCTTCTTCCGTTCCTCGTCCTGACGCATCTTCTCCTTCAGTTCTTTAAGCTCCTTCTCTTCATCATTAGCCCCAAAGGTACGCTCCAGCACCTTTTGGCGTTCAAGGCTGCGTTGCTGGATCTCCTCCAGCTCACGGGCATACTCCTCCATGTCAGACTGCCGCCCGCCACGGCTGAGGGAACCTCGCCCTGCACGGCCACCATAGCCACCATCATCATCATACCCATAGGAATTGATGTGCTTCCTGGCTTCCGCAAGGCTGCGTTCCAAGTCCTCCTGTTCCTTCTGCCGTTTCATACGCTTGGCATTCTCGGCATCAATGTCGTTGAGTTCACTCTCCGAATAGCCGGACATCGTACTGTCGGCAGCTTCCTTGTCGTCGCCCAAGGCACCGATGGCGGTATAGGCACCATCCTCAGAGAAATGCTTGTTCATTTCTTCCATCTTATTGCCAACACCCTCGTTCCGGGCATCAGGCAATGACATGTTGATGTTGTCAGTCACCACACCCTTCTGCGGTTCATCGCTGCTGTCCGTAAACTTGGATATTTCGTAGGCCAGGAATACGATGGGGAGCAGGATGACCAGCGGGAAGATGTATTTCGGCTGTTTCAAATTCAGTTTCTTCATCTTTTTTATTGTCCTTTTTCTAAATTGTTTACTATCAGTTCCAGTTGCTTGTACTTGATGATGATCTGCATGGAGTCCTCATGTGACTTGTCTGGCAGCTGTACCAGCGAGTCCAGCTCATGTTTCAGCAACTGCCCTCTTTGGGCCATCTGCTGTAGCTGGCTAATCTGATAAGCCTTGGCATTCTGTATCTGCTGCATGCCCTGAAATATGGATTCCACAGGCTCGACACCATACAGGAAGTTATCGCTGCTATCGCTTTCCTTGCCCAATGTCAGGAATGCACCAAGAATCAGTGAGAACAGGAGGCATCCGACAGTTATCAGCATCGTGTCCCCTCTGTTATTCTCTGCCCACTTGTTGGCAATGGCGATACGCTCACGAACCTTCCATCTGACGAACAGCCTCCAAAGCAGGATCCTGAACCAGCGGGTAGCTCTGGATTCCTTCTGGCTTTTCTTGTCTTTCTTTCCAAAGAGTCTCATAGTCTTCAATAGTCAAGATCCTTATTCTCCAGTGTACGCCAGTTGGTCACCAGCAGGCCGTGTGGATTGTTCTGTGTGCGAGGCACGTTCTCAATATTGCCGACAGTCACGATGGAGCGTTTGACATCACGGGTACGGCGCTTGATAATCTGTGTCCCGTAATACTTGAAATTGCGGTTATGCTCGTCCAGGTCGATGGAGTCGCAGATGATGGTACATACGGCAGATGACGAGATAATATCAGAATAGAAACCGTTCTCGTCCATAGCCTGCTTCTGCTTCATGGCCGTACCGTCGGCCATATAGAGGGCCTTGCCAACCGTCCACTTGATATAGTCATCATCGGGAGGAAGGTTGAAGAAATACTGATGGAAGAGCTGGATGTGCGCCTTGGCTTCCATCACGAAGTTTGCCTCCTGCTTGCTACGTTCGGCCAGAAACGGGATGTCACCGTCGATGACATAGATCTGTTCCCGTTCATCAGTGACCAGCTTGGCACAGTAGAATACGGTGAAGGCGCAAATCACCGTACATCCAGCTATCGTCGCAAAGACGGTCATCAGTGCCAGCCTGGTCTTTTGTTCTAAACTCTGAATTAACATATTGCTTACAATTTGAATGGTTACTTACAAAACAGCCTTTCCAACGGCACCTACAGCAGAAGCACCGCCCGAAACAACGGTCTTGGTCGCTGCTATGCTTCCATAGACACCTGCTGCCACACCTGCCGTTGCCACAGCACCTGAAGCACTTCCTGCACTGGAGCTTACACCACCGGGAATCAGCCATGAGGCAACTTCCGGCACAAAGCGTAGGATGAAGGCACCAACCAGCATTCCCATTGCATACATACAGTTGGAGCCGATGCCCTGAAGACCGAGTGTTCCAATCTGGTTCCAAGTGTTCACCTGTCCCTGAAGCAGCTTGCTATAGGCGGTAATGTCTTCCTGCAAGTTATAGAGCAGGATGAAGTCGATGTAGTACAGACACATATAGGTCACGAATCCCCATAGGGAAAGAGACAGGTACTTCGACATCCATTGTGACCAGGCATTGCTCCAAGGCGGCACGATGGACAGGGCAAACATAATTGGTGCAAACATGGCGAGGATGGTCATGAAGATACGCTGGGCTACCAGTATTCCGTAATAGGTCATCTGGAAAATCAGCTCACCGATAAAGCGTATGACATCATTGATCCATTCCGATACCTTTGTCTCTGCAGCCACCGCTGCCTGTTGCGCGTAGTTGTTGATGGTGGAACCGAGATTCTCCATGCTATAGATGAGCTTGTCCCACCAGTGGGCATCCTCACCAATGGCCTGAATCTGCTTGGCCGTCTCTACACTGTCCTGCACCTGACGGAGTTTCTTCAGGTAGTCAGCCTGTTTCTGGGCAACCTTGCGTTCCATGGCGGCAACCTCCTTGTTCTTGGCCTTGGCCATTGCCTTGGTGGTAGCCTCCAGAGCCTTGCCGGGTACCTGCAGCTCAGAGCATATCCAGCCGCTCGATGTGATGCACATGGACAGTGCAATGATACGGGCCAGTTTCATGACATCCATCGCCCTGCGTCCAAGCATCATCAGCCAGCACTCATAGGAACCTACACAAAGAGCCAGCAACAAGCCGAGGACACGGGCATAGCCGACGGTATCACCGAGGATGGCGGCTTTCGGGAAAGACTCCATCGCCACCAGAAGCTTGTCAAGGCTCTCATCGATGCTTGGCAGTCCCATGGTCAGGAACAGGTCGGGGATGCTGAGTAATATATCCGTTGTCATAGTCAGTCCCTCCTTATTTATAATAGCTCTGAGCCATACCTACCAGATGGGCGGTACGGCTTACCAGTTCCTCCATCTGCTTCTTCGCATCAATGTAGCCTTTCTGACGCTTGGCGTTCTCCAGTTCGTAGCCTATGCCTGTCTTATGCAGATAGGCAATGTTCTGGCAGATGATGTCGTTCTGCCGTGAGAGTTCATCCACCTGGAACTTCATCTTGCCCTTACTTCTGGTCATACAGAATACCAGTCCTTCCGATATGCTGTTCTGCATACGGTTGAAGTCATCCTTGAATGAGGAATAGACAAGATCAACGTTACGGTCAGCCTCACGAAGCACCTCTTCCTTGTGAAGCTCCTCGATGTATTTCCGTTCGTCCTCAGCCTTTTTCATGACTTGCCGCTGTGTCTCTTCTGACATGACACGGACGGGCATAATTCGCTTCACGTTGGAGTCATCCTCATCGAACTCTACTCCCAGACTGCTTTTGAAGCCACGCCACCGCCAATGAAGCGAGGCACCGCTGTAGTTGTTGTGCATCAGCCAGTAGTACCAGTCAGGGGCAAAGTCCCAAGGGCCGTTTTCCATGGACTTCCACTGCTTTTCCTTCTGTTCATCATGCTCAATCTGCGCCCACTGTGCTGACGCTCCCATTGGCAACAGAGCCAATAGGGAAAAGATAATTGCTTTCTTCTTCATACTTATACTTTGTTCCATTGATTGATAAGTCCTGTAGCTATCTCATCCGTGACCTCACTGTTCAGGATGTCCCAGATGTAGTCATAGTGAAAGCCCCCGATGGCAACGACGCTTGCCCAGCAATAGGCACTGTCAATGATACCCCTCATAGTGTCAATACTTGTCTTCAGGGAATTGACCAGATTCAGCTTCTCATCCATCGATGCCTTCATCACGTTCAGCCCGCTTGCGGTCATGGTCATGTAGAGAGCCTTGATGTTCTTGATTTCACGGGAACATGCCAGATTCGCTTCGGCAAAGTACCAGGCAACCATTGGCTTCTTGGTCGTGTACTTGGCTGAGAGCTGGGCAAACTCAGAATACTCCTGTATCAGTTTATACATGCTGTTGGCCGTAGAACCGAGGCAGGCTGCAAGCAGGACATAGGAGTAGCCGTTAGACAGCTTGGAGTCCAAGGTGGTACGCACATCATTGAATTTGTCTGCTCCCTTGGTGACCATCGACTGCTCACCAAAACTTAACGCCACCTTGTCACGTGCTCCATCTTCAGCCCCTTTTATCATCTTGTGCAGGTCAATCAGAGCCTCGATGGTTGGCAGGTCATGGGGCCAGTCGATGGCATGGATTTCGGCAATTCCGAGTACTGCAAGCATCAGTATAATTGAAATCCTCTTCATGCTCCAAGACCCTCCCAGTCGTTAATCAGTCCTTCCACGATATTCTTGCCAGTGAAATATGCTGCCCAGGAATCCACGTCGATAGCCAGCAGGAGATTGTTCATATCGCTGCAATACTGGCACATCATTGTGATGGCCTCCATCTTGTAGCGTATCTCCAGCAGATGGGTGTAGATACGGTTGGCCAGTGTCAGACGCTCGTAGCGGTCAATGAAGTTATAGCCGTCACCTTCGCCACTGGCAGGCGCATTGACATTGGGAACATCCTTGCTCTTCTTGATGGGGTTCTGCACCTTGCCGTTGTTGACAATATCCACAAAGTCCTTCACCAGCGACTCCGTTTCCAGTACGATGTCCATAATCTCATTGAGACAGATGACGTAGTTCTTACCAGGTGACTTGCTCATGTACTTCAATACGACGGGTACATCCTTGAAGATTTCCGCTACGGTTGCTCCAATCTCCACATAGTACTGTGACTCGGAACCGAAACCACTGACATTCTCCATCGACAGCTTGTAGAGTTCCTTGATGGTGGCCATCGTAGCGGTGTACTGCATGAGCTTCTGCTGCTTGCTGTTGATGGAGTCCAGACGGTTGTTGTGCTGGCTCTCGATGACCTCCTGAGAGGCAGCATTGGCAGTAACGGCTCCTGTAGTCCAAGGGTCGATGACTACCCGCCATGCAGCATTAGCCCTGACTGTGAGCAGGACGGCGGCTGACAGGATGATGATTCTTGCTCTTACCATAGTGACATAATATTTTGATGGTTGTTTACTTGTCGGGCAAAGTCGAGGTATTTGCCAACCTTGGCTTGCTTGCGGTCTCTCTCAATCTCTATGATGGCCGTCTGGATGTTACCGAAATGGCGTTCATAGATTTTCAGGGCTTCCTTCTCCAGTCGCTCTGTCGTGTATGCCCAATAGCACTCTGGCGGTTCCTCCACACCGAAGACATCCCAGGTGTCACCACGACGGATCCAGACTTCACGGAAGTAGGCACGTCCCTCCTTGTTCTTCAGCTGATTGATGGTAAAGATCTGCTGAAGCTGTACCTGCGTGAGTCCAAGCTGCTCAGTCACGTCCTTGTAGCTGTCCTTGAACTTCGACTGGTCAAGCAGGATGGTTACATCGGCATTGGCGACAACGGCCTTTTTCAGAATGTCGGATGATAACAGGTCTTCAAGTTCCTGCGTCACCACTCCGGCAATACCATTGAACTTACGCACAGTCTTGAAAAGGAACTGGAGGTATGCAGCCATACGGGGTGTGGCTACAGCCTTCCATGCCTCTTCAATGATGATGGCCTTGCGTCCTTTCTTCAGTCGCATCTTCTGAAGGAACACGTCCATGATAATCAGAACGACAATAGGGAAAAGAACTGGATCTTCCTTAATCTTGTCTATCTCGAACACCACGAACTTCTGTTCAAACAGCGAGGCATCTGCATCATTGTTAAGGGTGTACTCCAGTTCGCCACCTCTGTAGAAGCGTCCTAACAGGGCTGAGAAGTCTGCGATACGGAAGCTAACACTCTTGTCCTTGCAGATCTGAGGGATGCGCTCCAAGGCAAAGTCATAGAAAGAATTGAAGGACAGTTCCTTGACTTTCAGCTTACGGCGGCGTTCCTCCATCTTGTCCACCTCCTCATTGAGTTTCATGAGGTAGGTTCCCTCCATCACTTCGGGAGTCAGGCGTGAAAGCTGGTTCTCGGCAGCGGCAATCTCACCTTCAGAGGCGGCACTGTCATTGGCCAGGTTCTGCAGTTTCTCCACCCAACGGCGTTTCTTCTCCTTTTCCCTGCGCTCCTTTTCCTCATCACTGAGTGCTTCTTCCGGCTCTTCCGCTGGTTGGGGAGTCTGCTGTTCTTCTTTCTCCTGCTCGGCATATTTCTTTTCCAGTTCTTCCTCAAACTTATCATATTCACCATTCATCTTGTGCTTCAGAGTTAGCAGATGGATGATGTCCTTACGCTCCTGCTCCGTGAACTTCTCAAAGGGATGGAAATAAGCCTCGTAGTATTCCACGATGACTTGATTGACCACCAGTTCCTCCACGTCATCAGGTGCCTTCTCACCAATGTAGATAAGGAAGATAAGGGTTTTGAGGAAGTTCTTCTTCTCACCGAAATTGTCCTCATACTCCTCACGGGTAATCTTGAAGGGGTTCATGGAGATTGGCCGTTCCTTGGAATAGGTGATGTAGGTACCATGATAGTAACGGCAGATACCTTCGTAGGAGTCACCTGTATCAACCAGTACAATATCGGTGTCTTGTATGAGCAGCTGGCGAACCACGCTGTTCATATGAAACGACTTGCCGCTGCCACTTGGTCCGATGCACAGGAAGTTGGCATTGTTGGTATGCTTGACCTTTCCCTCCTTGCCAGTGAAGTCAATACCGATGGGCAGTCCGTCGCGGTCGGTGTAATATACCAACAGTGGCGAAAGCTCCGTCTGCTTGGTATGCTCCTTGAAAAAGAGACAGACGGCAGCATCGGAGAGTGTCAGGAACAGGTCATAGTCTGGATTGAAGGTATAGGCATTACCGGGAAATGAAGCCTGAAACAGTTCCAGTTGATTGTAGGCAGTACGGGATGGCATGATGCCACAACCATAGAGCTTGGTCTCGATGAAGGATGATACTGGAGTGACCTTTGCCAACGGACAGCTGACGATGACGTTGAAATTGGTATTGACCAACAGCTTATTGTCTGCTGCCAGCATGTCCAGCACGGCATCAATATCAGCCTTGGCAATCTTGTTGGACGGGTCGGGCATGGAGCCGTGACGCTTCGATTTGCTTTCCAGCTTGCGTTTCAGCTTCTGCTGGGCTGGTATCTGAATAACCTGGTTATAGATGACGCAATCAGCAAAAGGAACATTGGTCAGGAATCCGAAGAGGTCAGTGGCGATACGATAGCCATTCACGGGAACGGGCAGATAGGGCTTGACAACAGTAGGCATGTCGATGACATCCACATCCACGAGTGAGAATGAGCGCACGGCACGGTCGCCGATGGTCAGATACTCGTCACTGGCCTTGAAGTTGTTGACACTAAAGGCACCATCCCTGAAATTGATGGTCATGAAGCGGTGCAGATAGTCGCTGACATCATTCTTGTTCAGCTTGTAATACCAGATGTTCTTGTCTGAGAGGATATCGCACACCTTCTTTACCTTGGTATGGAAGTCAAGCCACTTTTTGGGGTCGTATTTGACGAACATGTTCTTGCTGGCCTCCTGAGTGATGATCAGGAAGGTGCGGATGTCAGTATATTCCCTGCCTTCAAAATAGCGGAAGTAGCTTTGGGAAAGGAACTCCATTTCGGGCGGGATGTCGTGGTGGTAGCCCTTCTTGCAGAAGATGTCCTGCTTCTGGAGGGCATAGCCTTCACCCAGTGTCTGTACGATGTTGCTCAGTACGTCACAGAACTGCATGTACAGTTCGGCATCGGTGCTGAAGCGAGGCACTGGATTCTTTATTTCGAGGATGACGGAACAGTCACCCTGCTTCGACCAGAGTACGGTGTTCAGAAGTTTTCCGCGCTCATCGTTGATGTCCTGAAGCTGGGCAAAGAGTCTGTCAAACGGTCTTTTCTTTGTTGCCATGAACTTAATGATTGTACAGGCCTTGATAGACATAGATTCCCCGGTCATGCCGCTTGGCATGGAGTCCGCTGCGTTGCTTGACATATATCGTAATCAGTCCTGCGATGGCCAAGGCTATCATGGCGATGAAGCCTGCCAGTTTTCCCATCACAATGGAGAAAACGATAAAGCCGAGGAACGAAACACCAATAGCTCCGGCAGCGAATGTGAGGAACCTGCCTTTGATTCCCATGAACTCCAAAGGACGCTGAAGCCCCTTGAATACGGGATAGCCGTCATTGTTTTGCATATCAGTCTTTTTAAAAAAACAGAAAAGGAAATGCCCTACAGTCATCAGCCGATGGCACGGGCATCTCCTTTTGTCACCGTTGGCTCTTACTTGAAGAACATGGGAAGTGCCTCCGACATGGCGATGAATGCCACACAGCCACCGATGGTCATCATAATCGTCTTCTTCACGTCTTGGTCGCCGTTCTGCATCTTGAAATAGACGTTGAACGAGCCGACAAGCACGATGACGGCAGCGATGGCTTTCATCAGATTGGCCACAGGGGTCTGATACGATGAAATCTCGGTGGTTGCCTTTGTGAAGCCTCCTGCGCCCTTACTGCTGGCATAGGTTGCCATGGCACAGAAGATGAACATGCCTACAAAGGAGGCAATGCGCTTCTTGGGGAGTTTCTTCCAGCCCTGCTGAAGGGCATTCTTAATAGGGTTAATTACTTGTAACATAATGGTTTGTGAATTTTAATTTTGTAAATTTATGTTACAATTTAAAGAACCAAGTGGTGGGGAGAGAAGTCTTAACGGGGCTTCAAAGCATCCGCCTCACGCGGGTACTGCGGCTTTACTCCCTCTATTAGCCGCCAAAAGTTAAAGTACAATATTAAAGGCTTATGGTTAGGCTGCTTGCGGAATCTCATTCCATCCAGCTACAATCTTTCCCAAGGGGCTGTCCTTGCCCTTCTCAGCGAGTTCGTTAATCTTGGGAATCAGATCTTCTATTTCTATTCTACCGCTCATAACTTCTTGTTCGCTTTCTTCCTCTTTGGAGAGGTCTTTCTTTGTGTTATCCTTAACGATGGTGACGGGCTGAAACTCTTTTGCCTCGTCACTGATGTCTATTTCCTCTTCTTCAACGGCTGCTTCCAGTGGGATGTCATCCTTCTTGAAATACTGGTCATAGATAATCATCCCAAGATAGTAGCATGCATAGCCGAAGAAGATTACCGATAATAAATTACCGAATGTCATGCTGTTGCTGCTGTTTGTGGATTGTTTGGTGAAGTCGCTACAGCACTCTCACGTTCTACATTCCAAGCACGGTTGCTACCATACCAATGATCATTCTTCTGTTCGGCTCTCGGGTCAAAGCTGACCTTCACGCTTTCGTTCGGCTGAATGGAGAACTGCTTGATCTTGTCCTCGCCGAATACATCAAACAAAAGCCGCTTGGGGTACTGCTCTTCTGTTTCAAGCACATACTGTTGGCTCTGCCATTGACCACGTGCAGTTGTACCGCTTTTGGGTGGCAATACTGCAATAATCTTTCCTTTGATTTCCATGTTGCTTATAACTTTTATGTTTATTACTTGTACTGGGCTTGCCAGTAACGTTTGTTCTTCAGATGACAGCAGGAGGACACCAGGGGGCAAACTTTATCCCGACTTTACGGGCATGTTCCTCTCTGACAGGATGGCGTTTCAGCTCCGAAGTGTAATAGATGGTGTTATTGCCTTTGAAGACGATGTAGCCATAGCCCTTCAGTTTGGAACGAAGCTGAATACGTTCAAGGTTGCATACCAGTTTCATATTGGTACGCTGCTCTAACCCAAAGGTGATCCTTCTGCGTTCCGACTTTATGAGTGATGTGCGTATTCTGGAGCGCATTTGGCTTTCTTCCCCTGGAGTACGGGTAAGCTCCATCTGAACGGCCATTCTGCGCACAGTACGCCAAGAGATATTTGCCTGTGCTGCTATCTCTTTGAGGGAGTGGTTAGGGTACATTTCCCTAACCAGATCCTCTATCTGCTTTGTCTTGGTGACAGGCTCGCGCTTTGCCAGTCCGAGTTTCTTGGCTTTACGTCGTAGCGTCCGTGTACTGATGCCCAAACGTTGTGCCAATTGCTCGTTGGTCTCTGTCTGATAGTTCTGACATAAGAGGTTGAGCTGTTCCTCTGTCCACTCTATTGCTTCCTTTGTGTTCATAATACCTATATTAAACTGTCACGATGCTTATAACACTCACGAAATTCTCCTTTGTTCAACTCAATGAAAGCACGAAGGATGGCATTGACCATATCTGTAGCAGACATGCGATTGACATCACATGCTTTCAAGGCTTCCACAATGTCATCGTCTATCCAGTACATCTTCCGTCCGGTCTTTCTGACACGGTAGCCATAACTCTCTCCGTACTTCAAGAAGGTGTTCCACATCAGGTTCCCTTCTTTGGGCAGAGCTGTCGGCTCTGGAGTCGGTTTAGATGCAGCAGGTGCTGAGGTGGTCTGCTCTTGTATAAGTTCCTCTTGTTCATTCTCTATGGGAGTAGCAGGCTGAGTCTGTCGCCCTTGAACTTCGAGAACCATCCCTGCAATGTCGTTTGGCAGTTGCATCAGGTCATCGTGGGTCATTTCATTCTTCTTTGCCATAACCTCACTCTCCATAGATTTTGTTGTAGATACAATCAAAGGCAGGCTTCACGATACTCTCCTGGGTATTCATAAGGCTGACTGTGTTGTACCGCTGCATTTCCACACGCTGCTCAATTTTAGGGGTGACAATGCCGAACTTAGCCCATCCCTCATCAGTCTCAGCCCAAAGCTTCTTTTCCCTCTCAGTGCCATATCTCTTATCGTGTCTGTTGACAACAAAGAATATCTTGGTAGCCATCGACTGCACACGCTTCTTTAACTGAAGAATGAAGCCGAGGAAAGTCACAGTAGAGTTGATGCTTGTAGTCTCATATTGGTAGGGACAAACAATATAGTCAGAGTGAACAAAAAGGGGAATAAGTCCCTGCTGGGCAAGGTTTCCCGGCGCATCTATCAACACAGTGCCATTCAGCTGACGCAGGTTCTGCATCAGGTTCTTCACATTCTCAGGGTCGGCAATGTTGAAAGCCTGTACCTTATACGGCTCTTTCAGGTCGCTGTACTTCTTGTGGTCAGCCTTGCGCTTCTCGAAGATAGTCTGCTGTCCATCGCAATCAATAACGATGGTACGCTTTCCCCTTGCAACAAGATAGTTGGCAAACAGGGTACACAAAGTTGTCTTGCCTACGCCGCCTTTCTGGTTGGCAAACGTGATGATAGTTGCTTCGTTCATTTCTTTTTCAATTTAAAGATTTACAAATACTTGTTCTTAACTCTCAATGTCCATCCCAAAGGGAAAGGACAAAAACAGACTCCTTTTTGGTAGGCCATTTATAACTTGGAGTTGGGCCCCAGAACAAGTATTCGCTGACGATGTACCAGTCATCACACACCCTTAAAATCGGGTGGTCAACCATTGATTTCTCAGAAATCCGCTGCAAAGTTACGAATATTCTACGAAACCACAAAACAATTTATCAGAAATTTATAATATTGATATTTTATAAATTCTGAATATCATTAAATTTATCAATATAAATATATGAAATACATATTTTCTGTAATTGTGTAGCTAAGGGAGAGAACATAAACTATGCTTTCCCCTATTGTTTTTGTAGTTATTAAATATTAAACAGGTGATTTCTTTAGGTTCTTTGACAAGACCCCCATATCTTTACACCAGATTTTTGCATCAAGAGTGGCTATGAAGCCCACCAACCGGCCTCTGAAATATCGTTGGCAGCGGTGGTAAAGAGATGCGAGTTAGGAAGATAATTCTTTCATTAACTAAATGTAAACGATATGGAAATCAAGAAGATTGGAAACAGTGATTTTGTGATGTTTCCTCGTCTGCAAAGACCTGGATTGAAACCAAAGCTTGTAGAGTGTGAGACATACAAGGCAGAGTTGAATCATGTAGAAGGTCATGGTGATTATTGGCTATTATACCAACAACCCAAACCTCATCTGGTAGTTCATGTCCAGTTGCCCAAACCAGAAGCAAAATTTGAGAGCATCTTTGGATGGCGTCTTGGACAGAATAAGGGGTGTGACTACATTGAGGGGAACTTATCTTTTATCTGTGTAATAGCTGCTGAACTCACTCCAAAGTACCCTGATTTCATCAAGGAACGTGTATGTGCACATGATGTTAGGACTATAGATTCAATACAAAATCGCAGATTCTGTCCTCTCTGATTACTTTGGGAGTTGCTTTTCCTGCCAGCACCAACACTTTCTTGCCATTGCGATAGATATGCAACTGACGGGAACGGACTACGGCTGTTAGTCCCGGGTCATCTTGCATGGCTATCCAAAGAGGATGATAGATGCCGTCCTCCTCAAATAACTTCTTTTGCAGGTGCGAGCACATGTTGGTGGTGTCGATGGTCATTCTTTCTACTTTTTATACAGACATCTACCTTTTCTGTAATGATCAGGAGATAACCTCTTTATTGCATCAAAGGCATCTTTGTACTCTTCCACTCCCCATTCCCATGCTTCCTGTATCACGTAGTTCTTATCATAAAGAATCCAGATTAACCTATCCCATTCATAATTTGCAGCCTTGGGAACCATGGTCACAAAGCTTCCTTTCTTACCACTTGGCCGGTTGGCTTTTACCTGGTATCTTGTATTATTGAAAACGAAATCACTTCCTTTGTTTACTGCGGTCTTATCCTTCATATAAGCGGAATAATCGTTTTCGGACATACCTACCAGCATTGCTGCATCATATTCAGAAATTGTACTTGTTATAGATGGAGCAACCCCATATCTCTCTTGCCATTGCAAGGCTATTTCCACAAGTTTGTTTCTTAATTGCTCAGTCATATATCACTCACTTCAGGAAATCCTTGCGCATAGGTGTGAAGGTGTCGATAAGAACACCTGCCTCCAAGCAGACGCAACCATGTGGCAGGTTAGGAGCGACATAATAGCCATCGCCAGCTTTGAGTACTTTCTTCTCCTCACCGATAGTCACCTCAAAGCAGCCGCTGGCCACGTAAGTACTTTGGGTATGTGGGTGCTGATGGAGTGTGC